>Ga0209181_10002119_pt1 | contig 32952 bp, 37 predicted proteins | sample MAT05_FD_187208 | JGI IMG/M metagenome (GOLD analysis project Ga0209181, IMG submission 187208) | Freshwater microbial communities from Lake Fryxell liftoff mats and glacier meltwater in Antarctica - MAT-05 (SPAdes) (version 2) | ecosystem: Environmental > Aquatic > Freshwater > Ice > Liftoff... | reverse complement strand
TCCAATCGCAAGTTTAATCTTTGTGCGTGACCTTGCCGCCCGCGTCCTTATTCTCCGGCGTGCCGGCCGCCTTGCTGTCGAGTTCGATCAGGCGGTCGATCATGTCGACCCGCTCCGCCTCGGGCTCGTGTCGCAACTGTTGCAGGGGTCCCACGCGACGCATGCCCATACAGGAGCTTGCACGGAAACCGCGTCGGCACCAAGCGCCTGATATCGCCGCGCTCGACCGGGCACAACAGCGGCTCTCTCTGAATGCGCGGCAGGGCTGCGCGGATTTCGTCGAACAGGCGATCGCCCAGTAGCGGATCTTGGTGACTGAAGTAGCGCTACGCCTCGTCCAGCTCAAGCCTCTCCTCGGGCGAGAAGATGACGCGCATCAGGACTTGCCAAATATTTCTTCAGCGGGAATGCCCTTCACCTTGCCGGCACGATAGGCGGCGAGGCGTCTATCGGACTCTTCGATCCAGATGCGGTCGATCTCGGGGTCGGGCGGGTCGAGACTTTGCAATATCTGGTCGACCAGAGCAAGCCGCTGTTCCGGCTTCAACTTCAGCGCGCTTTTGACAATGCTTTCTGATTCCATGACGATTTTTCCCGGTTCGATGCAGCCAATCCAGACAATCTACACCCTGACCGAGATTCCTTCAAAACCGTTGGTGGAAGCGGCTCTCAGGCCGCTCCTCGTTTGAATTACTTCGTCACCATCGAGTAATTCACCGGTACATACGTGTAGCCCGAGCACCTCTCGCCCTCGCGGATCAGGTTCGAGATCGGCCGCGCCGGGTTCGCGGCGTGGAAAGTCTCGGTGTCTGTCACCCGGATGAGCCCGGCCGCGAGCAGTTGGCCGCCCGCTTGCGACGGGTAGGCGACGTCGGCATCAAGGGCCGACGCCGCCTGCGGGCGGCTCAGAGCGCAAGCCGTGCCCTTGAACCAGTCGCCGTCGAGCGTGCCGGGCCGTTGTACGGTTGCAAACGAGACGCCGCATGCAGCGCGCCGATCGGACGGGTGGACACCATGGAGGCAGCTGATGCGAATGGCCTTTTTGAACGGAAAATCAGGCTTGAACTTCGACGAGTTCGCTGCTGGAATGCGGTTTCGGAATAGGCAAGCCATCCGCCTTCATCCCTTCAACGTGAAACTCCATCGCTTCGTGGATGAGTTTCGTCACCTCAGCGCGCGTTTCGCCCACCGCGATACAACCAGGAAGGTCGGGCACATACGCGCCAAAGCTCGATGAACCTTTTTCAATTACGACGAGATATTGCATTTGCTACCTCACTTCTTCAAACCGGCTTGTTTAAGGATGCTGTTTAGCGTCCCTGGGGGGACTTCAACGCTTCCCTTGCCCGCAACGGTGACCGTTCCCGGTTTCGATGCGTGATGATACTGTCGATGGCTACCTTTTTGGCGGACAAGGCGCCAGCCGTCAGCCTGAATCAGAGCAAGAAGTTCGGTGACTTTGGTTGGCATATTTGCATAAAACTCGCGGCCGGCATTCTTGAATGCCGTGGACGCCATGCTTTGCGAGATCCAACAAGCGAACGACGGGTTCGGTGGAATTAGATGCTACTTCCGATTTCCTGACAAGCCACATCCGCAGCGCCTCGCCAATCTTCTTGGCACTACGCTCGTTCTTCGCCAGCATGGCCAGCACCACGGCCGTTTCCGGGCCGATGCGGAAGTCCTTGTGCTTGACGAATTCGGTCAGCGAGATCCCGCGCCGCTTGGCCGTGATCACCGCGCCGGTCGCGACGTCGCCGTCCTCGTTGAAGGTCAGCGCCGTGAGGTCGAGCCGGCGCTCGTCGTCCTTGGCCTTTTCCAGCGCGGATTGCTCGGCCACGCCGGTCTGGTTCGATTCATCGCCTATGTCGGGCGTCACCTCGCCCTCGGGCATCACGCGCACCAGCACCGGGTTGCGCATCGCCGCCCAAGCGGCCGGCGCCGCCCCATGCAGCGCCGCGTCCGCGTCGATGCCGCTGCGATACGCCTCGGCCGTGCACTTGGCATAGGCGCCCTGGATGCCAACCGCGCGCCCGTTCCCCGCCACCACGCGAATGCGCCCCGGCGCTCCGGTCGCGTACTCCGCGTTCGCGGTGCCGTCTGCCTGGTTGCTCGGCAACAGCGCGTCGGCCTCCGCCGCAGCGTAGCGCATCGGGATCTTGCGGCCGGAAGCTGCCGTCACGGTCTCTTCGCGCCCCAGATGCTCGGGCGCGATCTGCGTTCCCTGTTCGACCATCACCACCGGCGCCCCGCTGGCGAAGTCGCGCCAAAACGAAAGCCGCTGCGGGTCCGGGTTGCCGGCGATCTGCGCAACCTGCTGCACATAGGCCGCATCGCTGCGGCTGCGGTTTTGCAGGACGATGGCCTTGGGCGGCTCGCCTCCGGGCGGTGTCCACGCCGTTCCGGGCGTGACCGGTGGAACGGTGTCGGTTTCGACGGTTTCTGTCGGCACCGTGGGCGCAGGTGTCACCGGCGGCACAGCCGTCGCCACAGGCGCAGCCGTTGCCGTCGGTGCGGCCGGCGCGACAGCCGGTGCCGCGGCAGCCACCTTCTTCGCCTTCCGCTCCTGCGTCCGCTGAAACGCCAGTTGCATGGCATTCGGCGGCGCGTTCTCCTGAATGCCCGACCCGGCCGCGTTGGCCACCGCGCCCTGGGTGGCCACGTCGATCTTGCTCGTGGCCGAGTCCAGCGCGACCTTGCCGACATTCATCGCTTCCATCACCGGCGCGACATAGCCGGCGCCTTTGCCGGCGACCATCGCCGCGCCGCTGGCCAGCTTGCCGATCGCGCCGCCCCACACGGACGGCATGCCGGGCAGCGGCGGCAGCGCGCTTTTGAGCGAGGTGCTGGTCTGTTCCGCCATTCCAGGCACGGCGGCCCGGCCGGCGCCGCATTGGCTGCGCCCGGTGCCGGCGCGATTGCCGCCCCAGGCATGACCCGCTGCGCCGCCAGCGCCTCCCTGGCTTCCACCGTAGTCTTGTAGATGCCGATCAGCGCCTCCACCCCGGCCACCTGCGAGCGGAAGGCCTCGATCTTGTTCCTGTCGATCGCACCCTGCACCCGCGCAACTTCCAGTTGCGCCCGGTACACGTTGACGGTCTCAACCGCGGCACGCACCTGCGTCTCGAACACCTGCGCATCGGTCTTGTAGCCGTTCAGTTGCAGATTCAGCCGCGCCACCTGGGCGTTGTAATAGGCAATGCCGGTGTCGGCCAGCGCCTTGGCCGCTTCCAGCGCGCGGCTCATCACCGCGCCGTGGTAGTGCTGGATCATGTCCATGATGGATATCGACTGCTGGATGGCAAACTGCCGGTTCTGCACGTACAGGTCGCCGCGCTTGAGCGCAATCTCGCGCGACAGCGCGTTGGAGGCTTCATGCGAGTTCTGGATCGCCGATTGGGTCAGGCTCACCAGCGCGCATGGCGGCAACGAGAACCCGCGCCCGGAGAATTGCCGGCGCGCGTTCTCCACCGGCAGCAGCGCCGAACTGTTCTCGCGGTCGCGCGCGCGATCCCACAGACGTGACTCGTCCGCCGTCTCGATGCCGTAGCCGCCGCCCAGGATGTCGTTCAGCAGCTTGGCCTTGGTGTTGTCGATCAGGGTGTCGGTGTATTCGGTCCCGCTGAACACGAAAGGGTTCGAGATCGGCGCGAACGACAGGTCCGGCCGCGCCGAGGCGAAGGTCGGCAGCGTCACAGTCGGCACATCCGGCAGGGCAATCGAGGTGAGGGTCGGCACCGACGGCAGAGCATACGCGGGGGCGTCGGGCGTGGTCGGCGCCGTGAAGGTCGGCGGGTTGCCGGGCGCGGAGGGGAGATTGAGCGAGGGGGTGGCCGGCAGGTAGAGCGCCGGGGCCACCGCCGTGAAGTCCGGCACCTGCAAATTGGTAAGGTCGGTGGTCGCGATCGAGGTCAGGCCCAGCTCGGCATTGGTCGGCGCCGTGGGCGCCTGCGCACTGGGGGTGATGATCGCCGGCGCGGTCAGCGTCTGGCCATTCAACTGCGCCAGGATGGCGGAGATCGAATCGATGAACGGCGCCGCCTGGATCGACAAGCCGGGGCCGCTGGCAATCACCAGCGGGTCGGTCGGCTGCGCGACGTTCTGCAGCGTGGCGACGAACGCCTCCGCGCGCTGCTGTAGGCTATCGGCGTAGGCTTGCGCTTTTGCGATGATGCTGTTGGCGTCGGCCATGGAATGTCCTGTCGGAAAGGGCGGCAAACGGAACGTAAATGCGGTCCTGACCGCCTGGTTTACGCGGTGAAAAGAAAACTATCGAGACATCAAATCCAAAGTGAGGCAAACTGGATCGGTCCGAACCGCACCGACTTGATTCGTATACGCGGGAGCGCTTGAACGCTATGAAAAAAGGAAAAGGCACGTGATGAGCAAGGCAAACACGGCATCTAAACCTCATTCTCCAAAGGCATTGTCGATTCAGGTGAGTTTGGAAGATCACCTGTCGAAAGACCGCAGCTTCCCTTCAGAATATCTGCGCGCCGTCGCGGCAATTGCTTCTGCAGATGGCACGGTCAACCTTGCTGAATACGCAGCCCTGAATGAAATTGCGAAGCTGACAGGAGAATCTGCTCTCGCTGGTGTCATGCTTCTCCATGCGATTGATCATCGAATTTCCACAGAACTTGCGCTTGAACGACTACTGACGTCCAGCGAGTCGGCCGAGCATTCCGTCGCCGCGGCATGCTTCGAAGCTGCCAAGCCCCTTTTGGCTCTTCAGGGATCGGAAAGCCGTGATATCGCAAAGCGATTGGCGACGGCGCTGCGGCACTCCGCATCCGAAGCGGAGCTTGATGACGTCGTTTCTGCGGAGAGCAGCACGCTTTGGAACATCATCACTCGCAAGACGCTACAGGTGGTTAGAGGAAATGGGCTGGTCGAGTTTGCTGAAGAATGCTATCGAGTGACTGGCGAAAAGAACGTCCTGAAAAATATCCGTGCCTTTCAGTCCGGCAAAGTCGAGCACAACGCCCTTCGGGAATGCATCGTCGATGCATGTGACGTCATCATGCGGCACACTGATGACTATGAGGAAACGCTGCGCGCTACCGAGATAGCCGAGGCAGTGGCACAGAATTTCGTGGCATCGGTGAATAAACTCGAAAAGCAAGTGCAGCAGCGACTGGCCATTGTTGAGGCCCGAATTCAGTTTGAACGACAAACATTTCTGGAAGATATGGAGGATGCAATTCATGACGCCGGCAATGCCATTGAGCTGGACGTTTCCGACCGACTCAAGATTGACCAAGTAAAGCTACCGAAAGTTTGGGAGAGCATTGGACGTACGAGCTTTGGCAAGGAACTGGAGCGACGAATCGACCGGATCGTTTCCCGACGAGAGAAAACCCTTCGGCTCCTCAAAGAGGATCTCCGGCTATTCCAGGAGGACATGCGGCTAAGTAGTGTATCGATACTGCAGCAGCGTCATCACACCCACTTCACGAAGCTGATGCCTCCACTACGAATTCGCACTCGAATAGCGAACACCGTTGAAGACGCAGCAGACGTCACGATTGGTGTTGGCATTCTGTCACTGGCAGGCACGGGTGCAGCTGCCTATGCGTTGGGAACGGCCGTAGTACTTCCGCTCATTGCCCCTATAGCGCCTTTCGTTGGTGGCGCCATGGTGGTAGCCGGGGTCATCAAGTGGCTTAGTGACTCAGCCGGCCGTAAGGACAAGGAGATTCGTCACAAGCGTGAGGCTTTTGAAAAAGCGTTGCGCGAGCAACTCGAAGGCGCGCAGGTGTGTCTTGATCGGCAGCTTGATGACCTCGCCAACGAATTCCTGCAGACAGGAAAAAACATGCTTGAACCGTTGATGTTGGAAGCCCAGGCATCCGTGCGTTTGAACGATCTTCAAGTCAAGACGGCCAAGCGCCTGATCAAGCAATCCCGAACTGCGGTTACCGAGGTTATAACGAAGGTGGCTGCCCTGCCCGCTTGAGTCATCAGGAAATGCGGATCGGATCATCACTTTTTTCATAGGGCATTTCTGTTCTAGGTCAATTTTTTCTGGACCCTCGCTCTCATGCGCAATGATGCGCATTCCCTGAGAAAACCAGCCCCGCAGCGTGTAGGTTTCCCCGTTCTTTACCACCGGGTCGAGCTGCTTCTTGTAGGCGTCCTTGGTCACGGTGATGCCGGCCGAACCAAGCGCCAACTTGGTGCGCCCATCGGTGCCGTAGGCGGCGATGAGCCCGTTCTCCACCACCGCGAAAAATCCGCTGAAGGTCAATGTCGAGTAGCCAGACGGCATCGCGAAATCAGTGCGCACGAGATCGCCCTGCGCACCCACCGAGACCGCGAACACGGCGAATGAGTTGAACGGGAACTGCTGGTATTCGGTGACCGCGCCATTGGCAAGATTCATCGCCAACACGGACGCGATGGTATTGATCGACAGGTCGCCGGCGATGGCAGCCTGCAACAGCGTAAGGATCGGCGCCGCGCTGCCGGTGACCGGGATGTAGTCGGAAATCGAGACGTTGAGCAGCTTCAGCGTGTCCGCGGCGCTGCCGGTCACGCCCAGGAGGCCGGTGCCGCCGCCCGTCAAACGGCGCAACGATCCCGACACCTTCCCCTGCGAAGTCAGGGTGCCGGCAATTTGTCAATTGCCGATCGCGGCAAGGTGAGGGGAACCGCAACGGCGCCGTTGGTGACCTGCGTGACCACAAAGCTGGCCGCCTTCGGCGTCGACAGCTTTGCCGCCACAGCGCCAATCGAGCCGGAGGATCCGCTGATGCTAGCCGTCAGCAGGGTCAGCGACATCGCCGCATTGACCGACCCGAGGATGTTCGAGGTCAGGAGCGGCAGCGATGCAGCAACAGATCCGCTCGAAGTCAGATTCCCGCTGATTGCCGCCGTCAGCAAGCCGACTTTCGCCGTGACGGTTGCACCCACGCCGCCAGTGCCGGTGATCATGGCGACAAGAACGTCCGCCAATGTGATCGTGCCGACACTGGCCCCGGTCTCTCCGCCATCGAGCAGCGGCAGCGCCGGGTTGGTGCCGTCGTTCGGCTGCCATTGGTTCCGAGATGCAGCGGCAAGGCCGGTCGGCGCCAGCCGATACCGCGGATTCATGGTTTACGCTTCAGCTATTGCGTGAACAACGCGCTCAAAATCGAGACTCAGCGACCCCGGCGAAACGGTCGGGCTTCTTGGGTTGGAGCATTCCACAAGATTCCGATAGGTCCTGAGGGCTGGAACTGCCCTCAACCACAAAGCCTTCGACCTCAAGACCACGATCAGTGCCCCGCGGGCCACCGCGTTTTCGATGAGTGAAAACGTGTACCGCTGAGAGGGAAAAAGCGTCTTTGTATCAACGTACTCATTCGAGTGATACGGCATGTATTGCGCGAGGAACAGCTTTTCGCAAAGGACGTCGGTGTCGAAACGCTGCAGCAACGCCTTGACCTGCCAGCGCGCGTACGACTTGCCCGGGCATGCCGGCAATTCGGGGTGGAGAATGTAGTAGCCGGCCTCATGGTTGAGATTCGCCTTGCTCATTCTTCGATAGATATCGTTGGCCTCACCTAGTTCGTCCCCCGGCTTGTCGCCAGGGTTCAGCGTCAACAGCACCACTGGTGCCTTCGGATCTCCAATATAGGGCACCGGTCGCAATTTCAAGTTGATTCGGCCCGTCTGCTTGCGCTCGCATTTGGGATGCGCATTGTGTTGGGCGACCAAGGCCGAATCGCCGGTAAGGACGAACGGCGCCGACTTCGGCAAATCAAGCCAAGGGTTTTTCATATAAGGCCTCAAGGTGATTTAGAAGGTCCCGCTGAACAGCGATTCTATTTGGCGCCGGCCGGAACAAGTGCTGCGCTTCGCGGCACCGGTTCGGCGCCATGCCGCCGACGCTTGGCGCCCTCCCTATTTAGTGCCTGACCGAGAACCTCCGTTCCCCATTGGAGGAAGGCTCATTGTGTAAGACGAAGATTTTCGCAAACGGGGGTTTTGGGGTGATTTTCGGTGGACTGATGGCCCAAAGTTAGCTTTGTACGGCAATCTTCGTTTCGAATGTGCAGCGGTCTGGGTGCAAAACTTCTCCTCGAAGATCGTGAATTCCTGTGTGCCTTTTGCCTTGCTCGAACGTTAATGAACGAGCCCCGCAAAGCGTCAATCTTCGATACAGGAAATACACCGTGCGCGTAGTCCAAAGCCAGCAGTTGAGCATCGGCGAAATCGATGTCTCCAAGATCAAATTCGATGCCAAATCACGCGACGACATCCCCAAAATCCTGAGGGGTCTGCAGCAGCTTTACACGGACCCCGTGCTTCGAGCCGCGACCTTCGAGTTGCTGGCGCGTCAAGTCGCCCCACGGGTGAACAAAAGCAATCGCCGCCCCGGCATGACCCTGTGGACGATATTGGTCTGCGGCGTGATCCGGCTGGACCTCAACATTGATTACGACCGTTTGCACGAATTGGTCAACCACCACAACACGATTCGCGAAATGCTTGGCCATGGTGCTTTTGCGGATGTCAGCTACCACCATCAGACCCTCAAGGACAACGTCGCCCTGCTCACGCCAGAACTGCTCGGTGAAATCAACCAGTTGGTCGTGCAGGCCGGCCATGGATTGATAAAAAAGTGGGAAGAAGGAGCGCTGCGTGGGCGGTGCGACTCAAAGGTAGCCCATCAAGAGTATCTCGATGCGGCCCAGCGCTACCTGGACAAAGCACGTCAGACGATCGTCGAACTTGACGCGCAGGGGCACGCCGATTTCCTCGACCTGGTGAAGAAGGAAGAAATCGAAGGCTTCATGGCCCACGCAGATCGCCAGATCGATCAGGTTCGCCGTCGTGTGATTGAGGGTGCAGTGATTGGGCATGAGGAGAAAGTCTTCTCCATCTTCCAGCCCCACACGGAGTGGATATCCAAGGGCAAGGCGGGTGTGCCGGTGGAGCTCGGAGTCAAGGTGTGCATCCTGGAGGACCAGCACCAGTTCATCCTGCACCATCAGGTGATGCAGCGCCAAAGCGATGATCAGGTGTGCCTCGACATGGTGGTGCAGGCGAAGAACCGCTTCCCCAAGTTGAACGCTTGCAGCTTTGATAAGGGGTTGCATTCCACTGCCAACCAGGCCGCTCTCAAAGAGCAGCTCGAGCTGGTGGCGCTGCCCAGAAAGGGCAAGCTGTCCCAGGAGACGCAGGCGACAGAACAAGCGCCCGCGTTCGCCCGGGCCCGACGGGCCCACTCGGCGGTGGAGTCCGCCATCAATGCGCTAAACTGAAGTTCCGCCCAGCGGTTCTGCAGCGACGGGGCGGACATGAGAGTGAGGAGGGCGGGTTTCGGGTCTGATTCTAGTGTCATTGTGTAGCCATGTAATTCGCTTGACGCCGCGGCTATGGTGTGTATCATGTAGCCATGCACATCGATGCGGTTCCGAATCGCGGCTCACGCCCCTCCTACCTGTTGCGCGAGTCCTACCGCGAGGGCAAGCGGGTGCGCAAGCGCACTCTGGCCAACCTCTCTTCTCTCTCCGACGAGCAGATTCACGGCATTCGAGCCGTGCTGCGAGGCGAGCAACTGGGCCCGCTTACCGGTCGCTTCGAGGTGGTCGGGTCGCGGATTCACGGGCCGGCGCAAGCCGTTCGTGTAGCCATGCAACGCCTGGGTTTCGTGGCCCTGCTCGGCGCGCGTCCAAGTCGGCAACGTGATGTGGTGTGCGCCATGGTCGCCGCGCGCATCATCGCCCCGCATACCAAGCTGGCGACGACGCGTTGGTGGCACTCCTCAACGCTTGCCGAGGATTTCGGTGTGGCCGATGCCGATGAGGACGAGCTGTACGCGGCGATGGATTGGTTGCTGGCCAGGCAGGATGCGTTGCAGAAGAAGCTGGCGGCCCGCCACCTCACAGCCGGAGGTTTGGTGCTCTATGACCTGTCTTCCAGCTATTTCGAGGGCAGCACCTGTCCGTTGGCCAAGCGCGGCTATAGCCGCGACCGCAAGCACGGCACCTTGCAGGTGAACTATGGCCTGCTCACCGATGCGCGCGGCTGTCCGGTGGCGATCTCGGTGCATGAAGGCAATGTGGCTGACAGCCAGACCGTATTGGCCGAGGTCACACGGTTGCGCGAAGACTTCGGCATTGAGCAGTTGGTGCTGGTGGGCGACCGCGGCATGATCTCCAGCAAAGCCATCGCCACGATGCGTGAAACCGAGGGGGTTGGCTGGATCACGGCGCTCAAGAGCGTGTCGATCCGCGCCTTGGTCGAACAGGGGCAGCTGCAGTTGGGTTTGTTCGATGAACGCAATCTGCTCGAACTGAGTTCGCCAGACTACCCGGCGGAGCGACTGGTGGCCTGCCGCAATCCGGAATTGGCGAAGCTGCGCGCGCACAAGCGCGAAGCGCTGCTGGTGGCCACCGAGCAGAATCTGGCGAAGATCAAGGCCCGGGTCGATGCCGGCAAGCTCGCCGGCGCCGATGCGATCGGGCTGGCCACCGGCAAGGTGGTCAACCAGTACAAGGTGGCCAAGCACTTTGAATTGGAGATCGGCGCGGCGTCGTTCACCTTCCAACGCAAGCACGACAGCATCGCTGCCGAGGCCGCGCTTGATGGCATCTACATCATTCGTACTTCCGTGCCGTCGGCACACATGGACGCGCCGGACTGCGTACGCAGCTACAAGGCCTTGGCCAATGTCGAGCGTGCGTTCCGCTCGCTCAAGACTGTCGACCTGAAGATACGTCCGATCCACCATCGCACCGCGGATCGGGTGCGGGCGCATATCCTGCTGTGCATGCTTGCGTACTACGTCGAGTGGCATATGCGCGAGGCTTGGCGCGCGTTGATGTTCGCCGACACCGACCAGGACGCCAAGGCGACACGTGACCCGGTGGCCCCAGCCCAACGCTCCACCGCGGCGCTGACCAAGATCGCAAGTCACTCACTCGACGATGGCTCTCCGGTGCACAGCTTCTCCACCTTGCTCGCCGATCTCGCGACCATCGTGCGCAGTACCTGCCGTGCGCCGAATGCCGGGCCCGATGCGCCAACTTTCAAGATCGTCACCACGCTCAACGCGCAGCAGCAGCGTGCGCTCGACTTGATCCAGGACATTCACGTGTAGACAGTAACCAGACCCCCGATATCACGCCAAGTCCTTGTCGCGAATCAGAAAACTCGTTTGCCCCTCACAGGAACTTCAGTTTAATCCCCGCCAGTTTTAGGCGCTGTAGTTGATCCGCGCCGCGCTGGCCCACTGCGCGACCGTCAGCGAAGCATCAAGCCTGCGTCAAACGCCGCCGCGATTTCGGCAATGGCTGCACTGCCAAGCGCATGCCCATCGCACCGAGCAGCGCAGAAAGGCTCTTGAGTTCCGGATTGCCCTTGGACGACAAGGTGCGGTAGAGCGATTTGGCGTTAAGTTCGGCTTTCTCCGCCAGGGCTGCCACACCGCCAAACGCCTCGGCCATGCGCCGCAGCGAAAGCAAGAGTTCTTCGCGATCTCCGTCCGCGAGCACTGCATTGAGATACTCAACCGCGAACGCGGGATCGCGCTTGAGCGCCGCAATGCTTGCTTCCTGGTGTGAGATTTGAGTCTTGGTGTTTGCCATTGGCCGCTCCGGTGCGTTGTTGATGGTCTTTCCAATACTTGATCGCGTCTTTGATGTCTTTGTCCTGTGTCCGCTTGTCGCCGCCACACAGAAGCAGCACAATCGCCGCTCCCGATTTCGCGTAGCAGGCGCGATAACCAGGGCCGACATCAATGCGCAACTCCCAGACGCCTTCACGACAAAATTCGCTGTCGCCAAAGTTGCCACCGGCCAAGCGGTCGATGCGGCGCTGCATTGCCACACGAGCTCGCATATCGCGGAGCTTGTCAAGCTGGTGCTGGAACAGGTCTTCGCCGGATGCGTCAAGGTAATGGAATACCTGCATCCGGATACTTTAGCATGTTCGCTTATAAGCGAAAACGGTCCGAGTCGACGCGGCGCCAAGCCTACGGCCTGCAGCGCGTACTGCACGATGAGTGCAAAACAGGGTGGAATCCGAATACGAGCGCACCGCCTGGAGGATTTCACTGTCCGGGATCGGCGCCCAGCGCGGCGCGCCGGTTTTCCGGTAGGGCTGGGTCATGCGGGCGCGCACGTCCCTGACGTACATGCGCGGCATGTCGATCAGGTAGGGGCTGCTGCCGACCGGGCGAATGTTCTGGAACTGATGGGTGTCCTGCTCGATGTCGACACGGATCGAGCTGTCGAAATAGTTGGTCGAGCCGACGAACGCATGCCGCGCGATGGTGAGCCATTCGGGACGGCGGGTTGCGCGAATGCCGGACGCATTCAATGAGGCCGGCGGCGCATCGATAAAATGTAACATCACCCGCGATATTATAATATTTCGACATGCGATTGGCACTCGACACCGATGTCATCGTCGCGGCCATGCGCAGCCCTTCTGGCGCATCCGCTGCGCTGTTGTTGGCTGCGTCGAAGAAGAAGGTAACGCTTTGCGTCAATGTCGCGCTGATGCTGGAGTACGAGGCGGTCTGCTCGCGTCCCGCCCATTGCGCGGTCGCGGGATTGACGCGAAAAGAGGTGGATATTTTTATCGACGCCATCGCTGCATTGGCGGACCCGGTCGAAACACACTTTCTCTGGCGCCCGCAACTGCGCGACCTCAGCGACGAAATGGTGCTTGAAGCGGCAGTGAATGGCCAGGCGCAAGTCATCGTGACGTTCAACCGGCGTGACTTCGGCACTGCTCCTGCAAAATTTGGAATTGAAGTGCTGTTGCCGCGCGAAGCGCTGGCATTGTTGAAAGGATGAACCATGAGTGACAGCGCAACCTACCCGCTGCGATTGCCGCGTTCCATCAAGGCGGCGGTGGAAAAAATGGCGCGCAGCGAAGGCACCAGCATGAATCAGTTCGTCGCCACCGCGGTTGCGGAAAAACTCGCGGTGCTAAACACGGCGGCTTATTTTTCGGCGCGAAAATCACGCGCGGATCTGGCCGCATTCAAACGTCTGCTCAAGCGCAAGGGCGGTGAAGCGCCGCGCGAGGGCGACGAATTGCCGTAGTTGACGCGGGCCACAACGCGCATCACGTGAATCCTTGCATGATCCGCGCCTCAACCCGCCATCACAAGCGCACTTTGCTTCTCCGGGTCGGCCAGCAACTCCGCGCTCGCACCCGCATACGCGATCCGGCCGCGCTTGAGCACCAGCGCCGTTGCGTCACCAAAAGGGCCGGCTTGGCCGATTGATCCACCACGATCACGCTCAAGGCTTCTTCTTCGATCAAGCGCCGGATGGTCAGGAGGATGGATTGCGCGATCAGGGGCGCCAGCCCCTCCAGCGGTTCGCCCGGCAGCAGTAGCGATGGGTCACCCATGAGCGCGCGCCCGATCAAGCGAATTTGCTGTTCGCCGTCGGAGATCTGTTTGCCGAAATGGCTGCGCCGCTCCGCCAGGCGCGGAAACATGTCGTAGACCCACGCCATCGGCCAGCGCCCGGGGCGAGCCGCCACCGCCAGATTCTCTTCCACGGCAAGCGAAGGAAAGATGTCGCGCGTCTGCGGCACATAGCCGATGCCCAGACGCGAGCGCTCATGAACCGGCAGCGCGTGGATGGGCCGGCCGCGATACTCGATGGCCGCGGCGTGGAACGTGCTGTGCCCGATGCTGCAGGCCAGGAGGGGGTATTGCCGACGCCGTTGCTTCCCGGCAGCGCCAGCGCACCGCGCTCTGGCAGGGTGAAGCCAACGTCCCCGAGCACCACCCTGGGCCCGCAGCCGGTGCGCAGGGCATCGACGCGCAGCGCTTGCGCCGCCGCCGGCCTCAAGGGTCAGATGGGCCGCAAGTGCAAGCAGGGCCAATACCGCCAGCGCCCCAGGTATTCGAAAGCCAGTGTCCCGCTCGATCATCGGCGCCACACCAAAGCGCCGGGGGGAAACGGCTTTGTTCATCAAGCCTCGAATTGATCCAGAATTATCCGTAGCCGGCCTGCCGACCCACACCTGCGACCCTGACCGCATGCGCATTGCAACCACCCGTTATCTCTTCATCCTGCTCGCCGGGATTACCCTGCATGCATCGCCTGCCCGCGCCGACGCTGCCACCGAAGCCATCAGGAAGGGCGGGGTCGCCCTGCTGATACGCCACGCGACCGCGCCCGGCAATTTCGATCCGGAGAATTTCAAGCTGGACGACTGTTCAACCCAGCGCAACCTTTCGGACGCGGGGCGCGACGAGGCGCGACGCATCGGTGCGCATTTGAAAACTCTCGGGCTCAAACCGGGCGAGGTCTTGACCAGTCAGTGGTGCCGTTGCCGCGACACCGCGACCCTGGCGTTTGGTGCCGCACGCGACTGGCCCGCGCTCAATTCCTTTATCCGTGACCGCGACAGCGCGCCCAGGCAAACCGCAGAGGTGCTGGCACGCATCGGCAGGATCAAGCCCGGGGAAAAGCCCCTCGTGTTGATCACTCACCAGGTCGTGGTGACGGGGTTGACCGGTATTTACCCGCAATCAGGCGAGGTCGTGGTGGTTGCGCCGACGCGTGAGGCTGGAAAAAGCGGACTGAAAGTAATCGGCAGCATCAAGCCCCCAGAGGCCTTGCGCTAAGGCGTTCTCGTCTGTCACCGGGCGCGGCCGAGTGCGCCGGAGAAAGCCATGGCGGCTGCGGCTCAAGCCACGCTCATCACGCTGTCGATCTTCGCTGCCAGCGCCTCGATCGTCATCGGTTTGGCCAGGTGATCGTTGATGCCTGCGGCAAGATATGCTGCGCACTGTTCACGCATCACGTTGGCGCTCACCACAATAATCGGTATGCGGTCAAGCGGGGCGGGCAAGGCGCAAATCGCACGAGTTGCGCCTTGCCCGTCCTTCTGCGGCATCCGGATTTCCATCAACACCAGGTCGCAGGGCGCGGCCTGCACCTGGGCAAGCGCTTACAGCCCTTCGCCTACGACAGTCAAAGCTGCGGATCATGATTCCAGATGGGCGGCACAACATGTTCAAGATCGGCATTGACCTGGGCGGCACCAAAATCGAGGGCATCGCACTCGATTCGCAGGGTCGCGAGCTCAAGCGCCAACGCATCGCCACCGAAGCCGAGGGCGGGCCTGCGCACATCGTTGCGCGCATCGCCAGCCTGTACGCCGGCCTGGCCTACAGCATCGACGGTGCCCCGCATACGTTAGGCGTCGGCACCCCGGGGGCGATTTCGAAAAAGACCGGCATGCTGAAGAACTCCAACACCGTCTGCCTCAACGGGCAGCCACTGCCTGCAATGCTCGAAACGGCGCTGCACCACCGGCTGCGCATCGAGAACGACGCCAACTGTTTCGCACTGGCCGAAGCGCTGCACGGGGCCGGCCGCGGCCACAACTGCGTGTTCGGCGTGATCATGGGCACCGGTTGTGGCGGCGGGCTCGTGCTGGGCGGGCAGGTGCGCACCGGCCCGCAGGCGATCGCCGGTGAATGGGGCCACATGGTGATCGACCCGGCGGGACCGGCGTGCTATTGCGGCGCCCGCGGCTGCGTCGAGACCTTCATTTCCGGCGCCGGGCTTGCACAGCGCTTCCGCCTGCGCACCGGCCGCGACTTGAGCGCCGAACGGATCATCGCCAACGCGGAAGCGGGTGATCCTGAATGTGTAGCCGCCCTCGACGATTTCCATGCCCGCTTCGGCCATGCCGTAGCCAATCTGCTCGCCGTGCTCGACCCCGACATCGTGGTGATCGGCGGCGGCTTGTCGAACCTGGACTCCCTGTATACACGCGGTGTTGAAGAAATCGCCAGGCGCGTGTTCAGCGACGAACTGACCACACCGATCGTGCGCAACCTGCTGGGCGATTCGGCAGGTGTCATCGGTGCGGCATTGGTGGGGTGCTGAACTTGCCGCCGGTTCGGCTTGACACGAGCGATACGCAAGCGATCTGGCGCGCCGCGCACACGCCGGCGCTCGTGGCAACATAGTAGCCATGTCACATCCTGCCGCAAGACTGCGCTTCTCGATAGCCACGCTGGGGTTCCTAGCGGCCATCGCGCTGGCTGCCACTATCACCCTCCTGCTTCAGGAGCGCGCCCGTACCCGTGACCTGCTCCTGCCCGCGCTAAGCTACGAGGAACTGACCGGCAGCCTGTTCACGCCGCCCGCCGGCGACCCGTTCCGCGCACCCAGGCTGCGCGTGTTGCAGGTGCCCGACTTCACCGGCGCCATGGCAATCTGGGGTTCCACCGGCCGCGACCGCCGCGGCAACCTCTGGTTCGGCGTCTCGGCCTGTTGCAGTGGTGGCAGCGCGCGCCTGTACCAATTCGACCCGGAAGGCGACACCTGGCGCGACCACGGCTCGGTGACCGACCAGCTCAAGGCCCTGGGCCGTCATCGCGCGGGCGAAGGGCAGGTGAAGATCCATTCGCGCATCGTCAGCGCCGGCGACGGCCTGCTGTATTTCGCCTCCTCCGACGAGGAAGGAGAAAAGGAAGACGGTTCGGCGCTGCCGCGCTGGGGTGGCCACCTGTGGCGCATCGACCCCGCCAGCGGCAAATGGCAGCATTTGCTGGCAGCGCCGGAAGCACTGATCGCGGTGGCCGGCATCGGACGCTACGTTTACGCCCTGGGTTACTGGGACCATGTGCTCTACCAGTACGACACCCTGATCGGCACCAGCAAACGCAAGGTGATCGGGTCGGTCGGCGGCCACATTTCACGCAACCTGATCGCCGATGCGCGCGGGCATGTGTTTGTGCCGCGCGTGCGGCGCGAGGCCAATGGTTCGCTTTCAGCAGCACTGATCGAACTCAACAGCGAGTTGCGCGAGATCGCGGCGACTCCGCTCGACGCCTATTTGGGCAAGGGGCCGCCGCGAGGCAACCACGGCATCACCGCGTTGTCTTATATCCGCGATGGCCGCATCCTGTTTCTTACTTCGCGTGGCTCACTGTATTCGATCGACCCGCCCAACCCGAAGGCGCCTGGACAGGGACTGAAAGTAAGCGGCCTGGGATGGATTCACCCGCGCGGTGAAGCCTACACCGCGTCGCTGTTTTCACTGGGTGATTCGAGCAGCATTGCCGCGATTGCAGCCGGTCAGCGCGGGCACGAATGGGTGGTCATGGACCTGCGCAGCAGCATCTCGTCCGCCTTCCCCCTGGATACTCAAGGCTTGAAGGATGTGCTGCTGTACGGATCGATCAGCCGCGACAACCGCGGTCGCGCTTATGCCGTTGGCTGGCAGGGCATCGCGCGCGGCAAGGGCCCGCTATTGCTGCAGATCGAGCCCTGAGGGAACGGCGCTGCCCTATGCCTGTGCACGCAGCCGGCGCCGCGCACCAACGGTGATGCAGAGTCCGAGGCCAGCCAGAAACATGGCGTAAGACCCGGGCTCGGGCACGGCCGAAGCAATCAGCGAAACCGCATCGAAATCGACCTCGCGCGCGCGCTCGACCAGGTTGCCGGTGGCGTTGAGGTTGAGCAGGCGGATTCCCAGCGTCTGCCCGGCCCGCGCATGACTGCTGCCCACCAGCAGTTCAACGGTGGAAGTGGCAAAACGGCCTTCGCCAATAGTCAGCATGTTGTTGTCTTCGGCCACCACCACGCCGCCGGCCAGCAGTTGGACGCTATAGCCTGGAAAGCCCGAAAGGTCGGCGAACCCGAACCCGGCAGAGGCTCCCAGGCCGCTGCCGGAGGCGATATTGCCGACCGCGGCCTGCAGTTGGTAGCGCGTATTCAGCTGCAGCAGGTTGCCGCTCAGGGTTTGCGACAGCCCCACGATAGCGCCAGGGTTCTGCGTGCCGGCGCGCTGCTCAAGGTAAATCAGTGCGACGCTATTGCCATGCGGCACCGGGTCGATGAAAAAAGTGGTCCCGGCCGGGTTCAGGCCGCCGACGGCGTTGTTGCTCTGGTTGACGATACCGCCGGGGTCGTAGCGCGCCCAACCAAGCGGATTGAAAACCCGGAACTCGCCGGCCGGCACAAGGTTCGCCTCGAAGCTCGGATTTGTGATGCTGATCACCTGCGCGGGCACGCCTGTTGCCATGCCAAGGCCGGCAAGCGCTGCAATCATCAGTAAAAACTTGCGCATCTGGTATCCCCCCGGAGAGCACCACAGGCGGCGATCGCCGCCTGCGCTTATGCGTCGCAAGTTAGCACGCCACGCCATGCCGAGCGCGTGAACTGCATCACGGCGATAACGTTTTCGTTTTCCGCTATTGCAGCATGAAGGTCTGGTACTCCAGCCGCGCCATTCGGCCACCTGGGCGAAACGCTTGCGCCATTCGGCCGAACCGATTGCGGCACCTGTGCCACCGTCGATTCGGCCACGCGATAGGCGTAGGCCAGATTGGCGGCGGCCAGGAAGATATTGAACCCCAGCAAATAGGCCTCCTCGTCGAAGGATGCGGCCGGGCCGCGCGCGTCGTTGCCGGCAAGGCGCATGTGCATGCGCTGCCAGCCGCTGCGGCCAGCATCGATGCCCGGCAACGCGGCCTCTGGTTCGGCCGCCAGCGCCAGGCCTTCGCGCGCCAACGCGTCACACAGTCGCTCCAGCATAACCATGCGCAGCAAACGCCTGGCATAGCGCTGCGCGGCGTCGGCGCGGTTGGCCGCCTGTGCGGTGCGCGCCAGGAACTTGAGGGTCTGTGCATCGTCGGCCAGCGTCCCCGGGTTGCGATCGGCCTCGAGGATTGCCTGGTCATACAGATTGCCGGCCATCAGGGTGCGTACGCCCGCCATGTAGTACTCGCGGGCGCGCGCGCCGGTCCCAGCGCTTGCGCGCCGGCAGCACCGAGCGTTCATCGGGCCGCAACGATTTTTATCGAGTTTTCAAGGGCGGCAATTGCCGAATCTCATTTATACCCAAAGCTTGCTCCAGCCAAACATGGAACAAAACGGGTTCCCGCAACTGCGGCCAGTCCCGGAACCGGCATCAAGGCCGCCGCGGCCGGGCCAAGCTGCGTAACAACTGCCGGCGCGGTGCGCGGGCCGGCAGTTACATCACCAGGTAGCCGCCATCCACGGGCAGAATCACACCTGTGACGAACGCGGCGGCGGGCGAGCACAGGAACATCGCCGGACCGGCCATGTCGGCCGGGTCGGCCCAGCGCTTCATTGGCGTGCGATCGAGCACCGCCTGGTTGGCTTCCGGGTTGTCGCGCAGGGGCTGGGTCAGGGCAGTTGCCACCCAGCCCGGTGCGATGGCGTTGACGCGTATGCCGTCGTCCGCATAGGCGATGGCCAGCGACTTGGTCAACTGCATGACCGCGCCCTTGGAGGCACTGTAGGCCGGTGTCATGGAGGCGCCTGAAAAACTGCGCATCGAGGCGGTGTTGACGATCGCGCCGCGTGACCTTGCCAGCAAGGGGCGCGCCAGCGCGCACAGTCGCTGTGTGCCGTTGAGGTTGACGTCGATGACCTGGGCGAACACCTCCGGATCGTGCTCCGCATTGGCGCGGCGGATCATGCCGGCGCAATTGACCAGCACGTCGAGCGCGGTGAAGCTGGCAATAAGCGCCTTGCAGGCCGCAAGATCGGCCACATCCAGGGCGAAGGCGGTGATGCCGGCGGCGCGCGCCTCGCCCAGTTCGGCTTCTGTGAGGCCTGTAACCGTCACCTTGGCAGCGGCAGCGAGGAAGCCGCGCGCAATGCCCAATCCGATGCCGCTGCTGCCCCCGGACACCAGCACCACCTTGCCTGCAAACGTATCACCGAACATGAACTATCCTTTGGTTTTCATCAATCTGGTTGACATTGGTTGTAAAGTTTAAGGCATCCGTATCATTGCCGGCCGCGTAAGTGCCGTTGCCGCTTCGATGAATCGCTTGGTTGCCGTCTTGTGCCGGCCTGCTTGCACACCATCAAAGGAGGTTTGAAATGCGCATGTCCAACATGATGGCTATCCTTCTGGTTACCCTGCTCGCGGGCATGCCGGCCCTTGGCCTGGCTGCCGGAACCGATGAACCACCACCTCCACCCAAACCGGCGCCCAAGCCGGCACCAAAGCCCGAGCCAAAATCGGATTCAAAGGACGCGCCCAAGGCCGCTCCCAACGCCGCCGTTGATCCCGACTATGCCGCCGGCCGCAGCGCGGTCGAAGCGCACGACTGGCCGACAGCCATCGCGCTTTTGTCCAAGGCCGCCCTGCGCGACCCGGAGAATGCGAACGTGCAGAGTTACCTCGGATTTTCCAAGCGCAATGCGGGCAACTGGGAAGCCGCGATGCAGCACTATCGCACCGCGCTCAAGCTCAATGCGCAGCATCGCGGCGCCACCGAGTACATCGGCCAGGCCTACCTGCTGCGCGGCAACATGCAGCTTGCGGTAGCGCAGTTGAATCGGCTTGAGAGGATTTGCGGCCGCGGCTGTGAAGAGTACGCGTCGCTTGCCCGCGCCATTGACCAAGCGCGCGTCAATCCAAAGTAGGCTTGCCGCAAGGCCACGCCGGCCGGATGGAATAATCCGGCCGGTGAATCGTTTGTCACGTAACGGGCAGTTCGCCCGACTTGCGGCAAACGACCCAATGAATCAATCCTTTTTGACAACGCCTGTGGCCCGCTTGCCGCCGGCGCCGGCGCGCCCTCCCGCACCGACGGCGGCATCTTCACCGGCGCGTCCGGCATGACACTCCATACCCATACCATCGACCGCGCGATCGCCGGCCAAGGCAAGCCGGAACACAACGGACCCCGGCCAACCAATCGGCCGCCACACATGGCATGCGACAACGCTCCCTCTGGCAGCGAGTACACTTTAAGCACACGCCACGACGGCGAAGAACCTCCAACAGCGGGCACTCAAGGGCGAGCCGCCGGTCTGCCGGGGCCGCGACCGCATGCCGGGCGACAAGTCCGGCGACCGGTTCAGCAACATCTGGCGCGCCGCCAGGGAGCAAGCGCATTACCGAAAATGATCACGCAACGCTGGTAGCGTTGATTCCGCGCCTGCGGCGCTATGCCAGGGCCCTGACCGGCGAGCGGCCGCGCGCCGACGACCTGGTGCAGGACACGCTCGAACGCGCACTTTCGAAATGGGCCTTGTGGCGACCCGGCACCGACCTGCGCGCCTGGATGTTCACCATCATGCACAACGTATTTGTCAACCAGATCCGCCGCCAGGCACGCGACGCGGTGGCAACCGATCCTGCGGTGCTGGCCGAACTCAACCTGGCCGACGCCAGCATGGCCGACACCCTGGTGCGCCTGAACGGCATCGAGCGTGCGCTCGCGCAGTTGCCGGACGAGCAGCGGCAAGTGCTGTTGCTGGTGTCGCTCGAGGGCATGTCGTATGACGAAGTCGCACACACGCTGGGCGTGCCGGCCGGCACCGTGATGTCGCGCCTGTCGCGCGCGCGCGCCCGCGTGGCCCTGCTGCTGGACGGCGTGGCGCCGCAGGCCGATGCTGCGCGGCAGTTGAAGGTGATCAAATGAGTTTTTCCGAAAACGACATTCATCGCCTGATCGATGGCGAGCTGTCGGTCGAAACCGCCGCCGACGTCGCGGCCTGGGTCGAGGTAGACGCCCCCCGCAAGGCCAGCGCCGCGGCCTATCGCATGCAGCGCGACCTGATTCGCACGCGTTACGACGGGCTGTTGAATGAAGCGGTGCCGGCGCGATTGCTGGCCGCGACGCGTGTGCGCACGCCCGCCAATCAAGCACGTTTCCAGCGCCTGGCCGGACAGGCGCTGCTGGCCCTGCTGTGCGTCGGCGCGGGCTGGTTCGGCCACGCGTGGACCACACCAACCCCCGCCTCCGATGCATTCGCCTTCATGGCGCGCCGCGCGGCGAATGCCCATGCCGTGTACGTGCCGGAGGTGCGCCATCCGGTCGAGGTGGGCGCCGACCAGGAAGCGCATCTGGTGCAATGGCTGTCCAAACGCCTGGCGGTTCCGGTGCGCGCGCCGACCCTGTCGCGCCACGGCTTTCGCCTGGTGGGCGGCCGGCTGTTGCCGGGTGACGACCGGCCGGTGGCGCAATTCATGTATCAGAATGAAGCCGGCAAGCGCCTCACGCTCTACGTGGTGCCGCTGGCCACCGCCAAGCCTGCGGCCGCAGAATCGGCGTTTCGTTTCGAGCGCTTCGGCAATGTGAGCGTGTTTTACTGGAGCGAGGACGGCCGCGGCTACGCGCTTTCGGGCGACGTCATGCGCGAGGAATTGCTGCCGGTGGCGCGCTCGGTCTACGAAGAGCTGAACGCGCCGCCTCTCAAGGGCGGTTGATCAGAGCGCCACGCCGAAGCGCTGCGCCGCTTCTTCACGGGTGTAGTAGCCGCGCATGATGTCGCGCTCGATCTCGGCTCTGGAGCGCGCCGCCGGCAGGCCGTAACCGCCGCCGCCGGGCGTCGACACCTCGATGACGTCGCCGGCGTTGAGCAGGATGCTCTGGTCTTTCGACAGATGCGGCGGCACGTAAGGTTCACCGCCGCGCATGATGCGCACCCGGTTGCGCCCGCCTTCGTCGCCACCCAGCGCGCCTTGCGGACCGGTGCGGCCATGGTCCATGACCATCGACGCCACCGCCTCGCCGCGGCGAATGCGAATTTTGTAGTTGACGCCGAAACCGCCGCGGTGTTCACCCGCGCCACCCGAGCCTTCATTGAGTGAGAACTCCTCGAACAGTACCGGGTAGCGCTGCTCCATGATTTCCACCGGTGTGGTCTTGGATATGCCGATGGTCGAGCAACCATTGGAGATGCCGTCACCATGCGGATTGCCGCCATAGCCGCCGCCGGAGATCACGTACATCACATAGGCCTGCCCCGATCGCGGGTCGGTGCCGCCGACGCCCAGGTTGCCGCTGGTGCCGGCGGGTGCCGCGAACAATTGCCGCGGTATCGCCAGGGCCAGGGCGGCAAACACCGCCTCGGCGATGCGCTGGCTCACCTCCGCGGCGCAGCCCGAGACCGGACGCGGATACTTCGCATAAAGAAAAGTGTCATGCGGTTCGACGATGTGCAAGGGCGCGAAGGTGCCGGCATTGATCGGCACCTCTGGAAACACATGCTTGACCGCCAGATAGATCGACGACTTGGTGGTGGCGATGACGCTATTCATCGGGCCACGGCAAGGGGGTGAGGAGCCACTCATGTCGAATGTCAGGGTGGCGGCATCGGTGCCACCGGACTTGCTGATTTTCATTGCGATGGTGAGCGGTTCATTGACGACGCCATCGGAATCGACGAACGCCCGGCCCTCGTACACGCCATCGGGGATGGTGCCGATCCTGGCGCGCATCTGCGCCTCGGCGCGGCGCTTCAACTCGGCCACCGCCTGATCCACCAGGTCCGCACCATAACGATCGAGCAGCGCTGTGAGGCGCTTCTCGCCGGTGGCAAGCGCCGCCGCTTGCGCCTTGATGTCACCGATGCGCTGATCGGCGACCCGAATGTTGGAAAGAATGATCGACATGATCTCGTCGTCGATCACCCCTTCCTTGTAAAGCTTGACCGGCGGCAAGCGCAAGCCCTCCTGCTCGACCTCGGTCGCGTTGGCCGAAAAGCCGCCGGGCACCATGCCGCCGGTATCCGGCCAGTGGCCGGTGTTGGCCAGCCAGCACCACAGTTTCCCCTTAAAAAAAAACGGCTTGACGAACTTCACGTCCATCAGGTGCGTGCCACCAAGATAAGGGTCGTTGAGGATGAAAACGTCGCCCGGATCGAGCCTGATGTTGCGGGCCTTGACCCGCTCGATCACCGCCTCTACCGAGAACTGCATGGTGCCCACGAACACCGGCAAGCCCAGTTCGCCCTGGGCGATCAGCTCGCCGCCGCGAACGCCGTCGCCACCGCGGTGGTAGATGCCGTCGGAACGGTCAAGGGCCTCGGAAATCACCGGCGAAAACGCGGCGCGCACAAAAGCCAGGTCCATCTCGTTGCATACCTGGTTGAGCCCGCTTTGCAAAACGGCCAGGGTGACCGGATCGATCGAGGTTTGCGTCATCGCTCAGACTTTCAATATCAGGTTGCCGATGGCATCGAGCATCACCTCGGCGCCCGGTTCGATCACGCTGGTGCAGTCAAGTTGCTCGACGATCGCAGGCCCGCTGAAAGTCGCCCCTTCGGGCAGCCACTCGCGCCGGTAAACCGGGGTATCGACCCAGCCACCGGTGAACCAGACCTTGCGCCGACCAGCCTCGGCCTCGCGCAGGCTGGCTTTGGGCGTGGCTGCGGCGATCGCCTTGAGCGATACCGGTTTGCGCCGACCGATGACCGCCGTGTGCAGGTTGACCAGCACCGGGCGGATCTCGGGTAGTTCGACACCGAAGCGCTGCCAGTAAGCGGCCTCGAACAAGGCGCGCAGCGCAGGCAGCGTGATGCCGGGGTCGGGAATGGCCACCGACAGAATGTGGCTCTGGCCCTGGAACTGCATGTCGGCACTGTGGATTGCATCGATGCGCAACACCTCGACCCGCTCGCGCTCGATGGTGGCGTGACCGGCATCGAGTTGCTGCTTGAACACTTGTGCGATCAGGCCGCAATCGACGGCGTTCAAGGCGCGGTTGATGGTGCGCACATGATCGTGCCGTACGTCGGCCACCGTGCAACCGAGCGCATTGGTCAAGCCCGGGCGCGCCGGAATCAATACCTTCGGGATGGCAAGTTCGCGCGCCAGCGCGCAGGCATGCAGTGGCCCGGCGCCACCGAAGGCAAACAGGGCGAAGTCGCGCGGATCGTGGCCACGGCTCAAGGACACCATGCGAATTGCGCCGGCCATCTTGTCGTTGGCAATCGTCAGGATCGCCGCCGCCGCCGCGTCGACATCGAGCCCCAGCGGCCGGCCGACATGCTGCATGATCAGTTCCCGCACATGTTCCAGCGATACCGGGTTCGACACCGACAGCAGCTTGTCGGGATTGAGCCGTCCCAGGACCAGGTTGGCGTCGGTGATGGTCGGCCGTGTGCCGCCGCGCGCATAGCAGATCGGCCCCGGCGTCGCGCCTGCGCTTTCCGGCCCCACATGCAGCATGCCGGCGCTATCCACATAGGCGAGCGAGCCGCCGCCGGCGCCGATGGTGTGCACATCGACCATCGGCACATGGATCGGCATCGCGTATTCGAGTTCCAGTTCGGTCGATACCGTGGGCAAGCCATCCTGGATCAGTGCGACATCGGTCGAGGTGCCGCCCATGTCGTAGGTGACAAGGTTGGGCACACCGGAGGCAACGCCGGTATAGGCCGCCGCGATCACCCCCGATGCCGGGCCCGACATCACGGTGTTGACCGCGTGCTCGGCCACTATCCCCGAGGCTACGGTGCCGCCGTTGCCCTGCATCACCAGCAGTTCCTTGGCGAAGCCGCGTGCCTTCAATTCGCCTACCAGGCGCGCGATGTAACGCGCCAGCACCGGCTGTACCGCCGCGTTGACTGTGGCGGTGACGCCGCGCTCGTATTCGCGATATTCCGACACCACGGTGTGGCCGGCGGTAACGAATTCATTGGGCCACAACGCCCGCACGATTGCCGCGGCGCGTTGCTCGTGCACGGGGTTGATGTAGCTGTGCAGGAAATGGATCACCACCGCCTCGCAGCCGGCGGCGACCAGTGCCTGCGCGGCGCTGGCAACTGCGGCTTCATCCAGGGGCGTGAGCACCATTCCCTCGGCATCCATGCGCTCGGCCACTTCCATGCGCAATTCGCGCGCAATCAGCGGCACGAAGGTGCCGGTCAGGCCATAGGCGGTGGGCCGGGTACGGCGGCCGAGTTCCAGCACGTCGCGAAAGCCGCGCGTGGTGATCAAACCCACCCTGGCGATCTTGCGCTCCAGCATCGCATTGGTGGTGGTGGTAGTGCCGTGGATGATGGCCGACAGCCCTGCCGGATCGGCACCGGCGGCCTGGATCGCTGCCAGCACGCCGAAGGCCTGGTTGTCGATCGTGGTCAGTACCTTGGCGAGCTTGACTTCGCCGCTGATGTCGTCGACCAGTATCAGGTCGGTGAAGGTGCCGCCAACGTCAATGCCTGCGAGTTTGCTCATGCGAACAATGCGTCCGGTCGGGTTGGATCCATGGCGAACCATGCGCCACCGAGGCGGGCCTCGTCGGGATCGGTGCGTGGACAAAACTACTTTATCACGCGCCGGCAAGCTTCCCACGCTTGGCCCACCACAGGTAGACCGCGCCGCTTATGTTGTGTGTAAGGGGTGGCAATGTGCACGGTCCGGCCGGGCCACACGCGCATGGCCTGCGAGAGGGCAGCATCAATCGGTGCGCCCTTGACGGAATTTGGAAACCGGGTCTGCGGCCAACAACGGTCGCACCGCCTGTAGTAAAGTCCGGCGAATTCCATCAGGGACCTGCGCCAGTGACTGACGAACCGCTCCCCGACAGCCGCGACGGCACCTTCGCTTTCGCCAACAATCTCCAGCGTCACGGCCGCGGCTGGGGGCTGACCGGGTGCATCCGCCCGATCAATATCCGCAGACGCTAGATGTCCACTCCGGCCTCCACAGACAGTCAAGGTCCGCTCGCCGGCAAGATAGCGCTGGTGACCGGCGCCACCGCCTTCATCGGACGCGCCATCGCACTTGAACTTGCGCGGCGCGGCGCGCATGTGGTGGTCAACGGCCGCAAGCGCGACGCCGGCGCTGTTGTGGTGCAGGAAATAATCGCGGCCGGCGGTCACGCCGAATTTGAAGCCGCCGACCTGACCGATCAACCGGCGGTCAAGGCGATGGTGGCACGGATCGCCGCAAACTGCGGGCGGCTCGACATCCTGGTCGCCAGTGGTGCGGGCGCGAGCACGGATTCGCCTTCGTTCCGGCTGTTCGCGGAAATGGAAGTCGCCGACTTCGATGCCTACATCCGCGCCCACTGGCTCACTCGCGCCTATGCGATCCAGGCGGCGGCCGCAGTGATGCGCACCCAGGGCGGCGGCAAGATCGTCGCCATCGGCACCGACGCGGGCCGGGTGGCGACAGTTGGCGAATCCTTCATCGGTGGCGCCACCGGCGGCATGATGCAGATGTGCCGGGTGCTGGCACGCGAACTCGGGCGCGACGGCATCCGCATCAATGCGCTGGCGATGAGCTATGTCTTTGATGCCATTCCACGCTGGCGGCCCGGCTCGCCCGCTCTCGCGCAAGGGCATGGCAGCGACATGCTCGCCCAGTTGAAAAAGCGCATGTTGTTTCCGGTACATGGCCGGGATATCGCCAACGCGGCGGCTTTCCTGGCGGGGCCGGAGTCCGATGCGATCACCGGCCAGACGCTCAGCGTCAACGGCGGTCTGAGTACGCCTGGTTGATGCGGCTTGGCCCGCCGACGGTGGCGCAGCCCATGCAGGCCAGGTGCCCGGCGCGCGCCTCGTCCTTTTAACCGGACGACCTCAGGCGCCCCGGCGCCAGGCCAATCAAGCCCTGAATGCAGGTGTACGGCGCGCCTCGAAGGCCGCCAGGCCTGCGCTGACATCCTCGTCCTGCAGGGCCGTCGGGGCGCCCATCTGTTCCATTCTCAGCCCCGCATCAAGGGTTCCTTCCAGGCCCTGGCGCGCCAGGTGTTTCATTTTCGCGATGCCCACACGGCTGCGGGTTGCGAGCTTGGCGCAGTATTCGAGCGCCAGGGAGTCGAGCCGGTCCGGCTCGACCACGTAGTTAACCAGGCCCCATTGCTGCGCCGTGGCGGCGTCGATCCAGCGCGCCGAAAACAACAGGTCGAGGCCACGTCGCAATCCCGTGATGCGCGCCAGGCGTTGGGTCCCGCCCCAGCCGGGAATCAGGCCGAATTGCGCGTGCTGGTCGCCGAAGCGCGCGTCACTGGCTGCGAATACGACGTCGCAGGCGAGCATCAATTCGGTCCCGCCCGCCAGTGCCAGGCCCTGGCAGGCTGCCACCACCGGCAGGTCGCTGGCTTCGAAGCGCCGCAACACGCGGTGCCCGATGGCCATCAAGTTCTGCAACGCGGCGAGATCGGCGCGCAATCCCTTGACCTCCTCAAGATCGGCGCCAGTACAGAAATGCTTTCCCTGGGCACGTAGCAGAATCGCGCGCACGCCGGAGCCGGGTTGCTCGAAGCCATCGATCGCATCTTCCATCGCCCCAAGCACCGCCAACGACAAACAATTGAATTTGTCCGGACGTGCCAGCTCGATGATGCCGGTGGCGCCTTCGCGGCTGACCAGAAGCGCTGCGGGAAGGTTCATTTGCGATTCTCCGGTGAATACTGCACGGCGATCCGGCCCAGGCGCTCACGGGCGACGACCAGCTTCATGATCTGCGCGGTGCCGTCGCCGATTTCGAGCCCCATCACGTCACGCAGTCGCTGCTGGTGCGGCAGGTCCATCGACCAGCCGTAGTGGCCGAAGCTCAGGATGCATTGGTGGATCGCGTCAAACGCGGTTTTCGGCCCCATCCACTTGACCATTGCCGCCTCGGCGGTGTGCGCCATGCCGGCGTCGCGCAGCGCCAGGCCGTGGTAGCACAACTGCCTGCAGGCCGACAGCAGGGTCTCGAACTCCACCAGCGGAAACGTCACGCCCTGGTATTGCGCCAATGGCGCTCCGAACGCTTCGCGTTCCTTCACATATTCATAGGTCTCGTCAATCGAGGCCTGCGCGGCCGCGATGCATTGCAAAGCGATCAGAATGCGGCTGTAGTCAAAGCCTTGCATCACCTGCGTGAAGCCTCGGCCTTCCTCGCCCAGCCGGTTTTGCGCCGAAATCCGCACGTCGTCGAAGAATATCGAGCCGCGGCCTATGATCTTGCTGCCGACGTCGTTGAAGCGGGTGCGCGTGATGCCCTTGCTGTCGCATGGCACAAGGAAGGCACTTACGCCACGCGCCCCTGCACCGGCATCGCCGGTGCGTGCGAACAGCACCACCGCTTCCATCTGATCGGCGAAGGTGATCGAGGTTTTCTCGCCTGAAAGTATGTACTGGTCGCCTGCGCGGCGTGCGCGCACCTGCAGATTGGCCGCATCCGATCCGCCACGCGGTTCTGTCAGGCCCAGCCCGATAAGCACCTCGCCTGCGATCAGCCTGGGAATCCACTCGCCTGCCAGGGAGGGGTGCGCATTGCGGTGGATGATCGCGCCCATCAGCGAACACAACAACTGCGCATAGCTTACGTTGAAGTCGCCATAGGCGATTTCCTCGATGATGATGCCGGCGGTGACGCCGGACAGGCCCATCCCGCCGTACTCCGCCGGCAGATCGACCCCGAGCAAGCCGAGCGATCCCATCTCGCGAAACAGCGCGCGATCGATGCCGGACTCGGATTCGCGCTTCTGGTAGTCCGGCTTCAATTGCTCGCGCGCAAAGCGACGCGCCATGTCGCGCAGCGCAAGTTGGTCCTCATCGAATAGCATCGGTGGCGCCTCCTTCGGGTAGATTTCCGGCCGCAGGCGGGACGCCAGCGCGGCATTGGCTGAATCCATGGTACCAATCTTCGACCATAATCACCCGCTGGCTGTAGCGCCCATCGGCCCGGGAGCACAGCCGCCGATGGCGTCATTGCCGGCGTATCGCGATGCACCGGGTGCGGCCGGCGGCAGGCGCCATCGGATCAGCCCAAAACCAAAAGGAGACATCATGCGGGGATTGACAGACAAAGTGGTCATCGTGACAGGCGGTGCCGGCGGCATCGGCGGCGCGATCTGCGAACGCCTTGCCGCCGAGGGCGCGCGGGTGGCGATTTTCGATTTGAACGGCGACGCGGCGCAGGCACTGGCATCGAGCATCGGCGGCGCCCGTGCACAGGCCTACACGGTCGATATCACCGACGCCGCCGTGGTCGACTCGGCAGTCGCACAGGTCGAGGCCGACCTGGGTCCGGTGGATGTACTGGTCAACAACGCCGGCTGGGACCACGCCGCACGCTTTCTCGATACCGACCCGACCTTGTGGCAGAAGATCATCGCGATCAACCTTTTGGGGCCGCTCAATCTGCACCGCTCGGTGTTGAAGGGCATGAGCGCGCGCGGTAGCGGCCGGGTGGTCAACATCGCGTCCGATGCGGGGCGGGTCGGGTCCTCGGGCGAGGCGGTGTATTCGGCCTGCAAGGGCGGCATCATCGCGTTCTCGAAAACGATGGCGCGCGAGATGGCGCGAAAGCGCATCAACGTCAACGTGGTGTGCCCGGGACCGACCGAGACCGCCCTGTTCCGCGATTTCGCGGGCCCGGGCGAAAGCGGCGCAAAACTGGTGGCGGCGCTGACCAAGGCCATTCCTTTCGGGCGCGTCGGCCAGCCCATCGACTTGGCTGGTGCCGTCTGCTTTCTCGCCAGCGACGATGCCGCCTTCATCACCGGTCAGGTACTGAGCGTCTCCGGTGGTCTGACCATGGCCGGCTAGACCGGTTTCAAGAAACCTCTCAAGGAGAATCGCGACATGGAATTCAAGGACATCATCTACGGCGAGGCCGAAGGCATCGCCACCATCACCATCAACCGGCCCAGGGTGTTCAATGCCTTCACCGCCACAACCGTCGAGGAGATGATCCGGGCATTCAGCCAGGCCGGCTGGAACAAGGATATTGGTGTGGTCGTCCTGACCGGTGCCGGCGACAAGGCGTTCTGCACCGGGGGTGACCAGTCCGCCGATGCGCATGGCGGTACCAGCGATGGCGGCTACGGTGGCCGCGGCACGATCGGCCTGCCGGTCGAGGAACTGCAGAGCATCATCCGCGACATTCCCAAGCCGGTGATCGCGCGCGTCAACGGCTATGCCATCGGCGGCGGCAACGTCCTGGTCACCCTGTGTGACCTGGCGATCGCCTCTGACAAGGCGCAAATGGGCCAGGTCGGCCCCAAGGTCGGCTCGGTCGATCCGGGCTTCGGCACCGCGCTGCTGGCGCGCGTGGTGGGCGAAAAAAAGGCGCGCGAGATCTGGTACCTGTGCCGGCGCTACACCGCCGCGGAGGCCCTGGCGATGGGCATGGTCAACGCAGTGGTGCCGCATGACCAGCTCGACGCCGAGGTGAAGAAATGGTGCGACGAGATCCTCGGCATGAGCCCGACCGCCATTGCGCTGGCCAAGCGCTCGTTCAATGCCGATACCGAGATGATCCGCGGCATTTCATCGCTCTCGATGCAGGCCCTGAGGTTGTACTACGACACTGAAGAATCGAAAGAAGGCGGGCGTGCGTTTCGGGAAAAGCGCAAACCCGATTTTCGCAAGGTCGCAGGCAAATAGAACGGCGCCCCGGATGCATCGGACCACGCATTTACTGCGACACCGCAGGTCTCGATGCAAGGCCCGCCCAGCGCAAGCGAAATTTTGTCATCCTTGAAAACCGCAGCGGGAGAATTCACTTGACACAGGCAATTGAAACCATCGAAGGCAAGGGCACCCTGATCGGGCACGGGTTCTACTATGACCAGTTGCGGCCCGGCTTGCGCTTCTACACCATGGGCCGCACGATCACCGAGACCGATCTGGTGAGCTTCATCAATCTCTCATGGCTCAACGAGGAAGGCTTCGTGAGCGTCGCTCCCGAAACGCCGCACACCATCCGGGGTCGATTCATCCCCGGATGCATGATCTACATTTTCGCCGAGGGACTCATCACCCCGTCGATGCAATTCACCGGACAGGCTTTCCTGCACACCGAGCTCAACCACAAGGCACCGGTGGTGGTGGGCGACACCATTCATGTCGAAGTCGAGATCGTCGAGGTGCGTCGCACCTCGAAGGGAAACCGCGGCCTGGTGCGCGCCTTGAACCGGGTGGTCAATCAGCGCGGGGAGACTGTGCTTCTGTACACACCGCTGCGCATGATCAAGGGCAGTCCGGCCAACGCGGCCGGCGGGGGGTAGGTCGCGGGCGCGCGCGGGGAAAAGGGCATCGTCCCGTCGCCCTTGGCCGCAAGCAACGACCTCGTGGCGCTACCCGGCGCAACCCGCGCGGGATGGCCGGTGCCCTGAATGCCGAGAGCACTTGCGGGTCAGCCGGTGACGCGAGCCTGGTTTTCTCAGACCCACTTGCACCGATCTTGGCAAGTTTCATGGCTTGTCGTGATCAATCACGATGACAAAATTCAGTCAATTCCGCTCGATCCCCACTTCCTGCACCGTCTTGCGCCAAATCTCCAGTTGCACCTTGAGCAACTCCGCCATCTCCAGCGGCGTCGAACTCTGCAACTGAAATGCAATTCGATCCAGCGCCTCACGCACCTCTGCACGCCCCGCCACCGTTTTCATCGCGGCGCCCAGGCGCTCGATCACTTCGGCAGGCAATTTCGGTGGCCCGAAGAGGCCAGCCCAGGGCGTTATGGTGAGTTTGTTCAAGCCGGCCTCGGTCGCGGTGGGCGTTTCGGGCACCAGGGGACTGCGGTTGGGCAACAGGGTTGCAAGCACCCGCAGGCGCCCTTCCTTCACCTGCGGCAAGGCACTGCCCGGGGTGCCGATCATCATCTGCACGCGGCCGGCGATCAAGTCGGCAGTGGCGGGTGCATCACCCTTGTAGGGCACGTGCAGCATGTCGAGTCGTTCAGCCAGCGCCAGTTGCGCGGTGGTGAGAATGCTGGTGCCATTGCCGGTGCCGTAGTTGAGCTTGCCGGGATTCGCACGCACGTAAGCCAGGAACTCCGCGACCGTTTTCGCCGGCACGCTTTCATGCACGAACAAAAAGAAACCGAACTTGCCGACCAGAGAAATCGGCGTGAAATCCCTGAGCGGATCATAGGGCGGCTGCTTGCGCATGGTTGGTGCGGCATTCAGGCCGGTGGTCGTGGCGAACAGGATGGTGTAGCCGTCCGGCGCGGCGCGCGACACCACATCGCCGGCAATCGCGCCGTCCGCGCCACCGCGGTTATCGATCACCAGCGACTGGCCAAGAACCTGTGACAAGGCTTGCGTGACCGTGCGCGCGGCCAGGTCGGCGGCGCCGCCGGCCGGGAATGGCACGATCATGCGAATCGGCCGGGTCGGGTAAGGTTGGGCCTGCACTGCGGTGGCGGCGCTGACCAATGCAATGGCCACGACGATCAGGTTGGCAAGTCTCATGTTGTTTCGTCTCCAATGATTGGTTGCGGCGCTCGATTGCCGGTGCGTTTTCGACA
>Ga0209181_10002118_pt1 | contig 32973 bp, 21 predicted proteins | sample MAT05_FD_187208 | JGI IMG/M metagenome (GOLD analysis project Ga0209181, IMG submission 187208) | Freshwater microbial communities from Lake Fryxell liftoff mats and glacier meltwater in Antarctica - MAT-05 (SPAdes) (version 2) | ecosystem: Environmental > Aquatic > Freshwater > Ice > Liftoff... | reverse complement strand
AAAGTGTTTTGCCTGATTCAGATGAATTGATAAAATTGTTATGATTTTTGATACCTGCCTAAATATTTTATTGCATAATCTCAAAGTTTATTTGAGGAACGGGGGTTCGATTCCCTGCAGCTCCACTTTCCCCTTACCAAATTTAATTAAAAAGCTGTAAACCAAATTTTTACAGCTTTTTTTATTTTCCCCAATTAATCAAATTTCATGAATATTTGATGTCGCAGGTGAGTAATTCGGGAGTTCAAAGTGATTCTAATCAAACTCCCGAATTAGCCCTGAAACTATTGATTTTACTGCATTTTTACTTGATTTTCTCAACTCTTTGTTATATCATTATAAGGATAATTTACACCTAAAACGCAAACTCCCGAATATGGGAAATATCTTCAAATTACTCTTCTTTTTAAGAAAGCCAAAGCAGTATGAATCAGGACCACAGCCGATTTATCTGCGTGTGACTATTGACGGTCAAAGGGTTGAAATGACCGTTCAGCGGGAATGTGAACCATCACTTTGGGACGATAAAACCGGTAGAACAATAAGCACCAAAGAAAGCGGAAGGCTTTTAAATTCTCATTTGGAAGGCCTTATTGCCAAGGCTTACTCCAATCAAACTGACCTGATTCAAAATCAAATACCCGTTACCGCCAAGGCGATAGTAAACAGGCTATCCGGGAAACCTGATAAATCAAGAATGCTTTTTTCCATTTTTGAAAATCATAATAAAGAAATGAGCCAACTTGTTGGCAAAGAATATTCGCCGTCTACTTTAAACCGTTATGAAACATCCCTGCAGCATGTTGTCAATTTTATGCAATGGAAGTTTGGTGTTACTGATATTGATATCAGAATGATCAATCATGAATTTCTGACAGATTTTAATTTTTACATGCGCTCTGAAAAAAAATGCAATAACAACAGCACTGTAAAGTATATCAGGAATTTTGGTAAAATAATCCGGATTTGTCTTTCCAATGGATGGCTTGTTAAAAATCCATTTGCCAATTTCAAAATTAAGGTCAAAGAAGTGGAAAGAACTTTTTTATCGGATGAAGAATTGCAAATTTTGCATGATAAAGAATTTGCTATGGAACGCCTCAACCAGGTAAAAGATATTTTTCTGTTTAGTTGTTATACCGGTCTTGCATATATTGATACAAAAAATCTTACGCCGGCAAATATTGTTATTGGCATCAATGGCAATAAGTGGATATTTACGCATCGCAAAAAAACTGATTCACCTTCTCGCATTCCATTGCTGCAGCCGGCATTGGAAATTATTGAGAAGTATAGTAATAATCCAAAGTCCAGAAATGAATCATTGTTATTGCCTAGTTGGCAATTTCTGCGACTGGGAAGTAGGTAGGCGCTGCAGAAGTTGCTAAAGCAACATCTAAATATTTTGTTTTGTTGTCCCTGGTTAATATAGTGTGATCATATTTAAAAATCCAGGGCCTTGCTTCAGTAATAGTGTAAGAAGGGATACAGATCAGATTGTGCGATTCACCAATCAATTTTTCACCGAAAATTGCTTCCAACGCACTCTTTAGCTCCACGTCATTAAATTTTCCTTTCCAGAGTGCCTGTCGAAAAGTATCATATATTCTTGTAAACCGGTTTCGTGTCCTGTTCGGAAAAATCAGAGGACCCTTTTCTTCATAAAATTTTACTAACTCAGCTGCCGGTATCTTAAGTGATAATCCCAAAGCAATCATTCCTCCTGTGGAAGTTCCACATATCATGTCAAAATGATCTGATATTGCACATTTAAAGTGTTCTTCAAAATGTTGTAAAATTCTGGCAGAATAAAGGCCTTTGATACCGCCGCCGTCAATAGATAGTATTTTAAATTCTTTTCCCATAAGCCAATCATTCTTTAAAAAATACATAATTATCTTCTCTGGACTTTACTCTGGGGATTTATTTATATCAATTCCAAATATAAAGGGAAATAAGAATAGAATGTTTTCGGTAAATCATATACCCTTATCTTCTAGGTCGCCAAAACAAAATCTCCTCTGCGGGATTGAGCTAATACTTCAGAATATTTTTGTCTATTAACGTGCCAATAATTATGAATTGTTGCATTTTGGCACATTTTGATATGCACACATTTTGAAATGTATCCCTTTACAGCTATGGATTTCAGCGAAAATAAAGGCCCTTTAGGGATTCTAAAGTATTTAGTTATTTAAAACTAATAATATTGGCAAAGCTAAACCCTTTATGACTTTATTTCCTATATGCCAAATTGACTGACAGTTTTAACGACTTTCTTGCAATTCTCTGCCAATTCCACTATTTAGCATATAAAATGAAAGTAAGTAACCAATCTTATTATTTTAAAAATGCCGAAATGCCGGTTCCATTAATTCCTGTTCCGCTCTTGGTATTCCAATTTCATTGGCAATAGCTTTCCAGCTTCGTATAGGCACAGTTACTTCCTCAATTATAGTATCCATTTGTGGAATAGTTAACTGAAAGAACTGCCCAACACTTTTGGCAAGTTCAAAGTCTAGGGAATTGTCGTCTTGATCAATATTAAGAGCAAGGCCGTCTTTATCAATAGAAGGGTTGATATCATAAGCCGGTGAAAGTTTCCATCCTGTATCTCCTAATATAAACCCGTGATTGCGTAAATGATCATCAGTGTTTGAGATAGCTATATTAAATACTATTCGTCTCCATAATTGCTGCAGGTCTGCCTGTATATTACTTCCTGAATATTGAATAAAGTCAGCAAGGTCAAGATAACTGGCCGGGTTGTCTCTTATAGTATCTTCATTGTTATTGGTCATGGTCATGGCAGAAGCAAAATGTACACGTTCTCCGCCAATCCTGTCAAAGCGTTTAGTAAAAAAAGTGTTGTACCTGCCTGCAATATGTTGAATCTTCGATTCAGTCATTTCAATACCTGCCTGTAGTGCTAATTTGTATGCAAGAAATTCCCATGCTGCTTTATCAATAGTATCATTCCTTGATGGAAATTTAGCTATCATTGGATGGCCGTCCTCATCTAGAATATTTGCTTTAGGTCTGGCACCTCCTAAGGCTGATCCCGGGGCCATTAGCATAGCGATCCATTTTTTTTTATCCTTATTATCAACGTCAGATTCTATTATATGGGCTGCATGCTGTAGTTCTCTGATATTATATAATGGAGGGGCTGCGGCTTCATGATCATTGTCTAAAAAGTCTCCCTCAGGGTCCAGCTTAAATCTCAAAGCGCCCATCCTGTTTTCATCATAAACACCCAATAGAAAATCAATGTCGTATAAAGTCGGGACGGGTCTGTTTTCTTCTTTTGCCTTTTGGGCAGAACGTTTTTTCATTAAAGTCCTACCCCAGGTATCGGGCATTGAATCAAGAAATATCCCAAAGTTTTCTTCCTTGTTTGAAAATTGCGGACCGGTATACCATTGTATTGCTGGGTCTAATAACATTTGCGGTTTTGACCTTATCCATTCCTTGTCATATTCAAAACTAAAAGCCTTCCTTCCCTTAGCCTGATGGGCTGAAAGGATTCCAATGCACTTTGGCTCGGACATTCCTACCCAATGTGCATACACCCATATATCTGTTTTATTATCAGCCAACTTTATTTTATTTTACTAATTCAATATCCTGTAATTTTCTACCATATTCATCATCAGCCGCCAGTTTTAAAAAATCATCCTGCAGTCCCAATACTCGAAGCGTATTAAAATAAGCACCCATGGACACACTGGGGTTGCCCTTTTCTATTTCCGTAAGTGTAGATCTGTTAATATCAGCACGCTCAGCCACCTGGATAGTTGTCAGTTTCCTTCGCTTTCTGGCCAATTTGATATTTTCACCCACCTTTTCCAGTATTTTCTGGTATTTTGGGAATAATATTTGCTTCCTTCTATTCATTTTTGTTGGATATTATCATCAAATATAGATAAATTGTTTAAAATAACCAACATTTTATAAATATTCCCTTCTAATAAAAGAGGCCGTCTCATAATTAAAGTGAGACGGTTTTATTTTGCCCTTATTATTAGAATTTCATTTTATAGGGTAATTGTTTTTTGTGGGGAGCCCAAGGGTTGCAAATGGATAAAAAGAAAAAAATGAGCCGTTTTAAGCTGCTTTTCTTAGGTTTTGTTGGCATTTTTTACGCAGATTGTGTGCCAACATTCTCCTGTTTTGTTTGTTTTTGAAATGCACCCTCAGAAATATTATTCTCAAAATCAGTCCGTTATCTTTGTGTTCTGGTATCTGAAATAAACCCTGGCTACTTTCAGATTTGAATTTTCTTTTAACGGAACAATTTCAAAATCAACCGATTTATTCGTTGGATATTCCTTCAGTAGAGTGATTGGAGCCCAACCCCATTCGCTCCAATTAATTGTAAATTCCTGCGTAATACCTTCATATTTTACCAGTACTTTTTCAGGAACGGCAGAGTCATTTAATATTAAGATACATAGCTGAAGAGATCCTTTTTTGGTCATCTCCAGTTTAAACTTAACCGGATCATTTTTCAGATTTTTTGCAGTTAGTCCATTTGTCATTTCGCCTTTATCTACAGTATATTTCAACGCTGTATTAAAATCTTCAAATAGTTGATCGTCTTCGAGTCGGGTCACTTTTTTAATTTCTTTCTGATCGGATTGCAAAATAGAATTGAATACATTCAAATTTTTTATCGAATTTTCCTCTACTTCAAAAAGGGAATTGCTATTTCCGATTGTTCTGCAAAAACCTGCCGTTATATTTTTTGAATTTCGGAAATGAGCCAAAACTGTACCTGGATTTTTCATTTCTGCTTTAACTGATTGTAGTTCAATATTATTCACCCTGTCGAATGCGAGTGCAGGCCTTGCTTCGTTGTCGGCTGAATACATGGTAACATTTTGCAGATAGAGTTCTTCAACATTTCTGCAATACAATCCATAGGCTGGTAAATGCTCATACATAATAGCCATAGGGTATGCAAATTCTTCAAAAGGAACTTTATTGTACGGAACAGCCTCCTGAACGACTGAATTTCGTACGGTATAATTAGTAATAGATACATTCCTGATTTTTTTGTTGTGTAATCCCATAATGCTGGAAGGCAATTTCGCATTTGTAACCGAGATGTTATTTAGAGAGATATCTGAGACATTATCAATATGCTGAACATACTGACCTGATTTGAATGGTCTTGCCCTCAATCCCAACCGGATAAAAATGGGGGTTGCTACATTCTCCATTATGATATTTTCAAACAGAATATTTTGCATCATCCCGCCATCCACTGTTATTAATTCAATACCACTGTGAACCGTGATATCTTTAATTATGCAATTACTTACGGTGATATTTCTAAATCCCCCGTTTGATTCTGTTCCGGTTTTAATGCCCGTTGCCCTGCTGCTCACAATGCAATTTGAGATAGCAATATCCTGGCATATTACATTGCTTGAAGCTTTCATAACGATAGCATCGTCACCTGTCGAAAACCTTGAATTGGAAACCCTTACTCTCTTGCAGCAATCGATGTCCAGGCCGTCACGATTTGAATTTGCCTCATTTGCGATTTCCACTCCCTCAACATTTACATCGCTGCACCCTAATAAATGCAGTGTCCAGTTTGCACTATTAAGTAGGTGAACATCACGAATAATCACGTTTTCGCAATCGACCAGTCTTACAATAAATGGCCTTTGATTCTGGGGATATACTTTAGTGAAATTAGTCAATCCATTTCCATTAATTATTCCTGAACCTGATATAGAAATATTTTTCGCACCTTCTGCAAAGAGCATAAAATATTTAGCATAAAGCTCTTTTGATCTCGATTCAAACTTTTGATTAATCTCAATATAATCTTTGTAATTTGGACTTCCCAGAAGAGTTGCCCCTGGCTGTAGATGCAAATCCACATTGTCTTTGAGAATGAGTGTGCCGATCAGGTAGGTGCCGGAAGAAATAGTTACAATTCCGCCTCCATCTGCAGAAGCTTTGTCAATAGCGCTCTGAATTGCATGAGTATCCAAAATAGATCCAGTACCTTTTGCGCCAAAATCCTTCGCACTATATTGGGCATAAGTCTTTTTAGTTGCCAGTATTAAAGTCAATGAAACAATGACTACAATTAATTTTTTCATCAATCAGATTTTTTTGAATTTTCATTTTAGATTTTGGTTACACAAGCAGCAGGTTGCTTCAAAGGAACAAAAAAGATTCCAAAGCCTGTATGAATTTTAAGCTTTTTCAAAAAAGTCAAATATTTAATAGGCGCTTTCGGAATACAGGAATTGGAAGGTCCTGTATTATGACGAATGATTTCGTCTTCCCGGGTAAAAATGGTCAACCAAACCAACTTCCGGCATTTTTCAAAATTTAAAAGAACAAATAATTTTCGCTAATCTCAATTCAGTTTTTTTAAAATATTGAAAGGATTATAGATTCAATTTCGCTATTTTTGAAGGCATGAATTAGTCAGGACAGTATATTACTGATAGGTTCAAAATATTTTATAAGTTTTTTACTGCTATAATGATTAACAACGAAAAATGCTTATTTGAAAAACTAAGACTAGGCGACGAAGCTGCTTTCAAAGTTATTTATAACATGTATGTTCCCCGATTATTCTATTTTGTTTATGAGTACATTCCATTAAAGGATATAGTTGAAAATATAATTCAGGATACTTTAATGACATTATGGGATAAAAAAGAAACACTTTCTGACAACACCAATTTGTCGGCCTACCTTTTTACTGTAGCAAAAAACAATAGCTTATACAAATTACGTGACTTAAAGTACAGAAAAAGACTTTTCGACTCATCCGACATTGGTACATTAGAGTTAAAGGCAAATATGGATGCCTTGGGATCGCTTGATACTTCTTCGTTAACTTTCCTGGAAATTGAACAGATCATTAAAAACACCTTGGAACAATTACCACCACAATGTAGAGTTGTGTTTCAACTGAGTCGTTTTGAAGACAAAAAGTATAGGGAAATTGCCGAAGAACTAAATATATCAGTGAAAGCAGTCGAAGGGCATATTTCAAAAGCATTAAAGCAGTTTCGAATCAGCCTGCAAGATTATTTGCCTATTATGGCGTTCCTGTTCATTCGCTAATTTTTTATTTCATACCTCAATGCCAGGCCCAAAGAAAATATAGTTCTTCAGTAAACTTAGCGGAAAAATCATTTAGTATTTTTTATATTCAGCTAACTACACTACACATAAACAATACATCCAATTGGTAAACACGGAAATTTAGTTAATCCAATAATTACAACGGAGAACCAAAAACTTCTTTGATTAATGATTCATTGATGTATCATTATTTCTGAACGGGACGATTAAAATATATTGGATTCAGGCTTGGAATATTCAAATTCAGGATACTCCTTCAAATAAATTTATTTTTTCTACTAGGGTAAAATCATATTCGTGCATTATATATAAACTAACATAAGATAAAAGTGGAAAATACAGAGGATATATTCAAGGTGATTACAGGAAACGCAACAGCTGAAACGAAACAATCATTTCATTCTAGCTTGAATGAGGAGAAAGAGTCAAAGGATGAATATAATCGATTAAAAAATGCCTGGGCACTTTTGAATTCGGAAAGGCAGATGTCTGCTTACCAGGTTGAAGAATTATATCTTAGTTTTCAACAGCAATTAAATTTAAGGAAACGCTCCTTTAAATTGAATGCATATTCATATTTTAAATATGCAGCGATAGTCTTTATAGTCATTGGCCTCTTAGCTTTATTTTTTAATTTTCAAAAAGATGGACATTCATTAAATGGTTCCCGTTTGTTTTATACTTCAGTTGTAGCTGAAGATGGACAACGATCAAAGATTATTCTCCCGGATAGTTCTGTGGTTTGGTTGAACTCGGGAACCCAGTTAACTTATAACAACAATTTTGGTAACACTAATCGTGAAATCAAATTAACAGGGCAAGCTTTCTTTCAGGTAACCAAAAATATTGATCTTCCACTCATTGTGAGCTGTGATGACCTTAAAGTAAAAGTATTGGGAACAAGGTTTGATGTCAATGCTTATTCAAATAGCGAATCAATTAGTGTGGCACTCCAATCCGGTAGCGTAGAATTGCTGCATTCAAAAAAGGAATCTTTCCAATATAAATTAGTGCCTGGTGAAGTGGCTCAATATAACATTCATTCTGGAAAAGTAGTTATTAAAAAAAGTAATTCAAGTCATTTTACAGCTTGGACTGATGGAATTCTTTATTTCAACGACAGCCCAATGAAAGAAGTATTCGCTCAGTTGGAGCGTAAATACAATATTGATATTGAGGTGAACAATACAAAGATTTACAGTTCGGTATTTACTGCTACGATTAAAAACGAGTCTTTAGAAGATATATTCAAGTCCATTGGATACTCTTGTTCTGTTCGATACAAAATAGTTAGGGGAGAAAAAACAAAAGTAATAATAACGAGGTAATATCTTGATGGTCGTCATATTAACTCGATACAGGCAACGTCGCATGTATGATGGTAAAATGACCAACGTCATAATGATACATGACACTTACCAGTAATTGGCATAAAGATTTATAATTATCTTGAAACACAATAGTGAAAACTACCCCATCGTCTTAACAATAATGCAAACCTGATAAGTAGTATGAAAAATTGAAGCCTATGTGATACACTCTAACTAACTGTAATGCACCCTACCTAACAAAAAGGGAGATGCTGGTAACATCCCCTTTTTTCTCTTTTCGCTTCTACTCATAATGAAAGAGCAAAACAATCTGAATTATTAAACAATAAAACAAATGTATGAAAAAAAACGATTGCCCATCGATTCCTTATTTGAATAAAATTTTGGAATCACAAATATTTAAAGTCATGAAAATAACATTGTTTATTGTACTTGTTACAATTTCGCAGGCAATTGCTATTGACACATATTCTCAGAATACACGAATCAACTTACATCTGAAAAATGTAACGATTAAAGATGTTTTGGCTGAGATAGAACGCAACTCAGAATTTGTTTTTATGTATGATGCGACTAAACTAAATGTTAATCAAAAGGTTGATATCTCAGCTAAGAATCTATTGATCACAAAGATTCTGGATGAAATGCTTGATAAAAAAGGCATTAGCTATTCTATTAACAATAGACAGGTTGCTTTGAATAGCTCTAAGCTTTTTGACCAGAAAGTTGATAGCAAAACCATTTCGGGTAAAGTTGTTGACGCTTCAGGAGCCCCGCTTCCAGGTGTATCGGTTGTTGTAAAAGGAACTTCCATTGGAACCACAACCGACAACAACGGTAATTATTCACTTTCCAATATTCCTGAAAATGCAACTTTGGTCTTTTCGTCAGTAGGCAGAAAGACGCAGGAGATTGCCGTCGGCAGTGAAACAACGATTAATGTTACGCTTACTCAAAATGCAATTGGCATTGATGAGGTTGTTACAATTGGTTATGGCGCACAAAGAAAAAGAGAAGTTACAAGTGCGATTGCAAGGGTAAACACCGAGAGTTTTACCAGAGGCTTTGTCAAAGATGCAGCTCAATTAATCCAGGGAAAAGTTGCTGGTGTAATTATTGGTACTCCGAGTGGTGATCCAAATGCTAAAAGCCAAATATTATTAAGAGGAACCGCCACGTTCGCAACCAGTACCCAGCCTTTAATCCTGATAGATGGTATTCCCGGTGATTTGTTCACCGTACAACCAGAGGATATTGAATCCATTGATGTATTGAAAGATGGATCTGCTGCGGCAATTTATGGAACTAGAGGCACCAATGGCGTAATTTTAATTGCAACAAAAAGAGCCAATGGCAAAACAATAGAACCTACTATTGAATATAGTAGCTACTTAAGTACCCAAAACTATGTCAGACTTCCAAAAATGTTGACGGCTGCTGAATACCGGGCCCGGCTTGCTCAGGGTGTCACTTTTCAGGATTACGGTGCAAGTACAGACTGGATTAAAGAAATAAGTAGAAAAACGCCTATCAGCTACAATCAAAACTTAACATTCCGTGGAGGAAATGCGAAAACAAATTATTTGGCATCTCTCGCTTATCGTGATCTGCAGGGAGTCTTCATCACTTCAGAAACAAAAAATTTTAATGGTAGATTTGATATCAATCATCGAATGTTTAATGACAAATTAATTGTAGGGATTAATTATATCAATTCTCAAAATAACTCAGGTGTGCCTTTTGAAAACTATTTTTTCCGACAAGCTACAAGATACAACCCGACGGCGCCTGTGAAAAATCCAGATGGAACCTGGTTTGAAAATTCGGCATTAAGTCAAAATCAAAATCCTGTGTCCTGGTTAAAAGAGTCGTATGGAGATAATAAATACCAATCATCAAGAATAAACGGAAGCTTAACCTGGTTGCCTGTTCGTGGTTTAAATTTAAAAATGGTGGCTTCCAGCAATCAATATAATTACATGAATAGTCTTGGCCATACGAAGCAACATTATTCATCAACCATGGATGGTAAAAATGGTGAAGCATTTAAAAATTTCGGACAAAATACAGATAAGCTTCTGGAACTAACCGGATCATATAGTAAGTCATTGAAAGGACATAACTTTTCTGCGTTGGCTGGCTATAGTTATCAGCATAGTCTCACCGAGAGAGGATCTATGTATAACTATGATTTCCCGGCAGGTAATTATTCATATATTGATGCTATTGGGAATGGGGATGCTTTATCACTTGGAAGAGCGACTATGTCGAGCGGTAAATATGCGTCTAACCTTATTGGCTTTTTTGGAAGGGTTACCTACAATTATAAAGGAAAATATTTGTTAATGGCCAACATGCGTCATGAAGGAGCTTCACAATTTGTAGGCACAAAAAAACCATGGGGAACTTTCCCTTCTGTTTCAGTTGGTTGGCGCATTAATGAAGAAGATTTCATGAAATCAGTCAGTTTTGTTGATAATTTAAAACTGAGAGTAGGATATGGTATAACCGGCACTGCACCTGATAATTCGTTTTTAGGGGTTAGCCAGTTAGATTACGGCCAAAGATTTTTTATTGACGGAAGGTGGACAAGAGGTTTAGCCCCAAGCAATAATGCAAATCCATATATACGGTGGGAAGAAAAAAAGGAAACAAACATTGGTTTGGATTTTGGTTTTTTAAAGGAAAAACTTACCGGGAGCATTGATTTTTACAATCGTCGAACTGAAGGGTTATTGTATAATTATTCGGTTCCTTCTCCTCCAAATTTATATCCAACCACAATTGCAAATGTGGGCGTTATGGAGAACAAGGGTATTGAACTTCTGCTCAATTATACTCCGATTAAAACCAAAAGATTTAGCTGGAACACGAATGCAACTTATTCGGCCAACCGCAATAAATTCATTTCAATTGATAATGACCTTTATACAGCCACCAATAAATGGTTTAATGCCGGTACTACACCAAGTCCTATAAATACCTATAGTCACCGGGTTGAAGTCGGTCATGAAATTGGAAATTTCTGGGGATACAAGGTAGTTGATGTAGCGACAGACGGGACCTGGATTTATGAAGATAAAGATGGTAAACAAGTTGCAACAGTAACAGAAGCAGATAAAAAAATAATTGGAAATGGACTACCGAAATCCTATCTAAGTTGGAACAATAGTCTTCGCTATGGCAATTTCGATTTAAATGTATCCATGAGAGGGGCTTTTGGTTTTCAGATCATCAATGCACAACGCATGATCTATGAAAACCCAGGATTTACAGTGTATAATCAAATGAGGTCGGCTACTGACCTGGTTTTTGGAAAAACAGTTTTGAACAAGCAAGTGTCTACTGATTGGAATAGTTACTATGTTGAAAATGGTAATTACTGGAAGATTGATAATGTGGCACTTGGATATAACTTTAGTCTTTCCGGGTCAAAACACATTAAATCAGCTCGCTTGTATGTCTCCACGTTGAATACGTTAATAATTACCGGTTATAAAGGTATGGATCCAGAAGTAAATCAACTCGGTCTGAATCCAGGGTATGATAGTGCAGATAAATACCCATCAGCAAGAGTTTATACAATTGGTATGAATATAATTTTTAAATAGAACGTTTAAATAAAAATATAAAGCATGAAAAAGATAGTTAACTGTTTAATTGCACTGGGTTTCATATGCTCAGAACTTATTTTGGGTTCGTGCACCAAACTCGAAGACAAAAATTATTCCGGCATTATTGCATCCGAATTTAACCCAACAAGTACTGATATAGGCGCTTTGCTTGCACCAGCCTACGCAAGTTGGAGAGGTGTTATGTGGGATAATGACTGGAGTGGTTATTGGATGATCAATGAAATCACTTCGGATGAATATGTTGCTGCGGCAAAGCCTTATGGTTATGTTGATGGTGGGGTTCATCGTGAAATGCATGAGCGCACCTGGACACCACAGAATTATTACATTACTAACGCATGGAAGTCTCCATGGATAGGGATTTCCAATTGCAACCGGCTAATGTTTCAGATTGAATCTGGCGTTATTCCTCCGAACGACGCTATGATTGCTGAATTGAAGGTATTAAGGGCATCTTTCTATTATGTATTATGCGATTGGTTTGGAAATATTCCGATTGTAACAAAATTTGATGTTCCTGCAGGCTTTTTACCTGACCAAAGTTCGAGAGCCGATGTCTACAAATTTATTGTGAATGAGATTACCTCAGCATTGCCGTTGTTAACCGAGGATCGCTCTGCCAAAACCTATGGGCGCTTTAATAGTAAATGGGCTGCAAATGCGCTTCTTGCAAAAGTTTATCTGAATGCAAAAGAATATTCAGGAACGGCTGAGTGGGATAAATGTATGCAGGCTTGTGACGCAATCATTGCTTCCGGAAAGTTTAGTTTGGATGCCGTTCAGAAGAATGTCTTTAGTGCAAAAAACGAGAACTCACCTGAAATTATCTGGGCGATCCCTTATGATATGCTTTATACTTATAATGCAATGTTTGCTTTGACCATTTCGAAAGAAAACAGGTTTACTTTTAATATGATAAATAATCCTTCGGGTGGTGCAACGGCTGTTCCTCAATACATCAGTACATTTAACACCAATGATTTAAGGTACACGAAGGGTTGGTTGTATGGTCAACAATATTCTTCTACAGGAGTACCGTTATTGTGCGCAAGTGGAACAATTAAAGGACAGCCTATGAATATTATTAATGAGTCTCCAGGAATTGATTCAAATCAGGTAATTCATATGTATCGACTTTTTAAGTGGGAAATTCCGCTCGCTTCAGATAGGTTGACTATGAATAATGACTATCCGTTTTTCCGTTATACCGATGTGTTAATGATGAAAGCAGAATGTTTACTCCGCACCGGACGTGCAGATGAAGCAGCAGTTATTGTATCCAGTGTAAGAAAGCGGAGTTTCCCGAATAACCCTGATCTGGTCGCAGTTACCGGCGCAAAGTTGCTAGGCGGAAGCGTTTATGCTTATGGATTGAAAAATCATTTCAGAACTACATTTGAAGGCGGAGCCGATATTCCATATGGAGGATTTTTGGATGAACTGGGTTGGGAATTTGCGGCCGAAGGGCGCAGACGTCAGGATATGATCCGTTTTGGAGTATTTCATTCAAAATCATTTTTATCAAATGCAGCCAACAATGATCTTAGAAAAAATATTTTCCCTATACCATTGACGGAGTTGAATTCGAATCCAAAATTGAAACAAAATCCAGGATATTAAAAGTTATTGAACAAAAGGAATAAATAGCTAAATGTCAGCCGTTTATTCCTTTTAATTCATTTTGGTGCATGTAATTTATTGAAAGTATCTCAATCAAACTGTGATTGGTATGTTCACTTCAAAAGCATTTATTTAATATTCATAATGAAAAAGTTTGCCTGCAAAATTATTTTAACAAGTTATCTGGTTGCTTTTCTAACAATTATCTCTAATGCTCAAGATACTTCCTTTCCTGCTTTCCCTGGTGCTATGGGTGGTGGTGCTCAATCTGTTGGTGGCCGCGGAGGAGTTGTGTACGAAGTTACCAACCTGAATGATTCCGGGCCGGGTAGTTTCCGTGAAGGTATTCTAATGAATGTTCCAAGAACCATTGTATTTCGGGTTGGAGGCACCATCAATGTTACCAACTATATGGAAATCAAAAATGGCAACCTTACAATAGCGGGGCAAACAGCACCTGGCGGCGGGATACAAATTATTTCCCCGAATTGTAAATCTAACATTCTTTCCATATCTGCGAGTAATGTTATTATCAGGTATATGCGTTTGAGACATGGATACAACAGTATAGCTATCCAAAGCGGGGATCCTATCTCTATAGGATTGGGGAGTAATTGTATTTTTGATCATTGCACCTTGATGTGGACAACCGACCAGAATACCAATGCCTGGGGTTCGACTAATTTCAGGCCGTATCCAAATAATATTACCTGGTCATGGAACATCATTGCCGAGCCAATGAGCAGTCACCCAACTAATTTCATAACCGGATCAAATTATCCCGAAGTGGCCGATCTTATGACGAATTTGGACGCACACCACAACCTCTTTGCCAACTCTTCACATAGAAATCCACTTATAAAAAATAAGACCTTCAGGTTTGTAAATAACATTGTATATAATTGGAAATACCGTGCCAGCCACACTGCGGGTGGAGTTAATGCTGATTTCATCGGGAATCTATATAAACCCGGACCATTAGCTAAGGACAAACATGAAATTTGTGTTTTTCCGGTGCCCACCGGCGAGGGCAACGCACCAAATGGAACCCCTACTATTTATGTCCTTGGTAATAAAGGTACCTATAACACGAATCCTTCCAATGACAACTGGCCAATAGTTTGGGAAATCAAAAATGGCGAAAACGGAATAAATGTTGGACAACTTGCAACCTCCTTCAGGCGCACCACCCCTTTGCCCGATCTTCCAATTCCAATAATTGCTGAATCTGTTGATAGCCTTGAATCTTTAATTTTCCCTACTGTAGGAGCATCACAGCGTCTTGATTGCCTGGGTAATTGGGTTTCAAATCGGGATGCTGTTGACAAAAGGATCATAAATGAATATAATACCACTCAAGGAATCATTCCGAGCAGTGAAAGTGATGTAGGTGGTTTTCCTATCATTTCCGATGGCACTCCGTGTGCGGATTCTGATCACGATGGGATGCCGGATGAATGGGAAATTGCAAAAGGATTAAATCCAAATAATTCAGCAGACCGGAACTTTACCTCTGTGAGTGCAGGGTATTTGACAAATCTGGAAGCCTATCTAAGCGGGAATTACGGTGTAACAACCGGAAGCGGGAGCAATGAACAAAAAATCATACAAATTTTTCCCAACCCAGTTAATAATGAGCTCATTGTTGAACTCAGGGATGGGATAGGGAGCAATCAGAATATTAGAATTTACAACATATTGGGCAACCAATTAATTAGCCATAAAGTAATTTCGAATATTGAAACCATTAACACATCATATCTACCAAATGGAATTTGTTTTTTGAAAATAGAAATGGGAAATTCTATCGAATCTAAAATTTTTTTAGTACGGCACTAGAAAAGCCAATATTTATTTACAAATCGCTTTCATTTTTTCAACTATTATGAAACATCTGATTTATATAGCAATTCAAAAGAATTCAAACTTTTTTAAAATCGCTTTTCCGATATTATTGGCCTTTTTACTTTCTAATAAAAGTTCAACTGCGCAGAATAAACTTGATGTACTAAAAAACAACTGGAATCAATATAGCGATGCACCCAATTCATTGAATCGCTTTCTGACCGGTGAGGCATATAAAATGCTTGCATCAAGAAAACGAAAGATCAGTAAGCTTAAAACTCCCGAAGATTGGCGTAAAAGACAGTTAAGTATAAATAATTCATTGTGGGATATGTTTGGTGCTTTTCCTGAAAAAACCAGTTTAAATGCAAAGATCACCAGTTCTGTTAAGAAGGATGGTTATAAAGTTGAAAACGTTGTTTATGAATCACTTCCCGGTTTTTATGTGACTGCATCTCTGTTTATACCTGATAACGTAAAAAAGCCTGCACCGGCGATTCTTTTTTGCAGTGGGCATAGTAGCGGTGTTTACCGGCTTGAATATTACCAGCTTCCATTACTTAATCTGGTTAAAAAAGGTTTTGTCGTTCTGGCCATTGATCCTATCGGACAGGGAGAACGGCTACAATATTTTGATTCTGTAAAAGGGGAGTCGACTATTGGCAGCTCCACCCTGGAACATTCTTATCCTTCACCTCAGGTTTTCCTCCTGGCGAAATCAGTTGCAAGATATTTTCTATGGGATGGAATCCGGGGAATCGATTATCTGGTAAGCCGTGCTGAAGTTGATCCGAAGAGAATTGGAGTACATGGCCTATCCGGGGGCGGAACTCAGACAGCTTATATCTCGGCAATGGATGAACGTGTTGCGGCATCTGCTCCTGCGGGTTATATAACAAGTTACCAACGACTATTGGAATCAATCGGTGTTGCAGATGGTGAACAAAATTTAAAGCATGAGACTTCCGGTGGTATCGACCATGCGGATTTTATTGAGCTAAGGGCTCCAAAACCTACCCTTATTATGGCTACAACGGAAGATTTTTTCAGTATCCAGGGAGTTCGCGAAACATTTGATGAAGTGAAACGTGCTTATTCACTACTTGGCAAACCCGATAATTTCGATTTAGCTGAAGATACCGGCGGACATGGGTATACCAAAAAAAATCGGGAAGCCATGTATGCTTTCTTTCAGAAATATTTACAGTTACCTGGCCCATCTCTTGAAGAGGAGGTCGATTTTTCGACTCCTCTTGAGTTGCAGAAAACCTCAACCGGACAACTGTCAACATCCTTAGGGGGAGAAACGGTATTCAGCGTTAACAGAAAAGAAGCGGAAAAGATGTTAAATAAGTTACAGATTTCCAGGGCAAATTCACCTGGCTATCTTTCGAAGGTCGTCAGTGCGGCTAAAAAGCTTTCAGGATTTATCACTCCCTCCGAAGTTAACGAACCGGTATTTACCGGTCGGATAATAAGGAAAGGTTATGCGGTCGAAAAGTATTTTGTTAAAGGCGAAGGTGATTATGTTATTCCTTACCTCTTAATGGTTCCGGATAAACCAAATAATAAATCGCTGATATATCTTCATTCCTCCGATAAGTCAGCTGAAGCTTTAGCAGGAGGAGAGATGGAATGGTTTGTCAAAAAAGGTTTTACAGTATTGGCTCCCGATTTAATCGGAATGGGCGAAATGGGTTCGGCAGTTATTAAAGGGGATGCAGTAATTGAGGGCTTTTCCTATAATAGTTGGTACACCTCTGTTATCATTGGCAGAAGTATTGTCGGAATACGTGCCAGTGATGTGGTTAGGCTTACTGCATTGCTTAAGAAAAGGAGAGGAACAACTGAAGTTTTTGGGCTGGCAAAGAAAGAAATGGCGCCGGTAATGCTTTATGCAGCAGCTTTCAATGCAGATATTGCCAGGATAGCGCTTATTGAACCGTATTCCTCATACCAGTCAATTGTGATGAACCGTTTTTATTATCCAGGTTTTGTGGAGAACCTGGTTCCCGGAGCACTCACCGCTTACGATCTGCCTGACCTGGCCGCCACGCTTGCGCCAAGAAAGTTGCTTGTGGTTGGCTTAACCGATGGAAACAGAAAAATAGGAGATCAGGAAAGTATCAATAAAGATATTTCAATAATCAAAACTGAATATCATTTAAAAGGTGCCAGCGAAAAGCTAATAATTGATACACCCGAATCAAAGGAGAAGACCTATGATCATTATCTGGAATGGATAAAATAAAATTTTGATAGAAATATATTTAACAGCAAATATTGTTTATGATTATATATCAACTAAACACTAAAGAAAGCTGAATTTCTATTATCATAAAATTAAACTTGTATTTGAATTTATATACACAATGAAAGAAAATAAAATTTATACTCCAATGCAAATCTATGTTTTGGTTGCATTGCGGTTACTTATCGGGGGCAAATATTATATGAGGGTTTCTCAAAGTTATTTAGTCCAAACTGGTCCTCATCGGGATTTCTAAATGAATCCAAGCGGAAGAAAATGTTCGACCTGCATTTGTATAGAATGATGCACGAGGCATCATCTTATTGCATTCAAGGATACTATCGAAAAAGACAAAAAATGAAATTATTTGAAGCAAAGGAAAGTGAAAATGTAAAAGTGGTGAAAAATTAGTGTTTCAAAATTAAAAAATAATACCCATTAAAAAATTAGTAATATGAATACTACAAGATCAAAATTATTTCTGCTGTTTTTCCTAAGTTCTTTTTTTTCATTTGCTCAGCCAATTGAGAAACTTGTAAAAATAAAGGTAGCTCCCGATCACGCCAATTGGGTCTATAAAATAGGAGAACCAGTTAGTTTTTTGGTAACTGTGATGAAAAACAGCGAATTGGTACAAAATGTCAAAATCAAATACGAGTTTGGGCCTGAAAGGATGACACCTGTAAAACGGGATTCGGCAGTTTTGAAAGACGGACAATTCAGGATTGAAGGTGGAACACTGAAAGAAGCCGGATTTCTGCGATGTAATGTTTCTGCCGAAGTGGATGGTGTCCGATATATAAATCTGGCCACGGCCGCCTATTCGCCGGAACAAATTAAACCGACCACCGAGTTGCCCGCTGATTTTATGCAATTCTGGGAAAAAGCCAAAGCCGAAGCATCCAAAGTTCCGATGGATGAGAAACTAACACTTTTGCCTGAACGTTGTACAGATAAGGTAAATGTTTTTCAGGTGAATATTCAAAATTATAAAGTTGGAATGCGGTTGTATGGAATTTTGTGCATTCCGAAAAAAGCCGGCAAGTATCCTGCTGTACTTGGAGTACCCGGTGCAGGTGTTCGTGCCTATGGTGGCGATATATCCACGGCCGGGAATGGCGTCATCACCTTCGAAATAGGTATTCACGGCATACCGGTTACTATGGATGCAGGTATTTACAATGACCTTGGAAAAACTGCTCTCAACGATTATTTCTTTTTTAATCTCGATGACCGTGACCGCTATTATTACAAACGGGTTTATCTGGGATGCATCCGTGCGATTGATTTCATCTTTTCATTGCCCGAATTTGACGGAAATACATTGGCAGTTACTGGTGGAAGCCAGGGAGGCGCTTTGTCTATTGTAACTGCAGGACTCGATGCTCGTGTGAAATATATTGCGGCTTTTTATCCGGCGCTTTGCGACCTGACAGGCGATTTATTCGGCAGGGCTGGAGGTTGGCCGCACATGTTTGATGAAAACAACAAATCATTTAATGTAAAAAAAGACAAGATCGAAACCTCAAAATATTACGACGTAGTAAATTTTGCACAAATGGTTAAAGCCACTGGGTATTACTCATGGGGGTATAATGACGTAACCTGTCCGCCTACTTCTATGTTTTCAGCCTACAATGTTATTCAGGCCCCCAAAAAACTAAGCATTTTTGAAGAAACCGGGCACTGGATGTACCCAGAACAGAACGAACTCGCAAACAAATGGCTTTTGGAACAACTGTTAGGTAAAAAGTAGCATAATAATATTAAGAAATTCCGATGATGTACCATCTATTTAAGCTCTTTAGGTTTCAAAATTCAAACGTAGAAAATATTAAATCCACCTAACATTATAAAAGAAATTATGATGTTAAATAAAACGATCTTATATGAAAAAAGCATACAACATACAGCAATATATATTGTTTTTTATTTCTTTTCTTTACCTGTTTACCTGTTCATCCCTGGATATCAAGGCGGAAACCCCTATAATATTCCCAATACCTCAACAAATGCTGCTTACCCAAGATATATTTACCCTTGATGGTACTGTTTCTATTGTTATTCCTGAAAATGCTTCTGAAAAGGACGTTTCACTTGCACGTTTTATGGTGGGAGAACTTAGCACAAAATATGGCCTGGCTTTGAAAATTGAAAAGCTGTCGAAAATACCCGGGAACCGAAAAGTTATCTTGATGGGCAACATTTCTAATCCCCTTATTAAAAAATATTGTACGGATAATAAGCTTGAAATCAATCAAAAAAATCCAGGTAGCGAAGGTTATATTTTACAAGTAAGTAATAAACTGGTTGTTGTTGGTGGGTGGGATGATCCTGGAGCTTTTTTCGGAATGCAGTCACTTCGTCAGTTAATTCAAAATGGAAACGGTAAAGAAATACAGGGATTAAGGGTAAGAGATTGGCCAAGTTTGCCTTTCAGGGGAATCAGACTTTATGTTCCGGGACCGGAAAACTTCGTTTTCTTCAATCGGTTTATAAAAGATTTTATGGCCCTTTATAAATACAACAAACTTATATTGGAAGTTAATTGTATGCGGCTCGACAAGCATCCGGAGGTTAATGCCGGCTGGATTGAGTTCTCGAAATACATGCAATACACCCGGTCAAATTCTACTGAAGGGCTTCATGGAGAAACTAAGAACTCAAGTCATCATGATTGCGGAGACGGGTTTATTATAGAAAAAAAGGATGTTAGGAATATTGTGGAATTTGCGAATCAAAATTTCATCGAGGTTATACCAGAAATACCATCACTCACCCATGGTTATTATTTGCTAACAAGGCATCCTGAACTCGCTGAATATCCGGGGGACAAATGGCCCGATACCTATTGTCCTTCAAATCCAGCTTCATATAAACTGATGTTTGATGTATATGATGAATATATGGAGGTAATAAAACCAAAAATGGTTCATATCGGCCATGATGAATGGTGGGGTGCGCCATTGGGCAATTGTCCGCTTTGTACGGGGAAAGACCATTCTGAATTGTTTGCAGGCGATATTACCAAAATCCATGATTATTTTGCAAAAAAGGGAGTGAAAATTGCCATGTGGGGCGATTATTTACTTGAAAGTGTGCGTGATACGCTCACTCAAGACAGGATTTCTTCTACCGGCATGAAATATCAGACACCGGGGGCTGTGCGACCAGAAATAGTTCAAAAATCAATTCCAAAAGATATTCTGGTATTCAACTGGTTTTGGAAATCAGAAAAGAAGGAAATGGAATTGCAAAAATTTGGGTTTAAGCAGATTTATGGAAATTTTACCCCAGGAATAACTAATTGGGAAGAACGGATAAAAAAAGTTGATATAATTGGGGGTGCCCCATCAGTTTGGACATCAACCAATGAATTTAATATCGGTAAAGAATGTATGGTAGATTTTTTGGGTTGTTCCAATCTTTTGTGGTCAACCCATATAATTAAACCTTTGGAATTAGGTGAGATTGTCCGTAGTATGACATCCACTATTCGTTCAAATTTAAAAGGCAAACGGATTCCCAGTGCGGACGGAGATTCCGTTGTGCCTGTCACCACCAATTCTTACTTGAATTTATCTGCCGCTACAACAGCCTTTAATATAAAGTTGAATACACTTAAGGAAGGAAAAATACAATACAAATCGATGTACTTTGAACTACCAAATGCTGACAAGTCCTCCGGAAATTCATTGATCGCAGTTGGATCGCTGGGGACAGGCGAAAATATTCAACCACAAAAGGTTGATGGAATTGCGATTAATGAGGATGTTAGCAGTTTGCTGTTTTTACATGCCTGTGCAATTCCGGCTGGAAATCAAAAAACCTATTTTAATATACCGGATTTTTTCGACTCGGCAGACCTTCTTGGATGGTACGAAATTGTATATGAAGATGGATATAAGGAAATGGTACCAATCCAATATGGAGTCAATATTTTGGAGTGGAATCCAGGAGGTGAGAAAAGTCTTGATAAGTATGTCGGATCTACCGGATCGTCACAAGGTACGTATTGTTATGAAGCAGATGCAATTGAGTGTTCCAATGATATGAAGGGGAATCCAGTTACATTTTATGCCTATGAATGGGTCAATAAACGATTCGGAAAAGTGATAAAAGAAGTGAATTTACACGGATCAATTAATTATCAGGCCACACAGCAAGATTATGGAAAAGTTGAAACTGCACCAATGGCGGGCAATGCAGTTATATTGGCCGCAATCAGTAAAGTAGTAAAACGGATGCCCTATATTCCTAAATAATAAACTTAGTATAATTATGAAAAAAAATATAATCCTTATCGTAGCAATAGTTTTTTTTGCTTTAATTGCCATAAGCCAACCGGTTTCTGCACAAAAGGGTTTAACTACAAAAAGCCATAGTGAAATTCAAGCTGATCGGTCACCTCTTGAGTTAATGAACCTGATAGCTTACAGTTTTATAAAGGATAATCCTTTATCTGCAGGAGAATATAGTAAAGGAGACTGGACTGCCGTAAAGAATTCAACCAATCCGAAAATTATGTGGTGGCTTTATCCGACAGGGGTAACGTTGTTGGCTATGCAGCAATTATTCGATATTAATCAGGATCCAAAATTATTGGAATTTGTAAACAGTTACGCAAATATAGCTGCAGACCAATATGCCTATTTGCGCTGGCAGACCATGAAATTCGGAAAACCTTACAATTATGGTCCGATTAAAAATCTATATCGACTTGATATGCTTGATGATTACGGAGCCATTGGAGCCGCAATCCTAGAATGCAAAATTCGTCATAACATGAAATTCTCTGATAATCTCAATGATCTGATCGGGATTTTAGACAACCAAATTGTGAATGTTCAATACCGACTCAAGGACAGATCATTCTGGAGACCAAACTCACCCGATGGACCAACAATTTGGGGCGATGATCTGTTTATGGGCTTACCATTTCTGGTAAGGTTAGCTCAATATAAAAATGATCCCAAACTGTTTGATGATGCAGTTTTGCAAATAATTAATTATTCATCCTACTTACAGGATTCTGATGGTGTTTTTTTTCATGCTTATTTTGTTGATAAAAAATGCCATAATGGAATTAAATGGGGCAGGGTGAATGGTTGGATTACAGTAGCAATGGCACAGGTTTTAACCTATTTACCGCTCGATCATCCCAAACGGGATCAGGTATTAAAAATTTACAAGAAACATATTGATGGCTTAATAAAGTTGCAATCAGCAGATGGCTTGTGGAACCAGGTACTGGATCATCCTGAATTATCATGGGGTACTGAAACTACCTGCAGCTCACAATATACATTTTCAATTGCAAGAGGAATTAACAATGGCTGGCTTGATGCATCCTACATTCCTGTCGTAAAGAAATCGCTACACGGACTTTCCGATTATTCCAGAATTACAAAAAATGGTGAGCTATTAAAAGTTTGTCCAAGTACATCTATAGGTTTTAACCTTGATTATTACAATTCCTTAGTTCCGGAACAAGAAGGTCATACCGCTCACCACGGTGACGGGCTTATATTGCTTGCTCTTACTGAGATGCACACATTGCTTGAGAATGTTGGTACATCTACAAAATAATATCTTGATCAATAACATCAAATGAAAATGAAAAAGTCAATGAATTTATTAATGGTTGTTTTCATCATTTTATTCGTTACGATGGAAATTTCGGCACAAAAAACCATCAAGGTGAGGTTCACAGAGACCACCGAAGTTTTGACAAACCCTGGGATAGGATTTACAACTTTTCAACGGTTTAACGGAGATGAATCTAATGAAGGAGTTGGTTGGTCTGAAGGTAAGCCAATCGAGTACCAAAAATTTAATGGTAACCTGGTTACTAAAGATCAGCCAATGTCGTCAATTGCCTATTTCAGGATTTTATGGAAATATATAGAACCGGAAATGGGCAAATATAACTGGGAGATGATTGACAATGCAATGAAAGCAGCACATGATCGACGACAGACGTTGATGCTTCGTATTGCACCTTATGCACGAGGGAAAGATGATGTTCCCGACTGGTACCGCAAAATGGTGGGTGGGCCTGACTTATGGCCGGGGAGAGAATATTGGAGAGTTGATCCCGAGGATCCAAGGTATTCACTTCACTTCTGCAAATTGATCACTGAACTTGCCCAGCGTTATGACGGTCACCCTGACCTTGAATCGGTTGATTTGTCAATTGTTGGCGTTTATGGTGAAGGTGTCGATGCTGAATTTCTTACACAGAACACAAGGGAAAAGTTGGTCAGGTCATTTACCGATAATTTTAAAAAGACACCATTAATAATGCTCCTGACAGATGAAAAAACGAATAAATTTGGCCTTTCACAGACAAATGTCGGTTGGAGAGTTGACTGTATCGGTGATCTCGGATTTTGGGCTAAGGACCAGATTAATCCTGCATCAACACATATGTATGATCGTTACCCACAGGGAATTATCAATTTTGGAATGAAAGATGCCTGGAAAAAGGCGCCGATAAGTCTCGAAGTTTGTGGTACGATTAAAAGCTGGAAAGGTAAAAGGGACAGTTGCAAATATTGCCAGGGATACAATATTGATCAGGTTAAATATATTATTGATGAAACATTAAAATGGCACATTTCCTCTTTCAATGGTAAATCTTCAGGAGTGCCTGAAGAATGGAGGCCACTGATAGACGAATGGCTCAAAAAAATGGGTTATCGCTTTGTATTGCGTAGTTTTTCCTTTCCTGAATTTGTTTCACCGGGTGGGAGAATCAATATTAAATCATGGTGGGTCAACAAAGGGGTAGCGCCAATTTACAAAAAATATCTTCTGGCCGTCAGGCTTACGAATGGGAAAAGGACCGAAGTTATCATTACTGATGCTGATGTAAATTCATGGTTCCCGGGCGATAATATTTATGATGATGCGGTGTTTGTTCCATACGGCATGCCTGCAGGTATCTATCAATTTCAAATAGGGATTGTTGATCCTCAAACGCATAAACCCAAAGTAAATCTTGCCATTGAAGGGAAAGACACGGAAGGATGGTATACGATGGGAAAACTTGAAATCAAATAAAAAAATAAAATATTTTTTTATTCAGGTTAAAAGCATGTTGGGGCATTGCACAAATAACAAAAGAAATGAAATGTTTACAAGCCATCAAACAAAAAGTCAGGATATGAAACCACTTTATTTTAATACATACCATTGTCATTATACAATAAACTCGATTTTACTTTTTGTACTCATCACTTTTTTTTCTTTTTCGGTAACAGGACAAAAAGCACCTTCAGGAGATCCAAAAGATTTCAAAGTAAAAACCTGCCTCCACTCGGTAAGTTACAGTGGCATATGGCGTGGACAGGCATTACTCACGGTAGATGATTTTCTATTGAAAGCCAAACAACTTGGATTTGATGGAGTTATGTTGTCTGCAAAACGGCCCTTTGTTTCGCTAGTTGACTATGACGATGCTGCCCGTAAAAAGTTGCGTGCCAGAATACAGGAACTTGGTCTTGAATTGGTGTGTATTGCAGGGTACAATGATTTTACTGCCGGAGTAGATAAGGCCGGAGTTCCCAATGTCGAGATTCAGGCAGTTTTTATCGGCGAACTTGCACGTCTGGCAAGCGATTTGGGAACCAATATGGTTCGTATATATACCAGGTACGAGCGCCCCGATATGCCTTTCGACAAACAATACGCAATGGTAGTTGAAGGACTGCAAATAGCAGGAAAACTTGCCGCAAAATATGGAGTAACATTGGTAGTGCAAAATCACCATGATATAGCAGTGAATCATGATGTTATGAAATGGTTGCTTGACGAAGTAAACCTTCCGAATGTTAAGGCAGCATTTGATTGCTGGGCTCCAACCATGCAGGGATTAACAGCAGATGAGATCAAAAAGGCTGTTAATATCATGAAGCCATATATTTATCATACCACAGTAGCTGACTACCAGGCAACTACCAAGGTATAAATACAATCATTCACAGATCAATTATCAGCCCATGGAATCTCAGATGATGTCAGTACCAATGGGGGAAGGTTTTCTCGATTATAAAACCTTTATAAATACACTTAAAGAAATTGGGTATCAGGGTTACATTACTTATGAAATGTGTGCAGAACTTAAAGGTGGCGGTTCGATTGAAAACCTCAATAAAACCGCAAAAAGATTTCTCGATTTTATGAAACAATTTAAATAATAGTTGCAAATCTTTCAAATAAACTTCAAATCTGAAAACAAAAAGCTAAAACAATCATGATATGAAAAACCATATTCAGGGGCAACATAATATTTTCTTTTTTATTCGGGTGCATTTAATATTTATCTGTCTTGGAATTCTAACAATAGGTAACCTATATTCCCAACCTGTATATTCTGAATCGGGAGATGCTATAATTATTACAAATAATTCTCTTAAAATACTAATTTCAAAAGCCCCATTTCAGCTATCCGTTAGCAATGACAAAAAAGAAATCGGTAAGATACTTGAATTATTTTCGGAAGTTAAAAACGACACATCAAAATCTTTGTCTGTTGTAAGATCTTACAGAGATGGTGAACGATTGAATTTAATTATTTCAGGTTCCGATAAACAGTATTTTTCCGTTAGTATCCTTGTTGCCGGCGATGTGATTGACATCAAGACCGCTCCGCTGAATAAAGCATTAAAACAAAAAATCGGTTTGCGATTTGACGCAACGGTATCAGGACACTGGTTTGGTGGCAATGTTGTAGATGGCCATCTTTGGCCACTTGAGCAGCATGAAATTAATATTGAAAAATTTCTGGCATCAAGTAATCAGACTTCCCCAATCTGGCTGACATCAAATGGGCTTGGAGTAATTTGCGAAACATACAATACGATGGGATATAGTTTTAATATTGCCGGGAAGAGAATTTTTGAACTTTATTCTAGAGAGTCCGGTTGCCTGGCCTTGAAATTAGCAATTCGGCCAGATATTCGGGAAGCCTATTGTTCGATTGCTAATGTTTTCGGAAAACCTGCAAAAGTTCCCCCTATTGAGTTTTTTAAATATCCACAATTTAATACCTGGATTGAATTTTCAACCAAAGTAAATCAGGAAGGTGTTGAAAAATATACAAAATCCATAAGGTCAAACAACTTTCCAGCAAGCATTTTCATGATTGATGATAAATGGACGAAAACTTACGGAGATTTTGCCTTTGATCCTGAAAAGTTTCCGGAACCTTTGAAGATGCTTACCGCACTCCACAAGGATGGTTTTAAAGTTGCATTATGGGTTACGCCGTTTATTGAGCAGGATGCAGAAAATTTCAAAATTGCTTCTGAAAAGAAGTTCCTGATAATGAATGAAAGTAGTGATGCTCCTTATATCGTAAAGTGGTGGAACGGAAAGGCTGCAATTGTGGACCTTTCAAATCCCGAAGCATACAACTGGTATCTCACTCAATTAAAGAACCTCCAAAAACAATATGGAGTGGATGGCTTTAAATTAGATGCCGGAGATGCTACTTTTCTTAATCACCCACATACCACTTTTGGAAATATCACTCAAAATGAATACACCGATCTATATGTTGGCTTAGGCCAGCATTTCGAGATAAATGAATTTAAAATAGGATGGTTAACCCAATCAAAAGGTTTAGTTCAGAGATTAAGAGATAAGGCTCCTAACTGGAGTAATATTGATGGCTTACAAAGTATTATACCACATGCTATGACAGCAAGTATGATTGGGTATTATTTCCTTTGTGCTGATATGGTTGGAGGAGGTCTGGACGAGGGATATTCAGACAAAAATTACAAATTTGACGAAGAACTTTTTGTTCGCTGGACCGAAGTTAGCTCCCTCTTACCAATGATGCAATTTTCACTTGCGCCCTGGAAACTGAGTAAACAAAGTCTAGCCATCGTTAAAAAGTACTCCGATCTTCATGTATCATTGGGCAATTATATTTACTCACTTGCAGAAGAGGCCAAAGCAACCAATTTCCCAATCGTTCGCCCCCTGTTTTTTGAATTCCCGTCAGATGAAAAATGTTTTATAATTAAGGACCAGTTTATGCTCGGAAACCGCTTTTTGGTTGCACCTGTTTTGCAAAAGGGAGCAAGCGCAAGAAGCATCTATTTACCGGAAGGAACATGGATAGATTACTGGACTGGAAAGGTATTAATCGGGGGGCAAACAATTGAATACTCTGCTGGAATTGATGTGTTACCTATTTTCATCAACTCACATTAGAAGGGAACCAATTGCCAGAACCTTAAAATATAAATTAGCCCTTATCATTCTGATCCATAAAAAATTAAACTCTTTTCTATATCTAAACGAAACGAAACAATTCCATGAAACAATTCCTACTAATAATATCGATTTTTATTTTTACCGGTTCGGGTTTTGCCCAGCAAAAGCAAATAAGCAAACAGCTACCAATCGGCGTCTTCGATAGTGGTACAGGCGGTCTAACGATACTAGAAGCCATTCTTACGCTGGATGCATTTAATAATAAAACCGGCGAACCTGGCAGCGATGGAATACCTGATTTTTCCAACGAAGCATTTCAATACCTAGCTGACCAGGCAAACCTGCCCTATGGCAATTATGCCGCTGTAAACAAAGTAGCGTTATTAAAAGAGCTTATTTTAAAAAACATGCAATTCTTTTTACAAAATAAATACGAAACCGTACATACCAAACAATGGGAGCAGCATCAAAAACCGATGGTAAAAATGGTTGTAATAGCCTGTAATACTGCCACCGCATATGCCATTTCGGATATTAAAAAATTTGTAGCCGAAAGGCAACAGCAAATACCGGTGATTGGTGTAATTGATGCAGGCGTAAAAGCTGCCCTGGAGTATCATGCAACGCATACCAACGGAACGATTGGTGTATTTGCAACTGCTGGCACAGTTGCCAGTGATGCGTATCCAAAAACCTTGAGAGCGCTTGCAACAAAATCAGGCTTGCAACAACTCGTAATTGTAAGCCAGGGTGGCTCCGGACTTGCAGAAAGCATTGACCGTGATTTTAGTTACTTTAGCGATACCGCTACTTCTACCAGGCTAAGTTATAAAGGACCGGGGGTTAAAAATACACAATACCCGATAGACACTTTATTGATGAATGTATATCGTTTTAACAAGTCAGAAAATAAAATACTGTGCGAATTTGACAGCACCGGAAGATGCCTGGATATTCAATTAAATGATCCTGCTAATTATGTTCGTTATCATTTGGTGAGTCTGCTGGAAAAAATGAAAAGAGAAAACTACAACCTTCCGTTGAATACATTGATTCTGGGCTGTACGCATTTCCCATATTTAAAAGACACTATTCATGCTGTGTTGAAAGAATTATACAATTATCAATCGGCCAATGAATTTGTATATCGTAAATATTTGTCTAACGATATAGCCTTGATTGACCCAGGTGTTGAAACTGCAAAAGAAGCCTACATCGCTTTGCGAAAACAAGAATTGGATTTGGTAAAGCCCAACCCCATCCGCAACGAATTTTTCATCACCGTGCCTAATACATCTTTAAAAGAAGTGGAACTACAGCCCGATGGCTGGTTTACCTATGGCTATAAATATGGACGTACAGAAAAAGCAAACATGAACTTTACCAGGTATGTGCCCTTTGATACCAACAATATTGTACCTGTCACTTACCAGCGATTTAAAAAGGCATTACCCCATGTGTACATCCTGATCCAACAGGTTATTAAAGGCCTAAACAATTAAATCTTTTTAAAACATCAATCACCTATCATGTTTAAATGTATGGGCTCACTATTTGAACTGTTACTTTTATTTAACAAGGGACGTAACTATCACACTAAATCATTGGCTGATTTATACCAAGCCATGAAGATCAGGTTATCAATATTTTTTTTTACAGTTCTTTTGTTTACCCAATTGTCTGCGCAGTATTTTAAAGCGGTAAAGGCAGAAGATGGAATTGAAATAATTGAGAAAGGGAAAAAAGTATTATTTTATCGGACACAACCTGTAAATGGAGGAGGGCAAAATGCAAGGACAAACTATATACATCCGCTTTATGGTTTAGATGGCTCTATTCTTACAGAAGACTTTCCGAATGATCATCCTTATCATCATGGTATTTATTGGGCATGGCATCAGATAATTTATAAGGATAAAAAAATTGCTGATGGTTGGATTAATGACAATGTTAGATGGCAGGTAATTGATACCAAAACCGGAAAAGGTAAAAAAAGAATTTTCTTAAAATCAACTGTACTTTGGAAAGCAGCGTTGCCTGATAATAAGGTCCAAAATATAATTCGGGAAAATTCAAAAATTACAGTTCATCAATCCAGTGATAACTTTCGTGCCATTGATTTTGATATTGAATTGAATTCATTAATTGAAGGAATAAAAATTGGCGGAGATGATAGTGAAAAAGGGTATGGTGGATTTTCAGTAAGGTTGAAACTTCCAAAAAATATTTCTTTTCTTTCTGATAACAAAAGCATTGTGCCTCAGGAATTGGGTATTGAAGCCGGACCATGGATGGATTTCACCGGTTCCTTTGGAATTGATAGTTCTGTAAAAAGCGGATTAACTATTTTATGTCACCCATTGAATCCTGTAACAAAAAATACCTGGATTCTTCGAAAAAAAACGAGTATGCAAAACAGTGTATATCCAGGAAAGGTTCCTGTTGAAATAACAAGTAAAGGGATTCGCCTCCGTTACAGGATAATCGTTCATAATGATCAAATAAAAGATATTGATTTGCAGAAATTATATGATGCATATATAGTCGATTCTGTAAAATAACAAAAGGATTGATTTTTAAATAGTGGCTTTATGAGTAATTGGTATAGTATAAAAAATATTGAAAAAATTGAGTCGCCCTCTTTAATCCTATACCCAAAAAGGATTAAAGAAAATATAAGTAAGCTTATAGAAATTGCCGGTAGTTCAGCCTTTCTTCGTCCTCATGTTAAAACCAACAAGATTCCCGAAGTATGCAGCTTAATGATGGATGCAGGGATCGATAAATTTAAATGTGCCACCATTGCTGAAGCAGAAATGCTTGGATTGATTGGCGCTCCGGATATATTGCTCGCATATCAGCCCGTAGGACCTAATATTGAAAGGTTATTAAATTTAGTGAACACTTTCCCGAAGTCAAAATTTTCCTGCTTAATTGATAATATAGAAACTGCTTATCTAATATCAGATCAATTTAAAACAAATGAGATACCCCTTTCTGTTTTTATTGATATAAATGTAGGAATGAATAGAACTGGAATTATTCCGGAAAAAGTACTCGGATTATTTGAAGGTTCCCAAAAAATTAAAGGCATAAAAATTATTGGGCTGCATATTTATGATGGACATATTGAAGATACTGATTTGGTTGAAAGAGGTAGGCGTGCTGATGCATTTTACGTGAAAGTGGAGGAGCTAATTCATCTGATTTCAAATAACTATTCTGAAAATTTGCTGGTCGTAGTTGGAGGTTCGCCTACTTTCCCAATTCATATTAAAAGAAAAGGAGCACAGTGTAGTCCGGGTACTTTTGTTTTTTGGGATTGGGGATATAATCAATTGATTCCGGATGAACCATTCGTTTATGCTGCCTTGGTAATCACTCGAATTGTTTCTATTGTGGATTCACAAACAATTTGTACAGATCTCGGATACAAATCAGTAGCATCAGAAAATCCATTACCCAGAATACATTTTCTTAATGCACCGGATGCGGAACCCATAGCACATAGTGAAGAACACCTGGTAGTAAAATTAACTGATACCAGTAAATGGAAAATTGGTGATGTATTATATGGAGTACCAATACATATCTGTCCAACAGTTGCTTTGTATGATTGGGCAATTATTGTGGATGAAGCAAATGTGATTGACAAATGGAAAGTAACAGCCAGGTTAAAAAAAATAAATATTTAATACATTTCAATAAAAGATAGCACATTAAAATTTTAAAAAAATATGAAAAGAAGAAATTTCCTGCACCAATCAACCGCTTTGGCTACAGGAGCCTTGTTAGCCAATATAATACCTGCATCTGCATTTGTACCTAATTCATCCAATAGAAAAAGGCGGGTTGCGATGGTAGGTACCGGCAGCCGGGGAATTTCGATGTGGGGGATACCGGTAGTAAATGAATTAAACGATATCGTCGAGTTTGTAGGCCTTTGCGATATCAATCCCGGACGTGTAGAAACGGCAAGAAAAAAGCTGAATTTGAAGTGTCCTACCTATACTGATTTTGATAAAATGATGCGGGAGACAAAACCGGATGAGCTAATCGTTACCACAATTGATGGAACGCATCATGAGTTTATTATTAAAGGAATGGAATATGGTGCGGATATCATTACGGAAAAACCTTTAACGATTGATGAACATAAATGTCAGGCCATCCTGGATGCAGAAAAAAGAACAGGCAAAAAAATTAAAGTCACCTTTAATTATCGGTTTTCACCCCATCGGCAAAAAATATACGAGTTGCTTCATAGTGATGCAATTGGTAAAATAACTTCAGTAGATTTTCATTGGTACCTTGATACAACGCATGGGGCAGATTATTTTCGCAGATGGCATAGGTTACGTGAAAACAGTGGATCACTATTGGTGCATAAATCAACTCATCATTTCGACCTGATGAATTGGTGGCTTAACTCAGATCCGGAAGAAGTGTTTGCATATGGGAAATTAGATATGTATGGGAAAAATGGCAATTTCCGGAATTCCAATTGCAGACCTTGTCCTCATAAAGCCGATTGTAAATTTTATTATGATATAACAAAAAATAAAGAGTACATGGATATCTATGTGGCTAATGAAAAATATGATGGCTATTTAAGGGATGGATGTGTGTTTAAAGATGATATTAATATTTTTGATCAAATGGCTGTTCAAATTAAATATGCCAATAAAGTTCAGGCAAGTTATTCTTTAACAGCCTTCTCTCCATACGAAGGATATAGAATTGCATTTAACGGAACCAAAGGAAAACTGGATGCCTGGATCAAGGAGGCTCAACCATGGGAAGAACCACGGTTTGATGAGATTCAGGTCACTTCAAATTTCGGGAAAAGAGAAGTATTTCAAATCCCCAATAACGAACAAGGCCATGGTGGTGGAGATGCCCGTTTGCGAAAACAAACTTTTACCCCAGATGGTAA
>Ga0209181_10002117_pt1 | contig 32975 bp, 31 predicted proteins | sample MAT05_FD_187208 | JGI IMG/M metagenome (GOLD analysis project Ga0209181, IMG submission 187208) | Freshwater microbial communities from Lake Fryxell liftoff mats and glacier meltwater in Antarctica - MAT-05 (SPAdes) (version 2) | ecosystem: Environmental > Aquatic > Freshwater > Ice > Liftoff... | reverse complement strand
CAACTGGCTGTGCGACATGGCCGAGGCCGACCCGCGCCTGGTGGGCATCACGCCGGCCATGCGCGAGGGCTCGGGCATGGTCGAGTTCCACAAGCGCTTTCCGGGGCGCTACCACGACGTGGGCATCGCCGAACAGCACGCCGTCACCTTCGCCGCCGGCATGGCCTGCGAGGGTCTGAAGCCGGTGGTCGCGATCTACAGCACCTTCCTGCAGCGCGGCTACGACCAGCTCATCCACGACGTGGCGCTGCAGAACCTGCCGGTCGTGTTCGCGCTGGACCGCGCGGGCATCGTCGGCGCCGACGGCCCCACGCATGCGGGCCTGTACGACATCGCCTTCGTGCGCTGCATTCCCAACTGCAGCATGTTGGTGCCGAGCGACGAGAACGAGTGCCGTCAGGCGCTGACCACGGCCTTTCGCCAGAGCCATCCGGTGGCGGTGCGCTACCCGCGCGGCTCGGGTGCTGGCGTCGTTGTCGAAAAAGGGTTCAGCGAGTGGCCCTGGGGCAAGGGCGTGGTGCGCCTGGAAGCTCCCGCGCGTGCCGACGCGCGCACCGGCAAGCGCATCGCCATCCTGGCCTTCGGCACCCTGCTGCACCACGCGCTGGCGGTGGGCGGGAAGCTGGGCGCCACGGTGGTCGACATGCGTTTCGTGAAGCCGCTGGACGCTGAGCTGGTGTTGCAGCTGGCGCGCAGCCACGACGCGCTGGTGACGCTGGAAGAAGGCTGCGTCATGGGCGGTGCCGGCAGCGCGGTGCTGGAATGCCTGGCAGCGGCGGGCGTGCTGGTGCCTGTGCAGGTGCTGGGTGTGCCCGATATCTTCACCGAACACGGCGACCCGGCCAAGCTGCTGGCCATGTGTGGGCTCGACGCGGCGGGGATCGAGGCCTCCATCGTGCAGCGTTTCGGCGTGCGGCCCACGCTGGCGGCCGTGAACGGCTGAATCTTTCGCAGCGCGAAGCCGGGGCCGGCCTTACTTCTTGATCTCGGCGCCGTAGATGTCGAAGCTGAAGTACTTGTCGTTCAGCTTCTTGTAGGTGCCGTCGGCGCGCAGTGCGGCCAGCGCCGCGTTCATGGCCTGCAGCAAGGCCGTGTCTTCCTTGCGCAAGGCGATGCCGGCGCCGATGCCGAAAAACGCAGGGTCGTCATAGCTCGGGCCGCGCATGGCGAACCCCTGGCCCTTGGGCGTTTTCAGGAAACCCTGGTCCGCGGCCACCACGTCGGCCAGCGTGGCCTCGATGCGGCCGTTGACGAGGTCGAGAAAGACCTCGTCTTGCTTGCTGTAGCGCACGATCTCGCTGCCCTTGAAGGTGGCTGTGGCGTAGCGGTCGTGGATGGTGTTGCGCTGCACGCCGATCCTTCGGCCTTTCAGGCCGTCGGGGCTGATCTCGAACTTCGCATCGGCCCGCGTGACCACTCGCGCCGGCGTGTTGTAGTACTTGTCGGTGAAGGCCACCACTTTGCTACGCTCGGGCGTGATGCTCATCGAAGCCACGATGGCGTCCACCTTCTTAGCGCGCAACGAAGGGATCATGGCGTCGAACTCGACCTGCACCTGCGTGCACGTCACTTGCATACGTCTGCAAATTTCGGCTGCGATGTCGGCGTCGAAACCCGTGACCTTGCCGTCGGGTGCCACGATGCTGAAGGGCGGGTAGCCGCCTTCCATCGCCAGGCGCACTTTCTTGGGCAGCCCGGGCGCGGGTTGTGCAGCAGCGCCTGCGGCGACGCCCAGCAGGACGAGGCCAGCGATGAAGGGCAGGAGGGCGGCGCGACGCGGCATGGCAATCCTTGGTGGTCAGGGTGTGAGGGGCACGAACAAAGGGCGCTGCACGCGCACCCACAGGCGCACCGGCAGGATATCCAATCTCATGCGGTCAGGGTGCCTCAAGCGCCTTTCGCATCCTGTGCAGGGGCCCGGCGCGCCACGGCCTGCAAGCTCTTTCAACGCAGCCCGTGGCCCTGGCGTGACGCAGGTCACAGCTGGAAGCACGTGTAGGAATTTGCCCTACAGACGCGCTGGAAGAACGGGGACTGAAGCCACGGAGATGGGCTGATGTCTCAAGCCAGTTCCACTCCCTAGAGTTCGGTTCATCGGCTGGTTCCTTCCAGCTACCACGACGAACCCTGAACTCACCGCCGGAGCAGCCCCATGAATACCGAACAGATCCTTGCCGAAATCCGCGAAGCCAACCTGTCCTACCTGATGCTGGCCCAGAGCCTGGTGCGCGCTGACAAGGAGCAGGCCTTGTTCCGTCTGGGCGTCAGCGAGGAGACCGCGAGCCTGATCGGCGCGCTGACCTCGGCCCAGATGATGAAGGTGGCCAACGGCAACACGCTGCTCTGCCGCTTCCGGATGGACGACGACATGGTGTGGAACCTGCTCACCAACCACGGCAAGGGCGCCGCGAACGACGGCATGAGCCGGCTGCATGCTTCCATCCTGATGGCCGGCCGCCATCAGGAAGCGGCATAAGTCACTGCTGCCAGCCCTATACCCACAAGACACCAGGACGGAGAGAACACCATGGCACGCAACAAGAGCATCCTCACCGAAGCCCGGCAGATCGAACGCGCGGTGACGTTGATCAACCTGGGCGCGCGGCTGCAGGTGCTGGAAAGCGAAACCGACCTCAGCTACGAGCGCTTGCTGCGCCTGTACAAGGAAGTGGCGGGCAAGAGCCCGAGCAAGGGCCAGCTGCCGTTTTCTACCGACTGGTTCATGACCTGGCAGCCGAACATCCACGCGAGCCTGTTCCTGAACATGCACGAGTACCTGAACAAGACCGCGGCACTGGACGAGATCGACGCCGTCATCAAGGCCTACCAGCTCTACCTGGAACAGATGCAGGCCCAGGGCCTGGAGCCGCTCTTGTCCGTCACCCGCGCCTGGCGCCTGGTGAAGTTCGTCGACAACGGCATGCTCACGATGACGGCCTGCAGCAAGTGCGGCGGCCACTTCGTGACCCACCCGCATGAAATCGCCCGCCACTACATCTGCGGCCTGTGCCACCCGCCCGCGCGTGCCGGCAAGGGCAAGCTGGCCGGCAGCCTGGGTGCCGAGTACGGCTCCTCGCACGCGCATTGAGGCCACACGCGCTTGACACGCCGCGCAGGCATTCGGTCACGAAAAACCGTGACTTTGCTGCTCAAGGCGCAACGCCGTTGGGTCGATAACAGTCAGAGAGTCAGCGTTCATTGTTCGTCTCCTCCTGGCACAGATCTCTGTGCTTTTCAGCGGGTCCTTCGGGGCCCGCTTTTTTTGTTCTGACGGACTGCAGCGCAGAACTGCACCGGCGCTGCCCGGCTTATCCGTGCTTGCCCGGAACGTGCGCGGCAGAAACTGGCAGCCAGCATGCGCCCCGTCTCCGTTCCTGTTCCCGTACCCGCGTCCGTCACCACCCCCACGGGCTGGGCTGCGCGCCTGCCTTGGCCGCTGCCGGCGCTGCTGGTGTGGGCCGGCGGCTGGGTCTCGTGGCTGATGCTGGCGCATGGCGGCATGTCACCGGCCTGGGCGTTCGGCCTGGCATTGGTGACCAGCACCGCCGCCGCGCTGGCCTGCGCAGGGGGCTGGCGGCGCGGCATCGCTGCAGCAGGCTTTCCGCTGTCGGCACTGGCGCTGGGCGCGGCCGCCGCTTTGCCGCCCTGGGTGTGGCTCTTGCTGTTGCTGCCGGTCCTGGCTCTCTACCCTGTGCGCGCCTGGCGCGATGCGCCGCTGTTTCCCACCCCGCCCGACGCGCTGGCGGGCCTGGATGCCGTGGTCGGCGTGCCGTTGCGCGTGCACGACGCCGGTTGCGGCCTCGGGCATGGCCTGGTGGCCCTGCACCGGCTGTGGCCGCAGGCCCGGTGCAGTGGCGTGGAATGGAGCCCGCTGCTGGCGATGATCGCGCGCTGGCGCTGTCGGGCCAGCCGAATTCCTGCACAGGTACGGCGCGGCGACATGTGGGCCGCTTCCTGGGCCGACCACGACCTCGTCTACCTCTTCCAGCGCCCAGAAAGCATGACGCGTGCGTTCGCGAAGGCGCGCGCCGAAATGGCGCCGGGCGCCTGGCTCGTGAGCCTCGAGTTTCCGGTGCCGAATGAGGTGCCGGCAGCCTGCCTGCAGGGCGAAGGGCGCAGGCCCTTGTGGGTCTATCAGCCGGTGCCGGTGCGGCTCCCCTCAACACTGACGGCAGGCGGCCGATAACTGAGCCAAGCCCAGCAGCAGCGTCTTGGCTGACAGCGGCACCTTTGCGGATCACTCCACATGTTCGTCATCATCGGTTGGGTCGTCGTGTTTGTATGCGTCTTTGGCACGTTCATCGCCCACGGCGGCAACATGGGCCCGATCCTCAAGGCGCTGCCTTGGGAAATGGCCATGATCGGCGGCGCCACGCTGGGCGCCTTCCTGGCGAACAACCAGATGAAGGTCATCAAGGCGACGATTGCCGGCTCGCTGAGCTGCTTCAAGGGCAGCAAGTACACCAAGGCGCGATACATGGAGCTGCTCGCTCTGATGTTCGACATCCTGCAGAAGGCGCGCAAGGAAGGCCTGATGTCCATCGAAAAGGACGTCGAGGAACCACACAGCAGCCCGCTGTTCCAGAAGTACCCCAACGTCGGCAACGACCACCACGTCACCGAGTTCATCACCGACTACCTGCGCATGATGGTCTCGGGCAACCTCAACGCGCACGAGATCGAGTCGCTGATGGACAGCGAGATCGAGACCCATCACCACGAGGCCCATGCGCCGGTGGCCGCCATTCAGCGCGTCGCCGGCGGCCTGCCTGCCTTCGGCATCATCGCGGCCGTTCTCGGCGTGATCAAGACCATGGGCAGCGTCGGTCAGCCGCCAGCGGTGCTGGGCGCGATGATCGGCTCGGCCCTGGTCGGCACCTTCCTGGGCATTTTGCTGGCCTATGCCTTTGCGGAACCGATGGCCGGCCTGCTGGAGCAGAAGGTCGAGGAAGGCAGCAAGGAGCTGCAGTGCATCAAGACCACGCTGCTGGCCAGCATGCAGGGCTACGCGCCGCAAGTCGCCATCGAATTCGGCCGCAAGGTGCTGTACAGCGGCGACCGCCCCAGCTTCGGCGAACTCGAAAGCCACGTGAAGGGCAAGAAATGACCGTCCTCACCGCCACTGGCGCCGTGCGCCTTGGCTGCCTGAGCGGGCAGCGCAGCTTGCCGTGGGGCCCGGTGCTCGCACCGGCGCCGCGATTGACCGCTATCGCAAAGTCTGCAGGCATCAAGCCCTTGCTCGGGACCGGCTCCGCCGGGCCGTCGCAAGAGCCCCCTCGGGGGGTGGCGAAGGCGCGCAGCGACAAGCCTGGGGGTCCGTGATGGCTGGCGACGCGAAAAAGCTGCAGCCGATCATCATCAAGCGCGTCAAGAAGGGCGGCCATGCCGCCCATGGCGGCGCCTGGAAGATCGCCTACGCCGACTTCGTGACCGCCATGATGGCCTTCTTCCTGCTGATGTGGCTGCTGGGCAGTACCACCGAGGGCGACAAGAAAGGCATTGCCGACTATTTCGGCAGCCCGCTGAAAGTGGCGCTGCTGAATGGCGGCAGCGGCTCGGGCGATTCTTCCCACGTCATCAAGGGCGGCGGCCAGGACCTCACGCGCAGCACCGGGCAGGTCAAGCGCGGCGAGACCGAAGCAACGCGCGCCACCGTCAACATCCACCAGTTGAAGGCCGAGCAGATTCGTGCCGAGATTGCGCGGCTGGAAAACATCAAGCGCAAGATCGAACAGAAGATCGCTGCCAACCCCAAGCTGGAAGGGCTGGGCAAGCAGTTGCTGCTGGAGATGACGCGCGACGGCCTGCGCATCCAGATCGTCGATGCCGAAGGCCGGCCGATGTTCGCCAGCGGCAGCCCCGTGGTGCAGCCGGTGATGCGCGATGTGCTGCGTGAACTGGGCGGCCTGCTGGCCGAAGTGCCCAACCGCCTGACGCTCGAAGGCCACACCGATGCCATGCCGTTCGGCGGCAGGTTCGGCAGCAACGAGCGCGGCTACAGCAACTGGGAACTCAGCAGCGACCGCGCCAACGCCTCGCGCCGTGAGCTCATCACCGGCGGCTTGCCCGATGACCAGGTGCTGCGCGTGCAGGGCCTGGCGGCCAGCAACCCCTTCGACCGCCGCGACCCCGCTTCGCCGGCCAACCGCCGCATCAGCATCGTGGTGATGACGCGCGAGGCAGAAGATGCGCTGTTTCGCGCCACGCCTGAAATGACCGAGCCCGCATTGCCTGCCGGTCCTGCGCCAGAAGCCACGGCGGCGCCCTCAAGTCCCCCGTCGGCGCTCCGATAACTTTCCAAGTTCCCATCTGCCGAGACCCGCTTCCATGAGCACGCCCACCGATCTGAAATTCCTCATCGTCGACGACTTCTCCACCATGCGGCGCATCGTGCGCGGCCTGCTCAAGGAGATGGGTTGCCACAACGCCGACGAGGCCGAAGACGGCGCCGTGGCCCTGTCGATGCTGAAGCAACAGAAGTACGACTTCGTGGTGTCGGACATCAACATGCCCAACATGAACGGCTTCGACCTGTTGAAGGCGGTGAAGGCCGAAGACAGCCTGAAGCACATCCCTGTGCTGATGGTCACGGCCGAGGCGCGCAAGGAAGACATCGTGATGGCAGCGCAAAGCGGGGCAGCGGGCTACATCGTCAAGCCCTTCACGAAGGCGACGCTGGAAGAGAAGGTGCAGAAGATCCTGCAAAAACTCGCCGCCACCGCCTGACCCCGCTGCACGGAGCACAAGAAATGAAAATGGAAGACATCGGTTCGATGAAGCTCGCCGAGGCGCCTGCCGCCTCTCCAGAAGTATTCCAGCAGATCGGCACCATCACGCGGCTGCTGCACGACACCATGCAGCAACTGGGCGTCATGCCCAAGCTGCAGATCGCGACCGACGGCATCCCCGATGCGCGCAGCCGCCTGACCTACATCGCACACAAGACGGCCGCCGCTGCCGAAAAAGTGCTGAACTCGGTGGACGCGGCCAAGGCCGACCACGCCGCCATCAGCGACGCCACGCGGGCGATGGCCGCCGCCATCGTTGCCGACCCTGTGAAGGCCGTGGCCAGCGGGGCGCTGATGAATTTCGTCGAGGACGTCGAAGCGCGCACCGCGCGCATCGACAACCATCTCACCGACATCATGATGGCGCAGGACTTCCACGACCTCACCGGCCAGGTGGTGGCCAAGGTGGTGAGCCTGGCCAACGAACTGGAAGACAGCCTCGTGAAGCTGCTGGTGAGCGTGGTGCCGCCCGAGCAGCGCGAGAAGGTCGACCCCAACGTGCTCAACGGCCCGGTCGTCAACGCCGAGGGCCGCACCGACGTGGTGGCCAACCAGGGCGAGGTGGACGACCTGCTGGCCAGCCTGGGGTTCTGAGGCCGCGGGCGACCCGCCCGCGACGCTTCGGCAAGAAGGCCGCGCTCCCCGCAACCCGGGGGCGCGGCCTTCTCGCGTTCGGGGCCGGTTGCCAGGTCTGCTGAGCCCAGGCCGACGACGCACGCGTCGGCATCAGGCGGCAGGGTCGGCGGTGGGCCGAAGAGCTTCGCCTTTGCACCGCTTATCGCGCTCAAGTCTTCGGGGCCGCGCGGCACCATCGCAGGGCTCCCTGCTCCAGCGCCTGCGCTGCCCATCCGGCCATGTCCCAGTCCGATTCCGCCCAAGACCGCCAGCTGCCCGCCACCGAGCGGCGCCTGAAGAAGGCGCGCGAGGACGGGCAGGTCGCGCGTTCACGCGACCTGGGTCACTTTGCCGCACTCGGCGGTGCGGTGGCGCTGCTGGCCGCCGTGGCGCCGCTGCTCGGCGAATGGATGAGCGAGCTGATGACACAGGGCCTGCGCTTCGATGTGCAGGGCGTGCAGAACCCCGCGGCCATGGGCGAGCGTCTGTCCGATCAGACGCTGCGCCTGCTGGTCGTGCTGATTCCGATGTTTGCGGTGATGGTGGCCGGCGCGCTGGCCAGCGGCCTCCTGGCCGGGGGCTGGAACTTCACGATGAAGGCCCTGGAGCCGAAGTTCGAGAAGCTCAACCCGCTCAGCGGGCTGCAGCGCGTGTTTTCGGTGGACCAGCTGACCGACACGCTGAAGGCCAGCTTCCTGGCCCTGCTGCTGGGCGTGCTGGGCGGTGTCTACCTGTGGCAGCACTGGATGGAGCACGTGCAGATGCTGTCCATGCCGCTGCCCACGGCAATGGGCACCGCCGGCACGCTGCTGCGCAACGGTTTGCTGTTGCTGGTGGGTCTGCTGGCCACGTTTGCGCTGGTGGACGTGCCGCTGCAACGCTTCATGCACGCACGCCGCTTGCGCATGAGCTTCCAGGAGGTCAAGCAGGAGCACAAGGAAACCGAGGGCAATGCCGAAGTCAAGGGCCGCATGCGCGCCAAGATGCGCGAACTGGCCAGCCGCCGCATGCTGGCCGCCGTGCCGCAGGCCGACCTGGTGGTGATGAACCCCACCCACTTCGCGGTGGCGCTGAAGTACGACGAATCGAAGATGGGCGCGCCGCGCGTGGTGGCCAAGGGCGCCGACCTGCTGGCGCTCAAGATTCGCGATCTGGCCAAGGAGCACAAGGTGCCGGTGTTGCAGTCGCCGCCGCTGGCGCGCGCGCTCTACGCCCACAGCGAAATCGACCAGGAGATTCCGGCGCGCCTGTTCAGCGCCGTGGCCCAGGTGCTGGCCTGGGTGTACCAGCTGCGCGACGCCGCAGCCCAAGGCCGCATGGCGGCCGCCGATGCGCCCACGCCCGAGGTGCCGGCCGATCTGGACCCGCTGAACCCCGCCTATGCAGCCGCAAAGCTGAGCAAGTTCCCGCAGGAGCCTGAACTGTGAATGCCCTCGTTACCCGCCTGAACACCTGGTTCGGCCCGGCGCAGAGCGCGGTCGTCAAGGGCCTGGTGCTGCCCACCTTCGTCGTGCTGATGCTGGCGATGATGGTGCTGCCGCTGCCGCCCTTCATCCTGGACCTGCTCTTCACCTTCAATATCGCGCTGGCGCTGGTGGTGATGATGGTCAGCGCGCAGATGGTCAAGCCGCTGGACTTCGCGGCCTTGCCCACGGTGCTGCTGGTGACGACGCTGCTGCGGCTGAGCCTGAACGTGGCTTCCACCCGCGTGGTGCTGATGGAAGGCCACACCGGCCCCGGCGCCGCCGGTGCGGTGATCGAGGCTTTCGGCAACTTCCTCATCGGTGGCAACTTCGCCGTCGGCCTGATCGTCTTCGCCATCCTGGTGGTCATCAACTTCGTCGTGGTCACGAAGGGCGCGGAGCGCATCGCCGAAGTCGGCGCCCGGTTTGCGCTGGATGCCATGCCCGGCAAGCAGATGGCCATCGACGCCGACCTGAATGCCGGCCTCATCGACGAGAAGATGGCGCGCCAGCGCCGCTCTGAAGTCGCCGAAGAAGCCGACTTCTTCGGCTCGATGGACGGTGCCAGCAAGTTCGTGCGCGGCGACGCCATGGCCGGCCTGCTGATCCTCTTCATCACCATCGTCGGCGGTTTCATCATCGGCCTGGCGATGCACGACATGAGCGCCGGCGAAGCCGCCAGCACCTACGTCACGCTGGCCGTGGGTGACGCGCTGGTGGCGCAGATTCCGGCGCTGCTGATCTCGGTGGCCAGCGCGATGGTGGTCTCGCGCGTGGGCAAGGAACAGGACATCGGCACGCAGATTCGCGGCCAGGTCTTCGATTCACCGCAGGCCCTGGGCGTGGCTGCGGGTGTGGTGGCGCTGCTGGGGCTCATCCCGGGCATGCCGCATCTCGTCTTCCTGCTCGTGGCCGCCGGCCTCGGCTTGCTGGCGTGGCAGCTGATCAGGCAGCGCAAGAAGGTCACGGAGGCGCCCGAGCGCAGCATCGGTGCCGACGCTCAGCCGGCCAATGCCGAAGCCAGCTGGGACGACCTGACGCCGGTGGACACACTGGGCCTGGAAGTGGGGTACCGGCTGATTGCGCTGGTGGACAAGGCACGCCAGGGCGACCTGCTGGCGCGCATCAAGGGCGTGCGCAAGAAGTTCGCGCAGGACGTCGGCTTTCTGCCGCCGCCGGTGCACATCCGCGACAACCTCGTCGAGCTGAAGCCCAGCATGTACCGCGTGACGCTGCGCGGCGCCATTGCCGGCGAGGGCGAGGCCTTCCCAGGCATGTTGCTGGCCATCAACCCCGGCGGCGTGTCTGCTTCGGTGCAGCAGCAACTGCCCGGCACGCGCACCACCGACCCCGCCTTCGGCCTGCCTGCGGTGTGGATAGAAGAGCGCCACAAAGAGATGGCGCAGATGGCCGGTTTTACGGTCGTTGATTGCGCGACTGTGGTTGCGACACATCTTTCACACTTGATGCAGGTTCACGCGGCCAAGCTGCTGGGCCGAGTGGAAACCCAGCAACTCGTCGAGCACGTCACGAAGCTGGCTCCCAAACTGATCGAGGATGTCGTGCCCAAGATGGTCGGAATCGCCACCCTGCAGCGTGTGCTGCAACTCCTGCTGGAAGAGGGTGTGCACATCCGCGACATGCGTTCCATCGTCGAGTGCCTGGCCGAACATGCCAGCACCGTCACCGAGCCCGGCGAACTGGCGCGCCGCATCCGCGTGCACCTGGCGCCTGCCATCGTGCAGCAGATCTACGGCGCCACCCGCGAACTCGATGTCATTGCGCTGGACCCCGAGCTCGAGCGCCTGGTCACGCAGGCCCTCACCAGCCCGCATGGCGCGGCACTCGACCCGAACGTGGCCGATACGCTGAGCCGCAGCGCGGCCGAGACTGCGGCCAAGCAGGAAAACCTGGGCCACCCGGCCTGCCTGCTGGTGCCCGACCTGATTCGCGCGCCGATGGCGCGCTTGCTCAAGCGCGCCGCCCCCCGCCTGAAGGTGCTGGGGCACAGCGAGATTCCTGAAACCCATTCGATCCGCATCGGCTCGATCATCGGAGCAAACGCATGACCCCCAAGCTCACTGTCGTTCGCTGCCCCCCGGTGGGGGCGTTGACCTCCCTTGAGACAGCTCTGCGGGAGTTCGCATGAACCTGAAGCGCTTCACCGCCCGCACATCCCGCGAGGCCCTGGCCCTGGTCAAGCAGGCATTCGGCGAAGACGCCGTCGTCATGTCCACCAAGCCCTGCGCCGACGGCGTGGAAGTGCTGGCGATGGCCCCGGAAAGCCTGCAGCAGCTGGAACGCATGGGGGCGCATGCCGAGACCATTCAGGCACCGCGCCTGCCGCTGGCGCAGCCACAGCAGCCGGCTGGTGCCCGCGCTGCCGCGCCCACCAGCCCCTTGCGTGAACGGGCAGTGCCGCGCGCGATTGCAAGAGATCAGCCGCGTCAGGACGTTCGCCACGAGCCCAGCTTCGACGACGGCGTGGCGCAAGACGTGGAACAGCTGCAGATGAGCACGCTGTCGTTCCAGGACTACGTGCGCCAGCGCATGCTGAAACGCCGCGACAGCGAAATGCAGGCAGAACGCGCTGCCGCTGCCGCTGCCGAGCCGGCCATGCCCGCTTTGCTGCCGCCCAGCGTGGCGCCCATCGCCGCCGCCCGCGCCCGTGCCGCGCACCGCGAAGCCCCAGCGCAGGCCGCGCCACGCGACGTGCCCGTGCTGCGCGAAGAGGTGCGTTTGCATGAGCCGGCAACGATGCAGACGAACGTACAGGCGAACGTGCGCACGCCCATGGCCAGCGCCGCCATGCAGGCCATGCCCGCCGTGCCGGCACGCGGTGAACAGATCGAGATGATGAGCGAGCTGCGCAGCATGCGCGGCCTCATCGAGCAGCGCTTCGGCGCTCTGGCCTTCATGGAAAAGCTGCAGCGCCAGCCGCGCCAGGCCCAGCTGGCGCAGCGCCTGCTGGACACCGGCTTTTCGCCGGCGCTCATCCGCAAGTTGCTCGAAAGCCTGCCGCCCGAAGGCGACGAGTTGCAGTGGGCTTCAGGCGTGCTGGAACGCAACCTGCCCACCGGCGAGCGTGAATCGCCGCTGGAAGAAGCCGGAGGTGTCTACGCCATGATCGGCGCCACCGGTGTCGGCAAGACCACCAGCACGGCCAAGCTGGCCGCAGCCTTCGCCACGCGCCACGGCGCGGCCCACCTGGGCCTGATCACACTCGACGCCTACCGCGTCGGCGCCCACGAGCAGCTGCGCACCTACGGCCGCATCCTGGGCGTGCCGGTGCACACCGCACACGACCGCGCATCGCTCGAAGACCTGCTGGAGCTGCTGAGCGCCAAGAAGATGGTGCTCATCGACACCGCCGGCATGGCGCAGCGCGACACCCGCACCCGTGAACTGCTGGACATGCTGTCGCACCGCACCATCCAGCGCCTGCTGGTGGTGAACGCCAGCGCGCAGGGCGAGACGATCGAGGACCAGCTCGCCGCCTATGCCGCGCCGAGCTGCCGCGGCATCGTGCTGTCCAAGCTGGACGAAGCGGTGAAGCTGGGCCCGGCGCTGGATTCGATGGTCCGCCACAAGCTCAAGGTGCTGGCCATCGCCAACGGTCAGCGCGTGCCCGAAGACTGGCACCGCTTGAGCGCCAACGCGCTGGTGCAACGTGCGCTGCGCAGCACCGGCGGGCCGGCCTGGCGGCTGGACGACAACGACGTGAGCCTGATCTTCGCCGGCATGCCGGCGGTGAAGGCCGCTGCCGGCGCACCGCCTTGCGCCCAGGTTCGGGCCTGAGAGGCTGAGAGTCTTTCGATCATGCCCACTCATCACGCCAAAAGACGCCCGCTCGTCGTTGCAAATGCGCGCCATAGCCCGAGCTATGGCTGTGCTTTGCGCCTGGATCGGACGCCTTTTGACGCGCTGCTCGGACACGCTCGAAAAACTCTCAGCCTCTGAGCCCGAAGAGCACGAGGAAGAACCAACCGCCATGCGCAACTTCTACCCACCTTCGGACCGCATGCCGCTGGACCAGGCAGACGGCCTGCGACGGCTCTTCGCCGGCCGCCGCCGGCACGTGCTGCCGCTGGCTGCGAACGCACACGTGGCCTTTGCCGGGCTGGTGCTCGACCGGCTCGCTGCGGTGCTGGCCGGGCAGGGGCTGGAAGTGCTGGTGGTCGATGCCGCCAACACCTCGCCGCCGCCGCATGAACTGGCCGGCGTGGACCTGGCCGCCTGCATCGAGACCATCGCGCCGCGCGTGGCCTACCTGCCGGCACGCGGCCTGCCCAAGGCCTATGTCGACACGCGCGGCTCGGCCGGCGCTTTCATCGACGCCGTGCAGCAGGCCGCGCCGCAGGTGGAAGTGATGCTGCTGCACGCCGAGGCCAGCGACCTTGCGCGGCTGTTGAAGCACCGCGCCGCGCGCCCCATCCTGCTCGGCGCCGACCACCCCGAAAGCGTCAAGCACGCTTATGCCAGCGCCAAGCTGCTGGTCAACCGCTGCGGGCTGATGACCTACGACCTGCTGCTGGCCGCGGGGCCGCATTCGCCACGCGCTGCCGCCATACCGGCCAGCCTGGGCGGCTGTGCAGAAAACTTTCTCGGGGCGATGTTGCGTCACAGCGCCCTGGTCGACCCGGCTGGCGACATCGCCGGCCCGGCCGATGCGGCGCTGGCGCGGCTGCTGGCCGAGCAGATGGCGCTGGACGACAGCGCCAGCGGTGCCTGGTTGCCGGCTGCCGCGGCGCCTTTGCTGGCCGCGCCGATCGCCCGCCAGGCCCAGAACAAGAACCGTTCGTTTTCTCAGTAGAGCTCAGCAGAGCTCAGTAGAGGCATGCACATGTACACCGCCAAGGGACAACTCGACGCCGGCGCACTGCTCAAGCAGTACCAGCCGCTGGTGCGCCGCCTCGCTCACCAGATGATCGCCAAGCTGCCGGCCAACGTCGAACTCGACGACCTGATCCAGGTCGGCATGATCGGCCTGAGCGATGCGCTTTCCCGCTTCGACGCCGCGCAGGGCGTGCAGTTCGAGACCTTCGCCACCCAGCGCATCCGCGGCGCCATGCTCGACGAGTTGCGCGGCAACGACTGGATGAGCCGCGGCGACCGCCGCCACCAGCGCAGCATCGAAGCCGCCGTGCACAAGCTGGAACAGCGCCACGGCCGCGCACCCAGCGAGAGCGAGATCGCGCGCGAGATGGGGCTGAGCCTCGTCGACTACCAGGAGCTGCTGGGAAAGGTGCGCGGCACCCAGCTCATCTACCTGGAAGACATGAGCGGCGACGACGGCGACGACGACTACCTCGACCGCCACGTGGCCGACAACACCGCCAACCCGCTGGCGCGCATGCAGGACCAGCGCATGCGCGAAGCGCTGGTGGAAGCCATCAAGAACCTGCCCGAGCGCGAGCAGTACGTGATGAGCATGTACTACGAACACGACATGAACCTGAAGGAAATCGCCGCTGTGCTGGGCGTCACCGAAAGCCGCGTCTGCCAGCTGCACAGCCAGAGCATCGCCCGGCTGCGAACCCGCCTGCGCGAGTGGTGAGCACAGCCGTACTTGACAGGAGTTGCCCATGCCGATGAGCGTCTTTCGCCGTCCCTCCGCCGCACGCACCGAGCCGTCGGGTCCACCCGCCAACGAGGCGGCCAGTGCCAATGCCACCGCCACCGCCAGCGACTTCGTCGCCAAGCTCGGCCGCCAGGCGTCTTCGTTGGGCCGTGAGGCGGCCGAGGTGCGCGGCGTGCTCGACGACACGCACAAGATCGCCACACAACAAGCCCAGGCGCTGCTGGCGCTGGCGCAGCAGCTGCAAGAGGTGGTGCGCGCGCAGTCCGTCATCGACGAAGAAACCCGCCACGGGCTCCAGGCCGTGGCCCAGGTGGGCGATGCGGTGCAGGGCATCGGCACCGAAGTCACCCGCATCGTCGAGACCTTGCGCCAGGTGTCTGATGCCGCCGGGCAAATCACCAAGATCGCGTTGCAGACACGGCTGGTGGCGTTCAACGCCAGCGTCGAGGCCAAGCGTGCGGGCGAGGCCGGGCGCGGTTTCGGTGTCGTCGCCGACGCCGTGAAGGACCTTGCCGCGCAGGTCGAGCTGTCGTCCAAGCACATCGCGGGCACCGTGGCCCAGCTCGACACGCGCATCGCAGCGCTCGCGCGCGATGTCAGCCGTGAAGCCTCGGTTTCCACCGCAGTCGGCGCCAGAGCGGCGGCCCAGGAAGGCGGCGCCGTGCACCGCGCCATCGACGTGGTCACGCAGGGCGTTCACCGCATCCACGAGGCCAGCCAGGCCAGCCAGCAGGTGTGCACCGGCTTGAGCGGGCAGATGAGCGACATCGAGGTCGAGATGCGCCAGACCACGAAGGCGCTGGAGGGCGCGCTGGCCCGCACCGAGACCTTTCTGAAGATCTCGGAAGAACTGGCCGAGGGCGCCGCCGAAAGCGGCCTGGAGACCGAAGACACGCCCTACATCCGCGCCGTGCAGGACGCCGCCGCGCAGATCAGCCAGCTGCTGGAAGACGCGCTGCGCAGCGGTGCCATTCAACAGGCCGAGCTTTTCGACAGCGACTACCGCGCCGTGCAGGGCAGCCAGCCGCAGCAGCATCTCACGCGTTTCGTGGCGCTGGCCGAGCGCCTGTTTCCGCAGGTGCAGGAAAAGCTGCTGGCACTGTCGGACAAGGTGGTGTTCTGCATCGCTGCCGACCGCAACGGCTACATCGCCTGCCACAACCGCCAGTACAACCAGCCCCAGCGCGCGGGCGACGTGGCCTGGAACACCGCCAACTGCCGCAACCGGCGCATCTTCAACGACCGCACGGGCCTGGCATCGGGCCGCAACACGCGCGCCTTCTTGCTGCAGACCTACCGCCGCGACATGGGCGGCGGCCGCTTCATCGTGATGAAGGAAGCGGCAGCGCCCATCACGGTGGGCGGCAGGCACTGGGGCGGCTTGCGCCTGGCCTTCAGGTTCTGAGCCTGGAGTGCAGCCCAGGCCTGGCGCATCAGGGTTTTTTCCCGACCGGCCCTGTCGCTGGCACGGCAGACTGCCACGGCGCAAGAGGCTGGAAGGGTCACAAGAAGGATGGCGGGGCAGGCGGATCAGGTTCGGCGAGGGAAGGGCCAGGGCACAGCGGTGATCGGTCGCGAGGCTTTTGCGTCGGCTTCAGCGCTTGTTCCGGTGGCGCTTCCTGCGGCAGTGACGGCGGCAGTGACGGCGGCAGTGAAGGTGGCGCTGACGGCGGCCGCGCTGGCTTGCGCGGTCCTGTGGCCGAACGCGGTGCTGGCGCAGCGGGCATCCGCCGAGTTGACGGCCTGCGTGGCCGCCAACCGCCAGGCCGCCGCTGATCTGTTGCAGGCGCGCGAGGGCGAGATACGCCGCCACACCTTGCATGCCGTGCTCGTGTCACGCCTGCAGGGCCTGGGCGGCACATTCAATTCGCTGAAGGCCCTGGCCGCGCGAAACCCGCGCAACCTGGCCGAATGCGAGAGGACCACCGAAGCCGTGAAGGCCGCGCGCGAACAGCTCGAACGCGTCATCGGCACGCCCGAGCAGCTGGCCGAGTGCAATGCCGCCAACAACGCTGGCTACGCTGAAATGCAGGCCACGCTGCTGGCCTTGCAGTCTTCCGGCAAGGCCTCGGTGCCGGCCTTGGAAACGGCGGCATCGCGAATGGACCTGCTGCGCCCTGCGATGACCCGCGCGGGCCTGACGCTGGCCGACTGCCGCCAGCTCGCGACAGAAGTGCAGGCCGAGAACGCGCAGGTGCAGCGCCTGGTGCCGACGGCGCCCAGGCCCGCGCCGGTTGCAGCTGCAACCGCAACCGCAACGGCAACCGCAACGGCAACCGCAGCCACAACCGCAACCGCAACCGCAGTGCCGACCGCCGCAGCGGCATCCGCCGCCGCAGCCGCCGCCACCGCATGCCGCGCAGCGCAGACGCGTGACTACAACGAAGTGGCGCGGGCCTACGCCCAGTTTGTCAACGCCGGGTCCCTGGCGCAGGAATGGATGGCACCGCTGCAGTCGCTGAGCGAGCGCCTCACGCGGCTGAGCGTGAGCATCGCCACACCCGGCGCGCCGGGGTGGGATTGCGAGGGTGTCAACCGCGCCCTGGTGCAGGCACGCAGCGACCTCGGGAAACTCAAGCGCTGAGTTTCTCGGTGGGCGGGGCGGGGCGAGGCAGGGCTGGGCGGTTCAGGAGGCACGGCGCAAGGACAAAACCCGCGGCTGTGAGGCGGCGGGTTCGGTGCCAGCGGGCCACGCAGGCCGGCAAAACCAGCGGAACTGCGGCGCGGGCTCAGCCTCTCAGGCCAGCAGCTGCCCGGCGCTGTGCGCGCTGCGGTCGGCGCCACCATGGGCACCGTACAAGGCGGCAGCGGGGTTCGCTGCAGCAGGCATCAGCACGTCCATCGCGCGGTCCAGCGAGGCTGTGGCGCGGGCCAGCGCCTCGCGCTGCGTGGCCACCTGCCCGCTGGCCAGGGCCAGGCGCTGGCGCAGTGGCTGCGGCACGCCGCCGCTGCGGGCTGCGCGGCTGAAATGGTCGACCGCTGCCGACAGCGCAGCGTGCAGCTGGGCTGCCACCGCGTCCACGCCGGCGGCGTCTTGCCGTTGCAGGGCCAGGCTCAGCGCGTTCAGGGCTTCTTCCACGGCGCGCAACGGCCGTTCAAGTTCGGCGGCCTGTTGCAAGGCGTGGCGTTCCTGGGCAGTGGTGATCATGGCGGCTGCCGTCAGCTGAGCTTGCGGCCCAGCAGCTCTTCGGCATTGGTGATCAGCTTGTTGGCGATCGCCTCGGGGTTCACGGTGAACTTGCCGTCGCGGATGGCGGTGGCAATGCGTTCGACCTTGGCCGAGTCGAAAGCCGCTTCGCCAGCACCGCTGGCCAGGCCCTTGGCCGCCGCAGACAAGGCCACCTCCGTGCTGGGCACGGTGGGGTTCTTGATCGGCATGGGTTCTGTCTTGCGTTCGGCCGGCGCGGTGCCGGGCGGCTTGGTATCGATAGGACCGATTTTCATCTTGGACTCCTGTCAGGGGCACAGCGGGGGTGCTTACCCAACGACATAGACGCTGTATCGGACGCGGCTGCAATGAACTTTAGCCCCGCGGCTGCAAATTTCTGAGCACCCCCGCGAATCTGGGGGTCCGGGCACGTCATGGGCCCACCTCGACCACGCGGTGTGCCACGGCACGCCCTTCGATGACGCGATTTTCACCGATGCGCACCCGCACGCGCTGGCCTTCGACGCCTGCACTCACGGCTTGCCCGTCGGTGCTGATGGCAAAGCCCGGCCCGCTGGCGAGCACGCGCACCGGGTCGCCAGCGGCAAACCACTGGCGTGCCTGCAGGTCGGAAGCACGCAAGGCCTGCCCCGGCAGCACGCCGCGGGCCAGCACGCGGCCGGCCAGCGCCGCCGGGTCGGCAAAGGGCGGCTGCTGCGCGGCGGCCCAGTCGACCTCGGCCAGCCGCAGTTGTTCGGGTTCGATCCGTGCACCCACCGCCAGCGCGCCCGTGGGCACGACGGCCGGCGCCCACACCTGCACGGCCACCGGCAGGTAGACCGCCCAACGCGCCGGCCCTTGTTGGCAGCGCAAGCCCACGCGGGTGCGGCCCCAGGCAGTGGTGCCGGGAACGAGGAAGGGCTCGATGCGTGCGCAGGGCGCCAGGCGCAGCCGGCTGTCCAGCGCGCCGGGCAGCGCCGTCACACGGGCGCCCGCCGGCGCCAGCGCGGCGGCCGCCTGGGTCATCAGGTCCAGCGCCTGCTGGATGGCGCTTTGCGGCACTGCGCCAGCCGGCCCGGCCTGCGCGGACTGCGCAGCCACCAGGCAAGGCAGGGCCGGCAGGGCCAAGGCCAGCAACAGGGTGCGCAGCAATTGCAATGGGGGCAGGTTCACAGCCGCCAATGTAGGCAAAACCCAGGCATCAGGAGGTCGGAATTGGGCGGCGAAGCGCCCTCTGTTCCGGCTCATCTTCTGCCGCACGCTGCCCAGAATGCCGGCAAGCCCGGTGGTGCACCTTCGCCCCGCCGGGCAGTCGTCACCGCTTCAAAAAGGAGCGACTCATGATTGCCCGCCTGACCGCTTCGCTCGACTTCCACGCCCAGGCCTTGAGCCTGCGCGCTGAACGCCAGCGCATCATTGCCAGCAACATCGCCAACGCCGACACGCCGGGTTATCAGGCGCGTGATTTCGACTTCGCTTCGGCGTTGAGACAGGCCACCGGGCAGGCTGCGGGCAATGGCTCCGGCCAGTTCGGCATCGGCATCGGCAGCGGTATCGCTACCGGTATTGCCAGCGGCATCGCCAGCACGGCGCTGAGCTCCGGCGGCCGGGCCATGCCCACACTGCGCTACGCCGTGCCCGCGCAGACCAACCTCGACAGCAACAGCGTCGACATGGACCGCGAGCGGGCGGCTTTCGTCGACAACTCGGTGAAGTACGAGTCGACGCTGCGCTTCATCAACGGCAGCGTGCGCACGATGCTCGACTCGATGAAGAGCCACACCCAAGGCTGACTGAGGAAGCACCATGAGCATGCTCCGCATCTTCGACGTCGCCGGCAGTGCCGTCAGCGCACAAAGCCAGCGCCTGAACGTGGTGGCCAGCAACCTGGCCAACGCAGACACCGTGGCCGGCCCCGATGGCAAGGCCTACAAGGCGCGCCAGGTGGTCTTTCAGACCGAACTGATGGGTGCCCGGGGCGCGAACGGCGTCATGGGCGGCAGCAGCGAGGCCAGCGCCGGCGTGCGCGTATCCACCATCACCGAAAACGAGACGCCCGGCCGCCGCGTGCACGACCCCAAGCACCCCAGCGCCGATGCCGAAGGCTACGTGACCTTCAGCAACGTGAACCCGGTGGAGGAGATGGTCAACATGATCTCGGCCTCGCGTTCGTACCAGAACAACATCGAGGTCATGAACACCGCCCGCAGCCTGCTGCTGAAGACGCTGCAGATCGGCCAATGAGTGTCCGCTTGAGCCACCGCGCAAGGAACTGAGCCATGAGCAACACCATCACCAGCGACCCCTTCGCCGCGTTGAACACCCGTTCGGCCGGCGCCAGCAGTGCCAACAGCAGCGAGGCTGGCAGCGCCGACCGTTTCCTGAAGCTGCTGGTGACGCAGATGCAGAACCAGGACCCGCTGAACCCGATGGACAACGCGCAGATCACGAGCCAGATGGCGCAGATCAATACCGTCAGCGGCATCCAGACCTTGAACGGCAGCGTGCAGGGCCTCAACAGCCAGTTCGTGCAGATGCAGGCGCTGCAGGGTGCGGCGCTGGTCGGGCGCGAAATCACCGTGGCCGGCAACCGGCTGGCGGTGCTCGAAGGCGTTGGCCATGGCGCCTTCGAGATGGCTACGCCGGCCGACAACGTGAAGATCGAGGTGCTGAATTCGGCCGGGCGCGTGGTCGACACGCTGAACATGGGCGCACAGGCCGAAGGCCGCCATGCCATCAAGTGGGACGCGAGCAATGCTGACCCTGCACTCGAATACCGCTTTCGTGTCGTCGCCACCAGCGGCACCCAGGCGGTGGCCACCACATCGCTGATGCGTGACCAGGTGCAGGCCATCAGCACCACCGGCAACGGCATGGTGCTGCAGACCCTCTTCAGCGGCGACCTGGCCTACAGCCAGGTCAGGGCCTTCAACTGACACCCGCCAAGCAACCCCCCACAGCCCCCCAGCCGCACTTCCAGCAGCACTTCCAGCAGCACTTCCAGCAGCACTTCCAGCAGCACAAGCAGGACACCCCGCCATGAGCTTCCAGCAAGGTCTTTCCGGTCTCAACGCCTCGAGCAAGAACCTCGAGATCATCGGCAACAACATCGCCAACGCGAACACCTTCGGCGCCAAGGTCTCGCGTGCCGAGTTTGCAGACGTCTATGCCGCGGCGCTGAACGGCGCCGGCGCCAACAGCGTGGGCATCGGGACCAGCATGGCGGCGGTGGCGCAGCAGTTCACGCAGGGCGCCATCACGACATCCGACAACCCGATGGACCTGGCCATCAACGGCGCCGGCTTCTTCCAGATCACAGACGGCAAGAGCCCCGTGCAGTATTCGCGCAACGGCCAGTTCAAGGTCGACCGCGATGGCTTCATCGTGAATGCGTTCGGCAAGCAATTGATGGGTTACGCCGCCGACGGCCTGGGCGTCATCCAGCCCGGGCAGGCGGTGCCGCTGCAGCTGCCCACCGGCGGGGTGGCGCCCAAGCCCACCGCCCGCATGGACATTCAGATGAACCTCGATTCGCGCCAGCGTGTCACCGTGCCGGTCTCGGGCGCCGCCATCGACTTCAACGACGCCGCGACCTACAACAACGCCACCTCGCTGACGCTGTTCGACGCGAAGGGCCAGGAAGTGGCGCTGACCTACTACTTCCAGAAAGTCTCCACCGACACCTGGAATGTCTTCGCCACCGCCAACGGCGAAAGCGTGCTGGGTACGCCTGGCGCGCCAGACCCCATCTCCACCATCGTTTTCGCAGCAGACGGCAGCGCGCCGACCTCGCCCATCGGCCCCATCACCTTCACCGTGCCGGCCAGCGTGAACAGCGCCGGCGCCGACACGCTGGAGCTGACCGACATCATCCTGAACACCGGCGGCACGACGCAGTTCGGCTCGGCCTTCAGCGTCACCGACCTGCGCCAGGACGGCTTTTCGTCGGGCCAGCTGGTGGCCATCGCCATCGAGAACAACGGCGTCATCACCGCGCGCTACAGCAACGGCCAAAGCCGCCCGGCCGGGCAGATCGAGGTGGCCACTTTCCGCAACCCGCAAGGCCTGCAGCCCTCGGGCAGCAACGCCTGGTCGCGCACCTTTGCGTCTGGCGACCCCGTCACCGGCGTGCCGGGCGACGGCAACCTGGGTGTGCTGCAGTCGGGCGCGCTGGAAGAGAGCAACGTCGACCTCACTGGCGAGCTGGTGCAGATGATCACAGCGCAACGCATCTACCAGGCCAATGCGCAGACCATCAAGGCGCAGGACCAGGTGCTGCAGACGCTCGTGAACCTGCGGTAATGACCACCCCCGAAGCGACTGCGCCGCTCCCCGTCAAGGGGGCGACGCCAGCGGCCCGGCAAAGCCGGTTCCGCGGCGTCCGCTTGATGGAGCAATGAACAATGGACCGATTGATCTACCTCGCGATGTCGGGTGCCAAGGCGACGATGCAGCGCCAGGACTCGCTGGCCAACAACCTGGCCAATGCGTCGACGACGGGCTTTCGCGCCGAGATGCAGGCTTTTCGCGCCGTGCCGGTGCGCGGCGACGGCGCCAGCACGCGCGTCTTCGCGCTCGAATCGACCATCGGCCACAACACAGCCCCGGGCCCTGTGATGAACACCGGCCGCTCGCTGGACGTGGCGGTGGCCGGCAACAGCTGGCTCGCCGTGCAGAGCCTGGACGGCACCGAGGCCTACACGCGCGCCGGCTCGCTGCAGGTGAATGCCGAGGGGCAGCTCGTCACGCCCGGCGGCCTGCCGGTGCTGGGCGACGGCGGGCCCATCAACGTGCCGGCCAACGCCAGCGTGGACATCGGCGCCGATGGCAGCCTGACCAGCACCGTGCCCGGCCAGCGCCCGGCCCAGGCCGGCAAGCTGAAGCTGGTGACGCCCGAGCCGCAGGCCGCCCTGGTGCGCGGCACCGATGGACTCTTTCGCGCCGGTGACGGCGCCGACCTGCCGGTGGACGCCACCGCGCGCGTGCAAGCCGGTGCGCTGGAAGGCAGCAACGTGAGCCCGGTGGAAACCATGGTGGCCATGATCTCGGCGGCGCGCCAGTTCGAGCAGCAAATGAAGGCGCTGAAAGGCGCCGAAGAACGCGAACAAGGAGCTGCCAAGTTGCTCGCGCCGCAATAATTGAGCCCCCGAGCTCGCTGGCGCTCGCTACCCCCCGAGGGGGACCCTCCGCCAGCGTCCCGGCAAAGCCGGTTCCGCGGCGGGAAGCTTGATCACAGCGCCTCACAGCGCCTCACAGCGCCTCACGGCGGCAATCCGCTGGTCCTCTGCCATTCACGGGGCGCCTTCCGGGCGCCTTCGTGTTTTCAGGGGCCGAGATGGCGGGTTGCGCAGCCGCTTTTCGAGTGCTAGCCGCACTTCAGTCCGGGCGAAGATGGCCGTCAGCCCCCAAAAGGGCACTGAACGGCACGCAAAGGACCCCGCACCATGATCCGCTCACTCTGGATAGCCAAGACCGGCATGGAAGCCCAGCAGAACAAGCTGGACGCCATCTCGAACAACCTGGCCAACGTCGGCACCAACGGCTTCAAGCGCGGCAGCGTGCAGTTCGAAGACCTGATGTACCAGAACCTGCGGCCCGCAGGCTCGGCCACGTCCGAGCAGACGCAGCTGCCCACCGGCTTGCAGGTGGGCCTGGGCGTGCGCACCGCGGCCAGCACGCGCAACTTCGGCCAGGGCGCGCTGCAGAACACCGGCAACAACCTCGACGTCGCCATCCAGGGCCAGGGCTTCTTCCAGATTCAGATGCCCGACGGCAGCACCGGCTACACGCGTGACGGCTCCTTCCAGCTCGACTCCGGCGGCCAGATGGTCACCAACCAGGGCTATGTGCTGCAGCCCGGCATCACGGTGCCGGCCAACGCCCTCGGCGTCAGCATCGCGCCCGACGGCCAGGTGCAGGCCACCGTGCCTGGCCAGACGGCCTTGCAGAACCTGGGGCAGATCCAGATCGCCAACTTCATCAACCCGGCCGGCCTGGAATCGCGCGGCGGCAACCTCTATGCAGAAACCGCCGCCAGCGGCGCGCCGCAGGCCGCTGCGCCCGACAGCAACGGCCTGGGCCGGCTGCAGAAAGGCTATCTGGAGGCCAGCAACGTGAACGTGGTCGAAGAACTCGTCAGCATGATCGCCACGCAGCGCGCCTATGAGTTGAACAGCAAGGCCATCCAGACCAGCGACCAGATGCTGCAACGGCTGGGGCAGCTGTGATGACGGCCCTCTTGCAGTTGCTGAAGCGCAGTGCGGCAGCCGCGGTGCTTTTTCTGGGCGCCGGCTGCAGCACCATCTTCCCGCGTGTCGACGTGGCCGACACCAAGCCGCTGCCAGTGGCTGCCATCCCCACCTCGGTCGCGTCACCCGACGCCATGGGTGCGGTGGCATCGCAGGGCGGCGTCTTTCAGGCGGCGCGCTACCGGCCGCTGTTCGAAGACCACCGAGCGCGCCTGGTGGGCGACACGCTGACGGTGCAGATCGTCGAGAAGGTGACGGCCACGGCCAAGAGCACGAGCAGCGTCGACAAGGCTGGCAGCCTGCAGCTGGGCGTGAGCGCGCTGCCCGGCATCGCCCCCAAGGCTTTCGTGCGGGGCACCGCCGAAGGCAGCTCGGCCAGCGCCTTCGAAGGCAAGGGCGCCACCGAAAGCAGCAACGACTTCAGCGGCACCATCACCGCCGTGGTGCGCGGTGTGCTGCCGAACGGCCACCTGCTGATCGCCGGCGAGAAGCAGATCGGGGTCAACGACAACGTCGACGTGCTGCGCTTCTCTGGACAGGTCGACCCGCGCGCCATCCTGGCCGGCAACACCGTGCAGAGCGCGCAAATCGCCAACGTGCGGCTGGAACAGCGCGGCCGCGGCCAGCAAAGCGAGGCCCAGCGCATCGGCTGGTTGTCGCGCGTGTTCCTGAGCGTGGCGCCTTTCTAGTGGCAGCTGATATGACGAACCGTCAGAACTCTTTGCGCCGCGGGCTTGCCGTTGTTTTCTGTGCTGTCTTCTGCGCTCCGGCGCTGCCCGCAGCGGCTTCGGTGCGCGTGATGGACGTGGCCAACGTGCAGGGTGCACGCAGCAACCAGTTGCTGGGCTATGGCCTGGTGGTGGGTCTGGACGGCACCGGCGACCAGACCACGCAGGCGCCCTTCACCACGCAGAGCGTCACCGCCATGCTGCAGCAGATGGGCGTGACGCTGCCGCCGGGCGTGAACATGCAGCTGCGCAATGTGGCGACCGTGCTGGTGACGACACAGCTGCCCGCCTTCAGCAAGCCCGGGCAGGTGCTGGAGGTGACGGTGTCTTCTCTGGCCAATGCCAAGAGCCTGCGCGGCGGCACGCTGATCGCCACGCCGCTGAAGGGCGCCGATGGCCAGATCTACGCCATGGCCCAGGGCAACCTGGTGGTCGGCGGCGCGGGCGCTTCGGCCAATGGCTCGAAGGTGCAGATCAACCACCTCAGCGCCGGCCGCATCCCTGATGGCGCCACGGTGGAGCGCGCGGTATCGAGCCCTCTCTTCGACAACGCCGTGGCGCAGCTCGATCTGAAAGAGACCGACTACGCGATGGCGCGCAGTGTCGCCATCGCCATCAACACCGCGAAGGGCGCGGGCACGGCGACGGCGCTGGACGGCCGCACCGTCAGCGTGCGCATGCCCGACGCCGCGCAAGAGCGCGTGGGTTTTCTGGCTGACGTGAACGGCTTGCCGTTGGTGGTGGGAAAGCCGCCGGCTCGCATCGTGCTGAACGCACGCACGGGCTCGGTGGTCATCAACGAGGCGGTGACTTTGGGCGCCTGCGCCGTGGCGCACGGCTCGCTCACCGTCACCGTGACCACCACGCCCGTGGTCAGCCAGCCGAATGCGCTGGCGCAGGGCCAGACGGTGCAGGCCGAACGCTCCGACATCACCGTCAACCAGCAGGGCAGTGCGCTCATCCACCTGCCTGCGGGCGCCAAGCTCACCGACGTGGTGAAGGCGCTGAACACCCTGGGCGCGACGCCGCAAGACCTGCACGCCATCCTGCAGGCCATGAAGAGCGCCGGCGCGCTGCGCGCCGACATCGAAGTCATCTGAACATCATGGCTGCCATTCCCTCAAGCCTTCAGGCCACCCGGCCTGGCCTCGTCACCGACACCCATTCGCTCGACAGCCTGCGCGCGCGCGCCGCGCACGACCCCAAGGGTGCGGTGCGCGAAGCGGCCAAGCAGTTCGAGAGCCTCTTCATGGGCGAACTGATGAAGAGCATGCGCGCCACCACCTTGAAGACCGAAGGCGATGGCGACAGCTCGGGCGGTGCCATGGCCACAGGCATGCTGGACCAGCAGTTCGCCACGAAGATGAGCGGCCTTCCGGGCGGCTTGTCAGACGCGATCATGAAGCAGCTGGAACGCCAGATGGGCATGTCGCCGGGGCCGATACCGGTGATGAAGTCGGCCAACAACACGCCCGCGCCGCTGAGCGTGGCGCCTGCTGCGACGCGCATTCCACAGAACGGCGCGGCCGGCTTCGTGCAGCAGCACAGCGACGCCGCGCGCCAGGCCGAGGCGCAGACCGGCATTCCGGCCACCTTCATGGTGTCGCAGGCGGCGCTGGAAACGGGCTGGGGGCGCAAGGAGATTCGCCACGGCGACGGCAGCCCGTCGTTCAACCTCTTCGGCATCAAGGCCACGGGCAACTGGAAGGGCCCCACCGCCGAGGTGACGACCACCGAATACATCAACGGCAAGGCGCAGAAGGTGGTGGCCAAGTTCCGCGCCTACGCAAGCTATGCCGAGAGCTTTGCCGACTACGCCCGGCTGATGAAGAACAGCCCGCGCTACCAGGGCGCGGTGCAGGCCGCAGCGGCAGGCGCACAGCAGCCCACGCGCGTGGCCGAAACCGCCAGCGGCTTTGCACAAGGCCTGCAGCGCGCCGGCTACGCCACCGACCCCGCCTATGCCGACAAGCTGACGCGCGTCATCAACACCACGCTGCGCTTGCAGCGTTCACTGGCTTAACCGCCCCGGGGCGCAGAGATGGGCAGTTCACCGCTGATGTCGCTGGGCGTGCGTGCCATGGCGGCCAACTACGCCGCGATGCAGACCACGGGGCACAACATTGCCAATGCCAACGTGGCCGGTTACTCGCGCCAGCAGACCCTGCTGGCCACCTCGCAGGGCCAGTTCACCGGCGCCGGCTTCTTCGGCCGCGGTGTCGATGTCGTCGGCGTCACGCGTTCGCACAACGCCTTCCTCACGCGCGAATCCGCCAGCGCGCAATCCTTGGCGGCGATGGACTCCACGCGGCTGGCGCAGCTGCAGCGCCTTGAGAACATTTTCCGCACCGGCGAGTCGGGCCTGGGCTATGCGGCCACCGAGCTGTTCAACGCCATGGTCGACCTGTCCAGCCGGCCGACCGACCTGGCCACGCGCCAGGTGGTGCTGGCCCGCGCTTCCGACATGGCAGCGCGCTTCTCGGAGGCCGGCATCACGCTCGACCAGACCCAGGACGCCGTCACGGCCGAGCTGAAGTCGTCAGTTGCCGAAGTGAACCAGCTGACGAGCTCCATCGCGGTGGCCAACCAGCGCATCGCGGCGCTGCGCGGCTCGGGCCAGCCGGCCAACGACGTGCTGGACGAAAGAGACAGGCTCATCGGGCAGCTGTCGCAGCGCATCCAGGTCACGCGCATCGAAGCCGATGACGGCACCGTGGGCTTGTTCGTCGCCGGCGGGCAGCGGCTGGTGCTGGGCGGTTCGGCCACCGAGCTGATGGTCGTGGCCAGCGACGTAGACCCCACCCGCAGCGCGCTGGCGATGCGCGAAGGCACGGCGATACGCCGCATCGACGACGCCGGTCTGGGCGGCGGCTCGATGGCGGGCCTGCTGCGCTTCCAGAACAACGATCTCGTGCAGGGCCGCAACCTCGTCGGGCAGCTGGCCGCCGCCGTGGGGGGCGCGGTCAATGCGCAGCAGTTGCGCGGCATGAGCCTGCAGCAGCCCCTGGGCAGCACGCCATCGCAGCCGATGTTCGCGCTGGGGCCTCAGCAGGCGCTGCCGCAACGCGGCAACCTGCGCGACCCGGGCACCAACCTGCCCATCGGCAGCGTCAACCTCACCATCACCGACCCTGCGGCCCTGGTGGCCAGCGACTACGACCTGCGCGAGAGCGCCACCGTGCCCGGCAGCTGGGACCTGAGGCGCTTGTCAGACGGTCTGGTGCGGCAGGTCAACGGCGGCGATGTCGTCGATGGCATGCAGATCGACATCGCCAACCCGCAGCCTGGCGACCGCTTCCTGCTGCAGCCCGTGGCACGCGCTGCCAACGGCATGCAGGTCTTGCTGACCAGCCCGCTGGACATCGCCGCCGCATCGCCGTTGCTGGCCACCCCTGGTGCCACCAACAGCGGCACGGCGGCCACGGGCGACCTCGTGGTCACCGCAACACCCCTGCCTTTCGCCGGCAGCAGCGAACAGCTGCAGTTCTTCCGGTTGACGCCGCCCGTCAACGGCATGGACTACGAATATGTCTCCAGCCTCACCGGCACCTCCACGCCCTGGCGCACCGGCCTGCCGGTGGTGGGCGGCAACGGCTTCACGCTGCAGCTGACTGGCGTGCCTGGCGACGGCGACGTGATCAACATCGACCCCACGCCAGCGACATCGCTGGCCAGCAACAACGGCAATGCGCGTGCGCTGCTGGCACTGCGCGACGGGCTCATCGTGGGCGGCCGCACCATGACCGATTCATGGTCGCAGTCGCTGGCCGACATGGGCGTGCGGGTGCAGAGTGCCGGTTCTGCGGCCAGCATCTCGGCCGCCGTGGCCTCGCAGACCGAGCAGGTGCGCAGCGGCCAGGACGGCGTGAACCTGGATGAAGAAGCCGCGCGTCTGATCCAGTTCCAGCAGAGCTATCAGGCCGCCGCCAAGATGCTGCAGGTGGCGCAGTCCCTTTTCGACACCCTCTTGCAGGCCACCCAGTGACCTTTCGCAGCGACTGACACACCATGCGCATCAGTACTTCCTACGCTTTCGAGACCTCGCTGGCCAACCTGCAGCGGCGTCAGTCGCAGCTGTCCGAGGCCCAGGAGCAACTCACCAGCGGCATTCGCGTGCGCAAGCCCAGCGACGACCCGGCGGCGGCCGCCGCGGCCGAACGGGCGCTGGCGGCCGAGGCGCGCGCCACGGCCTACATGCGTGCGCTGAACGACAGCCGCAACGCGATGCAGATGACGGAAAGCGCACTCGGCGACGCCGGCGAAATGATGCAGCGCGCACGCGAGTTGATGGTCGCGGCGGGCAACGGCAGCTTCGGCGACAGTGAGCGCCAGTCGCTGGCCGAGACGCTGCGGGGCATTCGCAACGACATGCTGTCTGTCGCCAACCGCGGCGACGGCGCCGGCCGCTACCTCTTCGGCGGCCAGGGCAGCGATGTACGGCCGCTGCGCGACGCACCGGGCGGGGTGGTCTACGACGGCGCGGCCGGGCAGTTGAACGCGGCCGCCGGCGAGGTCACACCGCTGTCGGTGGATGGCGGCGCCGTGTTCCTGTTCGCGCCCGACCCTGGCAGCCCCGGCGGCGTGGTCAGCGTCTTCGACGCCATGGACAAGGCCATCACAGAACTGATGATGCCGGGCCGGCCCAGCACCGATGTGGCGTTGACGGTCAGCACCGCCCTCAGCCAGTTCGGCGCCGTGCAGGGCAACCTGTCGGGCTGGCGCGCGCGCGCCGGCGAGGCGCTGAACCGTGCCGACGGCATCGAGAGCCGTCTCAGCCAGAGCAAGATCGACGCGCAGCGCGACCGTTCAGCCGCCCAAGACCTGGACATGGTGGACGCCATCTCCGATTTTCAGAACAAGCAGACCGGCTACGATGCAGCGCTGAAGACGTATTCAATGGTGCAGCGCATGTCGTTGTTCGACTACCTGAACCCCTGAGACTCGACGTGATGCCCTGCGATTTGCATACCCGCGCATGACTGCCATGCAAGAACACACCGTGCTGGGCAAGGTGGCCCTGGGCTACGCGCCGATGATCAACCGCCAGCGCGAGGTCGTCGCGACCCGGCTGACGGTCTTTCCGGAACGGCCCGACACCGCGCCCGATGGCACTGCGTTGCTGGCCGCCTTGCAAGAGGTGTGGCCGACGGCCGAGGCTGCGGCCAACGAGCCGCTCAAGCTCTCGCCGCGACCGCTGGACCCGGCCTTGCGTGGCGCCCGCGCGCCCACTGCGCGCCCGCCCGTGACGCTGAACCTGGCGGGCGAAGGCCTGCTGCGCGCGGTGATGACCGCCTTGACGGCGGGCAGCCCGGCCACCCAGTTCATGATCGAAGTGCCGGCCTTCATGGCCGGCGACGCCGCCATCGCGGCGCAGCTGCGCCAGCTGCACGAGGCCGGCAACCTGCTGATGATCAAGGGGCGCCCGCTGCAGCCGTTGACGGCCGAAGTGCTGGCCTTGTTCAGCCACTCCATCGTCGAGATGGGGGAGGACCGCCGCAACGGCGAAGCCACGCCCGAGGCCGCCGCCATGCGCAAGATCACCACCGTGCAGGCCGGCGCGCGCACGAGCGAAGAAGTCGAGGCCGCGTTCGTGCGCGGCGCCGTCGCCGTGCTGGGCTGGCCGATGGACGACGCGCCACCCAAGCCCTCGGCCCGCGGCAGCGTGCCGAGCGACGTCAACACCGTGATGACCTTGATCAGCGGCGTGGAACGCGAACGCCCGGTGGCCGAGCTCGAAGCTGTGCTCAAGCGCGACCCGGCGCTGGCCTTCAGGCTGATGCGCTACCTGAACTCGCCGGCTTTCGGCTTGAGCGTCGAGATCAATTCATTCGGCCATGCGCTGATGATGTTGGGTTACCAGCGCCTGAAGCGCTGGCTGGCGCTGTTGCTGGCATCGTCGGCCAAGGGCGTGAACGCCACGCCCGTGATGTATGCGGCGGTGCGCCGCGGCCTGCTGATGGAAGAGCTGGGCCGCGAACAGGGCGACGCCGAGATGCGTGGCGAGATGTTCATCTGCGGCGTCTTCTCGCTGCTCGACCGCCTGCTGCAGCAGCCGTTCTCGGAATTGCTGCCCAACGTGCCGGTGCCCGAGCGTGTGGCGCAGGCCTTGCGCGGCGAAGGCGGGCCTTACCAGCCCTACCTGGAACTGGTACGCGCGATGGAGCAGGAGTCGATGTACGACATGCGCGAGCGTGCAGAGGCCTTGATGCTCGGCCCCGCCACCGTCAATCGCGCGGTGCTGGTGGCGCTGCGCGCGGCGCGGCAGCTTGACGGTTAGGCCCACCCACCCCGGCGCGCGCGGCACGCCCGCGTTGCCCAGCCGTGGCTTGACGCAGTTGCCGTCGCTGGCCGTGCTGCCGGTGGCGGCCACGTTGCAAGGCGCCGATTTCCGCCTCGTCGACCTCAACCAGCCCTTTGCCGTGCTGGTGGGGCGCACGCGGGCGGCGCTGCTGGGCAGCGACCCGGTGCTGCTGGAGGCCTTCGAGCAGCAAGAGGCCAGCCTGGAAGAGCGCCAGCAGCACAGCGGCAGCGCTGCGGGCGGCCTGGCCATGCCGACGCTGCAGCGCCGCCTGCTGGATGGGCAGGGCCGCGAGCGCTGGTGCAGCTGCGCCACCAGCCGCATCACCGATGGGCGCGGGGGTGTCTACTGGTTGACGATGTGGCACGAGGTCACGGCCGAAGTGGCTGCGCGCGAACAGGCGCGCCGCGCGCAGGACGAACTGGCGCAGTGGTTCGAGCTCAGCGGCACCGGCATGCTGGTCTACGACGAAAGCGGGCTGATCGTGCGCTGCAATGCGGCGCTGGAAGCCCTCATCGACCACGTGCCCGATGAGTTGGCGCATGCCGAAGCCGCGCTGCAGGCGCTGCTGGGCTGGCAGGGCGGCGCATTGGCACCGGCGCTGGTGGCCGGCGCCCCGGCGCTGGAAACACATGGCCTGGTGGCGCTGCACGACGGTCGCCGCCGCCGCTTGAGCGCGCGGCTGGTGTGCCAGGCCACCGACACCGGCGGCCGCCGTGTGATGGCGGTGCTGCAGGACCGCAGCGCCGAAGACGCGCGTGACCTGGCCCAGCTGGAAATGGGCATGCTGATGGACACCGCCAGCATCGGCGTGGCGACCTACGACCCGGCGCGGGGCTGGCTGGCACCCGAGCCGGCACGGGCCGGCGGCGACCGCGCCGCGCCCGGCACCCCAGGCAAGCCGCCCAATTCCAGCGCGCTGATGGGCATCCACCGCGAACTGGTCGAGCCGGCCTCGCTGCCCGAGTACGAACGCCTGCAGCGCGCGCTGCGAAGTGGCGAACGCACCGAGGTGCGCTACGCCGTGCGCCACCCCGAACTGGGTCAGCGCTGGTTGCTCACGCGGGTGGAGCCTGGCGCGCTGGCGGGCGGGCGCATCACGACCTCGGTGGTGACGCTGGACGTCACCGACCAGGAGCGGGCGCAGCGCCGCAACGAAGAATTGCTGCGCGAACTGACGACCATCCTGGACAGTTCCACCGCCGGCATTGCCTATCTGCGCGGGCCGGTGCTGGTGCGTTGCAACCGCCGCTTCGAGCGCATGCTGGGCTTCCAGGCCGGCGCGGCGGCGGGTGCCACGCTGGAGGAAATCTTCGCCCGCAGCATGGGTGCATTGCAGGGGGCCGGGGCCGCGGTGACCGCGCTCGAGCGCCTGGCCGAGGGCCAGCCCTTCGAGGCCGAACTGCCGCTGGCCATGGGCGACGCGCCGCCGCACTGGTATTCCCTGTCGGTGCGCAAGGCCGAGGGCGAGCAGGCCGAGGCCGTGGCCGTGCTCACCGACATCACGCGGCTGAAGCACCAGCAGGCCGAGCTCGAGCGCCTGCTGCGCGACCGCGAGCTGATGTTCAGCCTGTCCGAGGTGGGCATCGTCTACCAGCGCGGTGCGCGCATCGAACGCGCCAACCAGGCCATGGCCACGCTGACCGGCTGGGCCAGCCCCGAGCTCGGCACCCTGGACGCCGCCGAGCTGTACGAAAGTGCGCGTGAATGCGTGGTTTTCGAAGCGAGCATCGCGCAGGCGCTGCGCGAGCAGGGCCGCTACAGCGGTGAACGCCGGCTGCGCCGCCGCGACGGCAGCCTGCTCTGGGTGCAAGTGGCGGTGCGCCCGGTGGACCAGAACGAGCCCGAGGCGGCGGTCATCTGCAGCTTCATCGACATCGATGAACGCCGGCGCAGCCGCGAAACGCTGGCCGGTCAGGCCGAACGCACACGCGCGGTGCTGAACTCGGTGCTGGTGGGCATCGTCACCGTCAACGACGCCGGCATTCAATGGATGAACCGCTCGGCGCGGCGCATGTTCGCCGGTGAACTGGCCGACTTCGTGGGTGAACCGATCAGCATCGTCGCCACCCCCGAGCCCGACCACCCGCTGCGCCGGCTCGACCG
>Ga0209181_10002116_pt1 | contig 32979 bp, 20 predicted proteins | sample MAT05_FD_187208 | JGI IMG/M metagenome (GOLD analysis project Ga0209181, IMG submission 187208) | Freshwater microbial communities from Lake Fryxell liftoff mats and glacier meltwater in Antarctica - MAT-05 (SPAdes) (version 2) | ecosystem: Environmental > Aquatic > Freshwater > Ice > Liftoff... | reverse complement strand
ATAGAAAAAGACTGGTACTTATACTCATCAGAGTTCCCTTGCGAAGATCCAATTAAAACAAATTTTATTCTTGCTCCGCATTCAAGTTTCCAATTGGTGGGCGGCATTCAACCCATCAACCCAATTGATAAGTATGACGAGATTTTTGAATGCGATGTTAAGATTTTTAAAAAGCATGCTGAATTCCGTCAGAAAATAAAAGTGCTAAGCTCTCCCTTAAAAATTTCAGGCGAATCAGAGTATCAAATATGCACGGAAGTTACGGGCCAATGCGTGCCGGGTGGCGAAGATTTTTCCTTTATTACTATTAAAGTCTCCTCCAAAACTCCGGACACATCGATTCAAAATCCAATCAATACGGACAGTTTTTCAGTCTCTAACTTCCAACCTCTAACCTCTAACCTCCAGCAACCAGCAACCAGCAACCAACAACAATCTAATGGCCCCATTCTCGATCCTACTCTTGTAAAGGAAGATGCGCAAGGAAAATCTATATTAGGATTTTTGTTAATAGCATTCTTAGCAGGTATAGCTGCCCTCATCACGCCTTGTGTTTTTCCCATGATACCCATGACGGTGAGTTTCTTTACCGGACGAGGCACAAAGTTTCAAGCATTGATGTATGGCTTTTTCATCATTCTCATTTACACATTAATCGGTGCGGCACTTGCTCCATTGATGGGACCGGAAACTGCCAACCATCTTTCTACAGAATGGATTCCAAACTTGATTTTCTTTTTAGTCTTCATTGTGTTTGGCCTCTCCTTCCTTGGTTTATTTGAAATAACCTTGCCGGGATCGATCATAAATAAAGTGGATCAACAAGCTGAGAAAGGTGGACTGGCAGGAGTGTTCTTCATGGCTTTCACCTTGGTGTTAGTTTCATTTTCCTGCACAGGCCCAATCGTTGGCAGTATTTTAGTTTCATCGGCTGGGGGTGAGTTTCTTAAACCCATCGCGGGCATGTTCGCTTTCGCCCTCGCTTTTGCAATTCCGTTTACACTGTTTGCCTTTTTCCCTAATTGGTTAAAGTCTCTTCCAAAATCTGGTGGTTGGTTGAATACAGTAAAAGTTGTTTTAGGTTTCGTTGAGATTGCTCTCGCCTTTAAATTTTTAAGTATTGCTGATCAAGCTTTTCATTGGGGAATACTCGATCGCGAAATCAACATCGCTATCTGGATAGTAATTGTTGTGTTGATTGGGCTTTACTTGATGAAAGCTTTTCGCTTACCGGGTGATACGGGCAAGGATGCTGAAGATAAAACAATTAGTGTTTTTAGAATCTCATTGGCGATGATTGTATTTGTGTTTGCCGTTTACTTAGTACCTGGTATGTGGGGTGCACCTCTAAAATCTCTTGCTGGTTATTTACCTCCTCTACATACGCATGATTTTAATCTACTAAAAAACTCATCGGAAAAATCTGGAGCTATTTGTGATAATCCTAAGTATCAGGACTTTCTTCACTTGCCACACGGACTAAACGGATACTTCGATTATGATCAAGCTCTTGCTTGCGCGCGTCAACAAAACAAACCAATATTTATTGACTTCACCGGGCATGGTTGCACCAATTGTCGCGAGATGGAAGCCAATGTTTGGTCCGACCCACAAGTTCTTCAGCGCTTGAATGAAGATTTTATTGTTGTTGCACTTTACGTGGATGACAAAACTGAATTACCAGAAAGTGATTGGTATACTTCAACGTATGATAACAAGGTGAAGAAAACCATCGGCAAACAAAATGCCGACCTTCAAATCACCAACCTGAACAACAACGCACAACCATTCTATGTGTTAATAGGTAAAGATGAACGTGTGCTTGTGTCACCTTATGGTTATAATTTAAATGCTGAGCGCTTTGCTAAGTTTTTAGATAGCGGAAAACAAAAGTACAAGGAGTTATATCCGTAATTTATTACCTTTAACTTCAACGGGTTCTAAAGCCTGATTTTTTAAACTAACTTTGTAGGTTTTTTAGTCACTATTTTTTGAGCAATGAAATTTTCAACTTCTACCAAAGTAATCTGGGGTGTTCCACTACTGTTAGTTATTGCAGGTGTTTCATTCTTTTGGATTGATTCTAAGACTTCCTTCTTTTCAAACCAAGGCGATTACGCTTTAGAAAGTGATTCATTGCACCGTGTTGAGCGGGAAATTTTATTGCCGGTATTTTTACACGGCATGGTAATAAATAACCTCCACGTGGTTGAAGATGAAGTAAAGCGCAATCAACGGTTTACAGATTTGCTAAGCGGCTATGCTGTTTCACCAAGCATTATGCAGCAGTTGAATTTGTTGCCCCGCTCTGTTTATGATTTTAGAAAAATAGCAGCACATAAAAAATATACCCTATTGATTGAACAAGACTCTATGAAATCAGTGCGGGCGCTTGTTTATGAGCCTAATCCGGTCGACTATGTAGTCTTCCATTTAAAAGACTCTTTGCTTGTAGAGACTTGCCAGCGCAGGGTTGACACGTTAGAACGGCAGATTAGCGGACGGATAGAGTCTACGCTTTCACATACTATCGAAGCTCTAAATATTTCACATGATCTTACCAACAAGTTTGTAGATATTTTTGCCTGGCAGTTAGATTTTCAACGTTTGCAAAAAGGTGATCAATTCAAATTAATTTACGAAGAGAATTTGGTTGATGAGGTATCCATTGGCATTGGCCGCATACTGGGTGTTTACTTCGAGCATTCGGGTAATGGGTACTATGCATTTCCATTCGATCAGGGTGATGGAGAAGACTATTTTGATGAGCATGGAAATAGCTTGCGAAAAGCCTTGTTAAAATATCCCATCGAGTTTACCCGCATCAGTTCGCGGTATTCTAAAAGTCGTTTTCATCCAGTGGTAAAAGTTTTCAGACCACACCTAGGTACCGACTTCGCTGCGCCTACCGGTACTCCTATCCGATCGGTTGGCGATGGAATCATTGAAGAGGCTCAATACAAAACCAATAATGGCAATTATGTGAAAGTACGCCACAATGGAACGTACACGACAGGGTACCTACACATGTCAAAAATTGCTAGCGGCATAACTGCCGGCACACGGGTGCGGCAAGGCCAAACCATTGGCTATGTAGGCAGCACCGGCCTTGCGACTGGCCCGCATTTGTGTTATCGATTTTGGAAAAATGGCGTTCAGGTTGATGCGCTTCAAGTTGAATTGCCCCCATCCATGCCGGTGAAAACTGAAGCTTTCCCAGCTTTTGAAAATGTAAAAGGTGCAATTATTAAGCAACTACAACTCATTCCGTTTCCCTCTTCTAATTTGGAAATGGATGTAGCTAGACTTTAGAGTACGAGCAAACTTCTATTTAGGCGGAAAATGTAAAACATTAAAAAAACATCTATTCCCTCTCTTGTGGAGAGGGCTAGGGAAAGGTGTTTTTTTATTCGCACAATTTTCGTGTTACCTTTTTGGTTATAGAGTAACTTACAGCCACACTTACCGTATGGTTAAATGAATTAATGTCTAGGTTGCTATTAACATTAGTATTTTCATTTTTGGCGCTAGTCAGCTTTTCGCAAAAGGTGGCGCTGGTGCTAAGTGGCGGTGCCGCTAAAGGGATTGCTCATATTGGTGTGTTAAAGGCACTTGAGGAAAATGAAATCCCAGTTGACTATATAGTTGGCACTTCGATGGGTGGCATCATTGGCGGCTGCTATGCCGCGGGCCTGAGTCCGAACCAAATTGAAGAAATTATTTTATCAAAAGAATTTTTAAATTGGATAAATGGTCAGATTGAAGAGGGTGACAACTATTATTTTTCACGCAACGATGACGATGCCTCCTTCCTTCGGTTAAATCTTTCTCTGGATTCAACATTCTCCTTTCTTCTAAACACCAACATTGCAAATGATCTTTCACTCAATTTTGCATTAGCCGAAAAAATGGCTCAACCCGCTGCTATCGCTCATAACAATTTTGACAGTTTGTTTATTCCTTTGCGGGTAGTTGCCGCAGATATATTTACTCAAAATGAAATGATTCTTTCAAAAGGGGTTTTGAGTGACGCTTTGCGGGCAACTCAAACGGTTCCATTCTTTTATACGCCTATCCGCGTTGACGGAAAATATCTCTTTGACGGTGGTGTGTATAACAACTTTCCTGTGGATGTTGCGCAGAAAGAATTCAATCCGGATGTAGTAATTGGATCAAATGTTTCATCGAAAATATATCAAGAATATCCGTATAGCGAAGATGACAAGCTAATATCGCGCTCACTGCTTTACATGTTGCTGGATAAATCCGATCCTTCCGATATTCCCGACAGTGGAATTTACATTCAACCGAATCTTTCAGGATACACAACCTTTAATTTTGGCAAAGCAAAAGCGCTGATTGATAGCGGGTACATTCAAACCATGCGTCAGATGGATGAGATAAAATCAAAAGTTTCTGCGCGAAAAACATGCGAAGCTGTTGCGGAAGCCCGAAATAAATTCAACAATAAAAGTGCCCCATTTTTAATTGAAGAAATTGAATTTGATGGTTTTACACAAAATCAACAAAAATATATCAATCGTTTTTTCAGAACAGGAAAGCGCGTTCTCTCATTCAATGAAGTTAAATCCGGGTTCTACCGACTTGGTTCTGAAGGTTATTTTAACAACCTCTATCCTGGTTTTACTTTTAATGCTGAACGTCAAAATTTTAATTTCAAGCTAACCAGAAGGCCACAGAACAATTTTCAGGTTGATTTTGGCGGAGTGATTGCCACTCGAAACATCAGCAGTATTTATTTGGGCTTAAATTACTATTATTTCAATCGAACACTCACACATGCAAACATCAACTTTACGGCAGGTAGTTTTTATAAGTCTGCCCAATTGAAAGCGCGAATTGATATGCCAAGGCTCGCTCGTTTTTACTTGGAGCCTGAGGCTACTTTCAATAACTGGGATTTCTTTCAAGGCAAGGATCTAATTGTTAAGAATGTAGATCCAACTGTACTTGGTCGCATCGACCGTAAGGGTGGAGTCAATCTAGGTTTTCCTATTGCACATAATTATAAACTCATGGTAGAGGGTTCCTATGTTAATAACCGTGATCAGTATATAAACTCAGCCGTATTAGTTTCCACTGACACGTTAGACATCCTTCGGCTGAGAGGAAGCCGGGTTGGTGTTAGCTTCTCTACTAACACACTCAACCGAAAACAATACGCTTCGGCTGGTAAATTCTTTTCATTTAGGGTTGATTGGTTTGGACTTAATGAAATCCTTGAGCCGGGTAATACATCTGTTATTGTAGAGGGTGCCAAAGAATATCATACTTGGTTACGCGCAAAAGTTTCATTGGAACAATATTTTAAACGTGGAATTTATAGTTCTGGATATCTCTTCGAAGGAGTTTTCTCCAATCAACCAGTTTTCATGAACTATGGCGGCACAATTATTAATGCTCCGGCTTTTAATCCAATTCAGGATAGTAAGACTTTACTATTAGAAAATTTCCGTGCATTTAATTACGTGGCCGGTGGCTGGCGCAACGTGTTTTCAGTTCGAAAAAGTCTTGATTTTCGCCTAGAAGGTTATCTTTTTAAACCTTTTGAATCAATCGTGCAAGCTCAAAATCAAGAGGCTTCACTTAGTAGCGACCTAACAAAAATTCACTTTGCCGCCACTGCCGGGCTTGTATTGCATTCAACCGTTGGCCCCATAAGTTTAAATGTCAACTATTATGACGACAAACAGAACAAACTCGGGGTGCTGCTTCATGTAGGGTTTCTGCTGTTTAATAAGGCTTCGATGGAGTAATTTTCCGTTAAATTGCTGTTAATCCCGTTTAGCTAAGAGAAAGATTGTGGAGGATTGATGTAATTATTTTCCGCTTTTTTAATTTTTAGCTATGTTTATCCTTTAATACAGTTCCGTAGCTATCCCTGTGTATTCTAATACTATGAGAAAAACCTTAGTCCTTCTCTGCTTTGCTTTGGCAGGGATTCAATTCTCGAGTGGCCAGTCTGTTCAATGGGCTTCAAAAGTTATCGACTTCTCTTCGGAGCTTACTCCCATACAATACTCTGCACGGCAGGCACTAGGTCAGCCAAACGTATTGCCGGCCGGGGGTCAAAACCCAGGTGCCTGGACACCTGATAAGCCGAAAAGAGCTGAGTTTATTAAACTTGGTTATGCAACGCCTATGCAAATTCAGCAAATTGCTATTGCCGAATCTTACAACCCAGGAGCTCTTTATAAGGTTTACGTATATGACGAGGCGGGCCGGGAATATCTGGTAAACACCTTCAATCCAATGGCTGTGCCCTTGCAAGGCCGAATGCTCAACGTTTTCCTTGATAAAACAACTTATAAAGTCAGCGCTGTAAAAATCGAGTTTGATGGCAGCGCCTTGCCCGACTATTTCTCATTAGATGCAGTGGCTATTTCCGATTCTAATATTCCCATTATAGCCAATATCGATTTGCCTGAGCTTCTAAGCAAAGGTTTGGTGGTTGAGCGCCTGGATACAAATGTGAACAGCGATTTTAGTGAGTATAATCCGCTGCTATCGCCTGATGGGAAAACACTTTATTTTAGTAGAAAAAATCACCCTGAAAATGTTGGCGGTATAAGCGACAAAGAAGACATCTGGTATTCTGAATTAGGTGCTGATGGCAAGTGGAGTCTTGCTAAAAACATAGGTCCACAATTCAATAACAATCAACCGAACTTTGTCAATACCGTGTCTGCTACTCCTGACGGAAAAGCTGTTGTGCTTCTTTTAGGTAATAAGTATTTGGAAAAAGGCAAGATGTTAGCCGGTGTATCAATTAGCTCCAATGTAGGTGGCAAATGGAGTGACCCAAAAGCTTTGGAAATTGAAGATGATTACAACTACAATGAAAAAGCAAACTACTTTTTAGCTAACACACGCAAATCGTTGCTTATGTCAGTTGAGCGCGAGGATACACAAGGTGGCCGCGACCTTTACGTAAGCTTTGAAAAAGATGATGGGAGGTGGACAAAGCCACTTAATCTCGGCAAAACCGTTAACTCTGTTGGCGAAGAGTCTGCTCCTTTCCTGGCTTCTGATGATAAAACCCTATACTTCTCTTCCAACGGATTTAGCGGATACGGAGGCGTTGATGTTTTTATGTCTAAAAGATTAGACGAAACCTGGACTAACTGGTCGCCTGTTGAAAACCTGGGCCCGGATATCAATACAAAATTAGATGACCTGTTCTTCAATATCCCTTCTATGAGCGAATACGCTTATTACTCGCGTGGCGTAACGGTTGACAACTCGGACATCTTTCGCGTGAAGATGCCTATGTTTATGACTCCTGATCCTATTGTAATTGTAAAAGGAAAGCTTGTTGACTCCAAAACCGGAGAACCAATTGGCGCAAAGATTATTTACGAAAGACTTTCTGATGGAAAAGAGGTAGGTTCTACTTATTCTGATCCGGTAACAGGCGAGTACGAGATTCACCTTCCCGGGGGGCAGCAGTATGGCGTGCGGGCTGAAGCAAAAGATCACATTTCTGAAAATCAAAATCTTGATTTAAGAAACTTTACAAAAGACGGGGTTCTAGTTAGCAAGGACATTACGCTTGATCCTATAGGAGTAGCACTTGTAGAAGAGAATGCAAAGATTAATCTAAACAATATCTTCTTCGACTTCGATAAATCAGTTCTCAAAGGCGAATCCTTTCCTGAGCTTAATAGGATCGTTAGTTTGATGAAAGAAAAGTCAACCATGCAAGTTGAACTCTCAGGACATACTGATCCGGTTGGGCCAGAAGCTTACAACCTCGGGCTGTCTGAACGCAGAGCGAAAGCTGTTTCAAAATATTTGACTGAAAAGGGTATAGACTCCAATAGAATTAAAACAACTTATTTTGGCGAAACTCAATTGTTAGATCCTAGCAATACGCGCGAGGCGAATCGCAAAAACCGTAGAGTAGAATTCAAAATCTTAAAAATGTAAGGATGAAAGTTATTTCTCTTCTTTTCTTAATTACATGCAGTTTATACGTTACTGCTCAAGAAGCTGATACTTTGATCTATGCTCAGGGAAAGATTACTAATGGAGTGACAAAGGAACCTGTTGCTGCGCGTATCTCATACCAAAGTCTTCCTTATGGAAGCAAGGTAGGTTTCCTTTCGGGAAGTTCATTTTCATTTCCACTTTTCGACAATGAGAAATATTCCATCACTGTTGAAGCCGCTGGGTTCGCGCCTTCCAAATATCAACTGGATCCTGCGGATGCCAATAGCGAAAGAAGGGTTATACAAGATATAGAATTAAGCATGCCCTCAGGAGCCGCAAACAATGCCGAAACTACCCACACTATAGGTAAAGTAATGCGTCTTGACGATTTGAATTTTGATGCGGGTAAAGTCAAAATTGCCTCTACTTCATTCGGAGAATTGGACGAAGTTGTTTTGATGTTGAAAAATAATCCACGCATGGTTATTCAATTGGAAGGGCATACCGACACCCGGGGGAATGCAAATGCAAATTTGAAACTCTCACAAGAGCGGGTTGACGCAGTAAAAGCCCACCTGGCTTCTAAAGGTTCCAATAAGAAACAAATTAAGACTAAAGCCTTTGGTGGAACTTCTCCATTTAGTCTTGAAGACACCGAGGAAGCACATGCGCTAAACAGAAGAGTAGAATTAAGAGTGTTGCAGAATTAACGTGAAGCAATTACCGAACTTGTGCTTATGTATCGAGAAAATGGTTTAATCAAAATCATTTTCTCATCCTCGCTCAAGTCACTCTCAACAACCGATTTTATAAGTAACACTGCTAATTCTGCAGTTCGTGGTGACTCATAAATCCTGCTTGCCTGTTTAAGTTTTTTAGCGCATTCAAAAAAATACTTTTTGTTAAATGCAATCACAGCTTGATTAAAGTAAAATAACCCCGGCAATTGATTTGGTTCCACAATTTGATACAAATTCAAATCGTACTGGTAATAAACCTTGCCAGTGTCTGGTTGGGCAACAAGATCATTTGCACGGTAGCGCGAAATACGCTCATTAATTTCTTTTGGATTTGTTACCACCCCAGCAAAGCGATCGGTTGATTCAATCAATACAATTCCATTCTTTGTTTGAACCGAAATAAAAATGTGATAATTCGTTTCAATGATCTTGTAATCAAAATCAAACTCATCAAGCACAAGGCTCAAAAAACTCGTGGCACTTAAGCAATCATAATTTCCGGTTTCAAAAATTTCAGCGAATTGCGTGTAGGGCTTGTAACTCATGAAAAATCTGCGGTGCGATTCTCGAAAAATAATTCTTAATAAGTCCTCTTCCGACTTTGGCTTTTTTTTCTGGAGTGAGCTGACAAAACCATCAAGTCGCTTTATTAATTCCTGGGAATTGGCGGTCGGATAACTTTTAAGCAATTCAGGCAGCAACGAAGAATCCTGTCCTCGTCCCCCAAGGGGAAGAAAACACAATACAAAAAGAAAGAAAACAGTTCTACACATTACCCTATTGTTAATCTTTAGAATTAAATTTAACAATTTAGTAACATTAGCAAAAAGAATTTATCAAAAAATTAACATGTTGTGTAGGGCAATATCAGAAGTCTGATGCCAAAAATCGATCTTTTTAACTCAGAAATAGGCTTTTCGCAAAATTGAATTGAGAACAAAAAAAATTAGCCGCTTATCTGAAAATCAGCCATTCGTAAAAAAGCCAACGGGTATTAAGGCGTCTGATCAATGTATAGTCTGGTCTTTCTCTGATCGTGCTCTTTTGAGTAGGACCAGCTGAAGCAAAACTCGAAACTGACTATTCCATGACAATCTAAAGTTCATTGCTCTTCCTAATGCTCACTTTAAGTTTAAGTAAAAAGAAAAAAATGAACAACTGATTTGTTCCCCTTCGCGCGTTTTAATGTTCACCAGCGTTTAGTTACCCGATTAAATATTCCAATGGTATTGGATTTGCTACTTTTGCTGAGGTTATAAATGCTAAAATAAACGAAGATGGTAAAGAAGTTATTGATAGGAGTCGGCATATTCTTGATTATTCTTGTTGTTGGTGCTTTTATTATTCCCTTAGTCTTCAAAGACGATATTAAAGCTGCAATTGATAAAGAACTCGCCAAGAGCATTAATGCAGACGTGATTTTTGATGTGAATAATTTTGACCTCACTCTGTTTAGTAATTTCCCCAATGTTACAGTAGAAATTAAAGACCTTGGCGTTTTTAACCGAGCACCTTTTGAGGGGACTCCTTTATTTGTTGTTGAGGAGTTGGAGGTAGAGTTAAACCTGAAAGATATTTTGTTTGGTGACCAGCTAAGGTTAAAAGGAATAACACTCATCCGCCCTCAGATCAAAGTAATCGTGCTAAAAGACGGAAAGGCTAATTATGACATTACGTTTCCTTCTACAGAAGAGGCTCCTGCAGCAACAGAAGAGCCAAGTGCATTCTCGTTTGGTATTGATCATTGGCAAATAGTTGGCGGGCAATTAATTTATGATGATCAGTCGCTTCCATTTTATACTTCCTTAATAGGATTAAATCATTCCGGTAGTGGCGATTTCAATGAGAAGGAATTTGATTTGAAGACGAGCTCCAGGGTTGACTCCCTTACCGTTACTTATGACGGAGTTGAGTATTTAACCAGCAAACAAGCGGTTATTGATGCGACTATAGGAATAAGTGAAGAATATACCCGATTTACATTTAAGGATAACACAACAAAAATCAATGACTTTGCTATGAGCATGGCTGGTTGGTTTAAGATGAATGAAAAAGATTATGGTATGGACATTCAGTTCAGCAGTCCTGAAAATTCATTCAAAAGTTTATTGTCATTGGTGCCCGGTATTTATACCCAAGACTTTGGTAGTATCGAAACTAAAGGCGATTTATCCTTTACGGGATTTGTAAAAGGAACTATGAGCGATACTCAAATGCCCGCTTTCAACATGGCCTTAAAAGTTAGTGAAGCCATGTTTAGATATCCTGACCTGCCAACAGCAATTTCAAACATTAACATGGATTTGTTGGTCGATAACAAGACCGGAGTTATTGATAACACCGTTATCGATCTGAAAAAACTTCACTTGGATTTTGGCGCAAATCCTGTTGATGCAAGAATATTGATTGAAAATCTTAAGGATTACCGCATGGATGGCAATATAAACGCCTCACTTAATCTGGCTGAATTGAACAAGATGTTTCCTATGGAAGGATTAGATATGAAAGGTGCCTTTGTAATAAATGCAAGCGCCAAAGGTGTTTATGATAGCATTAAAAAAATAATGCCTGCTATTAGTGCTACTATGTCATTATCCAATGGTTATGTAAAGTCATCAGAATTTCCTCTACCCCTTGAAGATTTACGTTTCAGTTCTTCCGTTCAAAATACAAGTGGAAAAATGGCCGAGACTCTTATTACTGTTAAGGATTTTGGAATGTTGATGGACGGGGAAAAGTTTACTGCCGATCTTATTCTTCAAAATTTAGATGACTACACATGGGATGTAAGGGCTAACGGTGGCATTGATATTGAAAAAATCACTAAAATATTTCCGGTAGAGGGAATGACGTTAGCCGGAAAAGTAAAAGCCGACATTCAAACCAAAGGAAAATACTCTGACCTGGATGCGGGTAAATATGATCGATTACCAACCAGTGGAACCGCTTCATTAAAAGACTTTAAGTTCAATTCTAAAGACCTGCCTTATACTGTTACAGTAAGTCAGGCCGAAGCCGTCTTCGATCCAAAAAAAATAGAAATAAAAAACACCAACGGTACAATTGGCAAAAGTGATTTCGCAGTTTCCGGGGCAATCAACAACTACATAGGCTATCTTTTTGGAAATAATCAGACCATCAAAGGCACCATGAATTTCAATTCAACCTTATTGGATTTAAATGAATTTATGACCGAAACCGATGCGCCAACAACTACTACAGAGTCAGCTTCCTTTGGCGTTATTCCGGTTCCAGAGAATGTCAATTTTGTGCTCCACTCAAATTTGGAGACGGTAAAAATGATGGATTTCACTATAACAAATGCCACAGGTGATATAATTGTGAATGATGGTGTCGCCAATTTAAATGGAATCTCTTTTAATATGTTGGGTGGTGCATTTGTGGTTAATGGAACCTATAACACAAAAGATATAACGCATCCACTTTATGATTTTGGACTTAAGATTGAAAACCTTTCTATTCAACAAGCCGCCAATTCATTTTCGATCGTACAAACCTACGCACCTATAGCAGGCTTAGTAAGCGGAACGTTTAATACTGATTTTAAAGTGAGTGGTGAGCTTGGCCAGGATATGATGCCAAAAATGAATACTGTAAACGGAAGCGGACTTTTAAAAATAGCGCAGGCCGCGCTTACTCAATCAAAACTAGTTGCCGGAATAACATCATTAACTAAATTAGACAATGCTGATCAGGTTACATTAAAGAATGTTGTAATGTCAGCAACCATAAAAGACGGGCAGTTAAGTGTTAAACCATTCGATGTTAAGTTCGGTAACTATGTAACCAATATAAGCGGCAGCACAAACTTAGATGGATCTATTAATTATCTCTTAAAGATGAATGTCCCTGCCGGAAAGCTAGGTTCACAGCTTCAAGGGTTTATAAATAAGAATACCGGAGCTAACAATCCAACTTCCGAAATTCCAGTTACCATTGCCCTTCGCGGGAACTATAAAGACCCTAAAACAACTTTACTCATGGATGAACAAAAGCAGCAGGTTACCGATGCTGTAACTGCCCTTGCTGAAGAAAAGGGTAAGCAGGCAGCGCAAGATATTTTAGAGGGAGGCAAACCTAAAGATGTTCTCAATAATATTCTTAAACCCAAGAAAGATAGCACCATCACTACTCCCGAAACTCCTAAAGACTCAACAAAGAGTGATGTAAAACAGGATGCCCAAAAAGTGCTGGAAGACAAACTTCAAAACTTGTTGAAGAAGAAGAAAAAGAACTAGGTGTTTACTCACCTTATTTTTCTCAACTCGATACCGGTAAAGTAGCCTTCATTTATTAAAGCAATCAGTTGAGGTGGCGTTGGGTCAATTTGGTAAAACGTTTCGTCTCCCCTGTCAATTTCCTTTATTGAAACCCTCCTGGAAATCTTCCGGAGCATTTCCTTTCGCTTGGAATCATCCTGAATATCGATCGAAAGAAATTCAAGTACCCCAGGCGACTTCTCTTTTACCAATCGAAGTATCCATTGATCGCCCTCCTTAAAATTTACGAAGTAACAATTTTGGTAAAACTTAACAACCAACGAATCGCTAAGTCGTCCGCTCCCGAGCCAGTCTTTGTCATCTGTATCTTTAAAATGATAACCCCACGATTCAATGATTAACGTATCACCAATTTCACCTGTAGCCTTATCGCGAGTTAAATAGTGGCCCTGAAGGTTTTGAGGGATTACTTTTAATGGAGCAACGCCAGCAGGTTGCGGCTCACGGAATGTTACTTCCTTACAAGAGTAAAGAAGTGACGACCAAAATAAAATAAGAATTACAAATCGCATTTACTCTTTTATATTCATTTTGCGAAGATATAGTTGCTTAAGTTAATTTACCGTTTCATCAATACATACAGGTCTCCTTGGCGAACATACATCTGCTTTAAGGAAGGGTTTCTATTAAAAACATCAACCATTAAATTCCCTTTATCAATAATCACTTCTGGGGCATCCGCAGCAAAGGAATCCGCAACTAAAACCACATGCTCAAAATAATCAGATTCAACGAAAATTTTCTTTGATAACTGCCAGTCATAGAAATAGGTCGCTAATTTATTTGATTCAAAAAGCCCCCAATCTGTTCCTAACACAAGCACTCGCTTCTGTTTAACCTGACTTTCATAATCGGATTTCTGATAAAAAAGTCTTGAGTAATCAATACTTGTCAGTCTATCGTAGCGCGCCAAATAACTAGTTCCAACAATCCCGCCAATAAAAATCCAGAGCATCAACTCAGCGATTCTCTTCCTTCTTATAAGCAATAGGTAATGACTTATAAAATAAGCAAGTGGTGGCGCAAGGGTTATCACTTTTTGAGGAGTCATTCCTCCCGACACGATTACCTCTACAATTGCAACCAACAGCCAAAGAAACATAATTTGGAAAAGCTGCGATTGATATTTTGTTAGCCTGGCTTCGCGATTCACCATCACCAGCGACAAAAATAAATACACAATGGGAATTGCTGAAAGGCAAACCATAGACCATAAGGTGATGGCGTTACTACCTAACCAATCGCTTCCAACGTAAAAGTTGTTCCAGACAAAAATAAAATCTCCTTTGGCAAAATAGTAAGCCAGTAATAACAGGTGCGGTAAAATAAAGCCAAAAATCAACAGCAAAGATTTTCGAATTGTGGCTCGCGTGAATATGTTCAAAATTATCAGCGTGCCCGGCAAGAAAATGGAATAACTAAAAACAAAAAGTGAAGCAATTCCTAAATAGATTCCAAGGTTAAGTAACGTGCTGTCTTGTTGAACCCGAAATTCAATTTCTTTGAAAAGATTATTCAAAGCAAAAATTAAAAAGGTTGAAGCCATTAACTCACCCGAAAGGGTAAGCATATCAAATGAAAACAAACACACGACCCCAAAAACTAATGCTGGTAAATAAGTGTTCTCGTTTTGGGCTTTATTATTAATTAGCAGAATAGCAAAATATGATCCCTGAAAAAAAATAATCAAGAGTGAAAAGACATGCCTTGCAGTTAATGACCTTCCGAAGATCCATTCCATCCAGCCCGAAAACCAAGCGGCAAGTGGAGGCGTGCTTGTGAACAACTGCGAATATAAGGCCTTGCGATCATTCAGTGCTTCACCTAAAACTATACTCTTAAGTTCGTAGAGCGTTTGGCCAGCCGGGTCAACAAAAAACCATAGACTAATAACAATCAGGGCAACAAAAATGCCTAATAAGCGATAGGGATCATTTACACGGAAAATGCGAAGCAGCACGAAACTCTATTTGTGCGCAAATAAAATAAAAAAGTTGACAGTCACGCAGATATAAAAATTAGGACTCCGATCTTTAGTATCTTTGTGGCATGAGTGGCACAGTTAGGCAACAGAAATACAGCAAACTAATTCTAAAAGAATTAAGTGACATTTTCCTTAAGGACAAGCGCGGAATCCTTGGGAATGCTTTTATTACCATTGCCGATGTGCGCATGAGTCCTGATTTAAGTATCGCAAAAGTATATTTGAGCATGACTCTTGCTAAAGACAAAAACACTGTCTTATCTAAAATAGAGTCCCACAAAAGCGAAATCAGAAAGGCGTTGGGTGATCGGATTCGCAATCAGGCACGTATAATCCCAGCTTTACTTTTCTTTATGGATGAGGTTGAAGAAAATGCTCAACGCATGGAAGACATCATCAAAAACCTGAACATTCCAGAAGAAAATGATGGGCAAGACTAACCCTTGTCATTCAAACGCTTGAATCTTTCTCTTTTCATAGCGAGACGGTATTTCTTCTCTAAGAGAAAGAAGAACTTTATTAACATCATCTCATTGCTCTCCATGGTTGGGATTGCCTTTTCAACGGCCGCCCTCATCATAGTTTTGTCTGTTTTTAATGGACTTGGAGATTTGTTACGTTCGCTAAATTCTTCCTTCGATCCTGAAATAAAAATTGAACTTAAGAAAGGAAAATCCTTTGAAGTTTCCCCAGAATTTATTTCCAAAGTAAAAGCAGTTGAAGGCGTTCAGATTGTTACCGAGGTTATAGAGGACTATGCCTACATGCGTTACCGCGATGCAGACATGGTTGTTACCCTGAAAGGTGTAAGCAATAATTTTATTGATCAACATCGGCTGGACGATCATATAGTGGACGGGCGTCTTGTACTGGAAGAAAAGGGGGTTAACTATGCGATTATTGGCCGCGGGGTGCAATATGCGCTATCAGTATCTGCTACTGAAAATTTATTTCCGCTTCAGCTATTTTACATAAAAAACATGAAGGCCACCTCGCTAGACCCTTCACAGTTGTATACCCGCAGAGCTATTGAGCCAGGTGGTGTTTTTTCCATCGAAAAGAATTATGACGAAAACTACATTTTCGTTCCGCTTAAGTTTGCCGAAGATTTACTAAGCTATGGCAACAAGCGTACTTCTTTAGAAGTGCAAACCGACAAAAAGATTGATTCAAAAACCATTCAGAAAAAAATTAAGGAGATTTTAGGTGATAGCTTCAAAGTATTAACCAATGAAGAACAACATCAGGACATTTATCGCCTATTAAAAATCGAAAAGTTTTTTACAGCCGTTGCTTTAATGTTGCTTGTATTAGTTGCCTCCATTAATATTTTCTTTTCATTATTAATGTTGGCGATTGATAAGAAAAAAGATATTTCAATACTGGTTGCTATGGGTGGGCAGGAGAAGTTGATCAGAAAAATATTCTTAAGTGAGGGCGCATTGATTGCTTTTTCAGGAGCCGCCTTTGGTTTGTTATTAGGTGGCATCATTTGTTGGTTGCAGGATACTTACGGTCTTGTCGGGATGGGTATGGAAAATGCGATCATCTCAAGTTATCCGGTGGAAATGAAACTCAATGACTTCTTGCTCACCTCTCTTGTTATTATTGCCATCACAATCCTAGTTTCTTTCTATCCAGCACGGTTAGCCGCCCGATCTTACTCGATCGATCATCTTTAGCATGTAATTAACAAGCATGTTTTTAGGCTAAATTCTAATAAAAAACTGATTAGAATTGTCTATTTTGCAAGTCTGCGTATTCAGTAAAATGCCAAAAATGGGCGTTTAGTGCTCCCTTTAGAAGTTAAGCATTCTACCGCAGTGTATTTTAAAAGCAGTTAGTAGCTATGAAAGTATCGGCAGCACAGCCATTTCAAATCATTTACTCGCTTTATCAGCATGAGTATTTGGGCTATATTTTTGAGTCCTTCATTGTGCACCTAGACGAGAAAGCGAAGCTGACCTATCAACATCAAAACATCTCTCATAAAAACGCCCGCGAGTTTTCAAAAGGACTTGACGACCGCGATTTTGAGTTAATTGAGATGATGGATGGAATGAGTCAGGATGCTGTTCTGAAACATTTCTCAAAGAAAATAATGAAGCCCGATGAGTTCTTCAGCAAAGTGTTTAAGAAGGATAAAGGCGATGAGTTATTGCAGGAGCAGATTGAAGCGTTTATGGAAAAAAGACGCGCAGCCGTACTTGAAAAAATGCGCGGTAAAATGCTTTTTGAAATGGGCAATGATGGCGAGCCAACCTGGCGGCAGGTGGAAGTACTAGACAAACGAGCCAGCATTCAATTTCATTTTAGAAGGAGTGCCGAAAGCACGAATTATTTTCCTACCATATCTTATGAAGGAAGGCGATTAGACATTCCTAACCCAAGTGCTTACTTAATTTGTAAACACCCCGCATGGATGGTGTTTAATGGAAAGTTATATGGTTTTGAAAAAATGGTTGACGGAAAAAAACTGTTGCCATTTTTAAGCAAGAAGCACGTAGTTATTCCAAAAAATCTTGAAGAGACATATTACAACCGATTTGTCGCACCCCTAATTGCTTCGTTTGATGATATTGAAGCGCATGGCTTCGAGATAAACAAAAACGAATACGATCCACATCCTCTACTCACAATTTCTGAATTACCTCCGGCAAACTCAAAAGAAGTAAAAAGTTTATTTGGTGAATCCAATGATGAGGGCGTTGCCAGTGATGAAGCGGGCAAAATTGTTTTCGATCTTTCGTTTAAATATGGAAAGCATCGCTTTCGCGGAGATGCATTTGGTCCGGTGAGCGTTACCGTTGAGAAAAAAGATAATGACTACGTTTTTCATCGCATTAAGCGCAATACCGAGACTGAGAAACAATATGCTCAAACATTAACAAAGCTTGGGCTGCCCTTGCGCAGTTTTCGTACCGCTGTTGAAAAGGCACAAGCGTTTTCATGGTTAAATGAAAATCGCGTTAACTTACTAAATCTTGGGTTTGAAGTAAGTCAACCCGATAATCGCGACAAAAAATATTTTGTAGGCAAAGCTGTTATTGAACTGGAGGTAAAAGAAAATATAGATTGGTTTGATATTCATGCAAAAATCCGATTTGGTGAATATGAGATTTCGTTTAAAGAATTACGAAAACTAATTCTCAAAAAGAAAGTTGAGTTTAAACTTCCTAATGGTGAAATCGCCATTATACCTGAGGCCTGGCTTATAAAGTATGGCGATCTTTTCGCGATGAGCGAAACGCATGGAAACAATGAGAAGCCAGTACTAAAGAAACACCACATCAACTTGCTGCGTGAACTTGAGGAAGGAAATCTCGCCAAGGTGCATATGAGTGAGCGATTGCGGAATCTTCAATCGTTCAGTGGTATTAAAGATTATGCGCTTCCAGAAAAGTTTGAAGGCACACTTCGTCCCTATCAAAAAGCGGGTTACAATTGGCTGCGGTTCCTTAACGAATTTCATCTAGGCGGTTGCCTGGCGGATGATATGGGTTTGGGAAAAACCGTTCAAACTCTTGCCTTGTTGCAATCTGAAAAGGAAAAAGGAAATACAGGAACCTCCTTATTGATTATGCCCACATCGCTTGTTTACAATTGGGAGATGGAAGCCGCAAAGTTTACACCTGATCTTAAAATTCTTACTTACACTGGTACGCTGCGCAATAAGGACATTAGCCGTTTTAGTAAGTATGATGTTGTGCTGACTTCATATGGAATTACCAGATTAGATAAAGAACTATTTGAAAAATTCTATTTCAACTATATCATTTTAGATGAGTCTCAAGTAATTAAAAATCCAAGCTCTAACATTGCCAAGGCAGTTAAGGAATTAAAGTCGAGATACAAGCTTACCCTTACTGGAACACCGCTGGAAAACACTACGCTGGATTTATGGTCACAGATTACTTTTATTAATCCGGGTTTGCTTGGCGGACAAACTTTTTTTAAGAATGAATTTCAAATTCCAATTGAAAAAAGGAATGATGAATCGAAAACTAAAAAACTGAATGCCATTATTAAGCCTTTTTTATTACGTAGGCTAAAATCACAAGTAGCAACTGATCTTCCCGAGAAGGTGGAAAATATTCATTACACCGATATGACAGTTGAGCAAGAAAAAAAATATGATGAGGCAAAATCTTTCTATCGTCATAAAATACTTGATCTGATTGATAAAGATGGCATTAACAGTTCACGCATGATGATTTTGGAAGGCCTAACCAAGCTGCGCCAACTATCCAATCATCCTAAAATGATTGACCCAAACTATGAGGGTGATTCTGGAAAGCTTAAAGATGTTTCGCACATGCTTGAAAATGCACTGATGGAGGGTCACAAACTTTTAATTTTTAGTCAGTTTGTTAAGCACCTTGCCATAGTTCGCGAAATGGTAAAGAGCAAAAAAATTCCGTTTGCTTATTTGGATGGTTCGAGTAACGACCGCAAAGAACAAGTAGACAGGTTTAACAAAGATGCAAACGTAAAAGTCTTTCTAATTTCAATAAAAGCAGGTGGTTTAGGATTAAACTTAACTGAGGCCGATTACGTGTTTATTCTTGACCCTTGGTGGAACCCAGCTGTTGAAGCACAGGCGATGGATCGTGCACACCGAATTGGGCAAAAGAGAAAAGTGTTCAGTTACAAATTTATTACCCGTAATACGGTAGAAGAAAAAATCCTTCAGCTTCAGAAACATAAACTTAAGCTTTCCGAAAACTTAGTTCAAAGCGAAGAGAATGTAGTTAAATCGCTTTCGCGGGAAGATATTGAAATGCTTTTGAATTAATCCCGCGTCTTCCATCGGTTGTGCGACCATAACCACCCAGCAGGATATTGATTAATAATTTTTTCCGCGGCCTTAACATAGTCATCAACAATTTGCTGGCTATTTTTTTCATATGGCGGCATTGACACTACAAAACCTTCGGCCTCGTAATAACCGCGTTTTATTTTTCTTACTCCATAAAAAACCGCAGGGTATTGAGTCATATAAGCCACCTGACTAAGTCCTAAAAAAAAGGCAGTATTTTGGTTTAGGAACCGCGTCCAATGTTTTTTATCGCTAGAGTGACCAGGAAACTGATCGGCCATTATTGCAACCCCTCTCAAAATGTTCCTCCTTTTAATAATCTCACGTCCCACTTGTGAGCGCTCAATAGGAAAAGCCCCGAATCGATTTCTACCTGCCATCGAAAAAGCATCAAACGTTCCGCTGCTTTGTTTTTGATAAACATAATCAACACCTAATGGCAAATACAAACACCCAGACACAAGCAGCCACTCCCAGTTGAATTGATGTGAAGTAAGCAGCAAGATTGATTGATTCTTGTCAGCAAACTCCTTCACTATTTCAGGATTTTTATAAACCATCCTTTCTCTCAATTCAGTAGCTGAAATTGTAAGTAGTTTCAATGTTTCAACTCCGTAGTCACATAAATCCTTGTAAAACTGTTTTTCTATTAACTTAATTTCTTTGCCAGTTTTATCTGGAAATGAATTCTGAAGATTTTTCGTTACAATCTTTCTGCGATAGCCAATCAACCTATAGCTAACCGAAAACAAAAAATCTGAAAAGAGATATAAGACAGGAAACGGGAGATATGAAAGCAGACGAAGCAGAAACATGGCTTCAAAAATAAAACAATGTTTTGATTACTTTTGTCGCGTCAATACATGAAAAACAAGGTTGTCATAATTACGGGTGGTTCCTCAGGCATAGGAAAGGCTTTGGCTGAAAAATTTTGCTCGGAAGGTTCAAAAGTTATGATAACGGGGCGCAATCAGCATGATCTTGAAACTACGGTTAGTGAGTTAAAAAGTGAGGGCTATACAATTCACGGCTTTCAAGCCGATGTTGGTAAAGAACTCGACAATAAAGCTATGGCCGATGAAGCTGTGCGAGTTTTTGGCACCATTGATATTCTTATCAATAATGCGGGAATATCTATGCGGGCTTTATTTTCAGAAGTAGACTTAGATGTAGTTCGCAAAGTAATGGATACAAACTTCTTTGGTGTGCTTTATGCAACGCGTTATTGTTTACCCGAAATAATAAAGAATAAGGGTTCGGTCGTTGGCATTTCTTCTGTTGCTGGCTTTCGTGGATTGCCCGGAAGAACGGGCTACTCCGCTTCTAAGTTTGCATTGAATGGTTTTTTAGAAGTATTAAGAAATGAGCTTTTAAAAACGGGTGTGCATGTATTAACCGCTTGCCCTGGTTTTACCATGTCAAATATCCGCAAGCGAGCATTAACCAAAGATGGAGTGATGCAAGGAGAGTCTCCGCGCAATGAAGAAAAAATGATGAGTGCGGATGAATGCGCGCATCACATTTATAAAGCCATTGTAAAACGAAAAAGAACTTTGGTGCTCACTGCGCAAGGTAAAATTGCTGTTTGGCTGAATAAGTGGTGGCCATCTATGGCCGACCGTATGGTTTATTTCATTATGTCGAAAGAAGCTAATGCGCCTCTTGAGTAATTAGGTTTTGGTAACAAACACCATCTTTATGTTATCCGCCTTATTTATGTTTTTGTAAAAATCAATCAACTCGTTGTACGACTCAGGAGGATATTCGCCTTTGTTCATTTTTACCTTGCGGATATATAAGAGACTTCCCTGATCAATTTTAAAGCTTGATTCATACTCGCCAAAACGTGAACTAATCTTTATTGGCTCTGGAATAAACTCCGGATATAGTTCTTCAGGAATTTGATAGCGAATGCTATCAATATCCAGGTATGATGTTCTCAGTACAACTTCTGTTTTCCTATTCTCTAGCTTCTCAGGAATATATGTCGAACGATTCATCAGGTTTGGAACCAGAAAGATTCTTTTGCCACTTACAGACGCATATCGGCTCAGAATAAGCTCAATCTCCACCTCAGCGGAAGGAATCTGCTCCTTATTGTTTTTAATCGAAAACTTAACAAGATCGAAAGTCGGAATTTGAGTATTCTGTTGGATCCATTTCTTCTGGTCATCATATTGATCGTCCAGATGAAAATTTAGTCCCCCGTTTTCGTACTGAAGTCCTTTGTAAATAGTTTTTGCTTTTGCTTTGGCATTACCTTTTACGTCCAGATATACTTCAGCGATTCTTAATTGAATATTTTGTTCTGCCGAATGCGCAGGTGTTCTAACCAAAACTCCGCCCCTTTCTGTAACCATCATGGCATATCTGTCATCGGTGAAGCTGCCCATCCAATTGAATGGGTTAGTCTGGCTCGTGCATTCTAACCACAGCGTGTCTGCTTCATTTGGCACGGCCACTATTACGTGATTTCCTTGATGGCTGGGAAAGTCCTTATCAATTTCAGCTTCACCGCGGCCCGCCATAATGGTTGTGTAATATCCTTTTACCCCAACTTCCCCCAAAAGTGATATCATGTAATTAGAAAGTGCCTTGCAATCGCCATAACCAGTTTGATCTACCGTTTTGGCTTCAAAAGGTTGCAGCCCGCCTATCCCCAATTGAATGCTGACATACCGCGTTCTATTTTGAAGGTATTCATATAAAATTTTTGTTTTCTCCTCCTTCGTACTTGCATTCTTAGTGAGTTCTCGTGCGTTTTGCTTCGCCTGCTCCGGCAAATTATTTCTACCCTCGTTTAGTTTAGCCTGCCACAACCCGTAGTCTTTCCAGGTTTCCATCTTGCCTTCATAGCCGCTGTATTCAAATTCATTTGGCGAGGCTTTTATATTTGGAATTATTTGCTCTACATCTGGAGAAAGCTTTTCAAACTTAGTTGGAATTACGTTTTCAAATTCCCACAAAAGTTGCTCTTTGCCATCTTTGGTTTTGCCTACAACTGGATTTTTAATATTACTAAGTTTAAAGCGCGGCTTTAAAACGGATGGAAAGCTAATCGTGTAGGATGTTTTTTGGATAGAAATTTCGTCATCCTTGTAAAGAAAAAAATCGGGCCCCGAATACAAATATTTAAGCTGAACTTCATATTCGAACTCTACCGTGTAGGGATAAATTGCCTGACTTAGATCGGCATATTTTAATCGATTATCACTGTATAAAGAAAACCCATCAAAACTACTTTGGTCTTTAATATCACTTTGTTTTAACTTTTTTATCTCCTTGCCTTGCGCATCATATACAATTCCTCTCATCATTTTGATTGACCGAAGTTTATCATACCCCACAGCAAGTTTTGCTTTTTCATTGGCTTTGGAATTTAAGATGGTAATAACCTGTTTATGATAAATAGAGGCACTATTTTTCGATTGAATATCCCACCTTAATTCCTGCATTCTTATCACGGCATACATTCCCTTTTTCATGTCTTCAGGAATTTGACTTACCGGGTATTGCGGATCCGCAGCAATTACCCGAGAGGTAACCAGGAGAAAAGCAAACAATAATTTATTCATGCTTATTTCTTTTTAAGAACGATTTGCTCAGCCTGCTTGGCTACCACCTGATTGTAGAACTCTCTTAAGAAAGGATATTCCTGAGGAGCGAAAATACTTTGATTGATTTGAAAGCTACTAATCACATTTAGTGTGTTGCCGGATTGAGTTACACTGTAGGTATAGCGGCCAGCGTTGTTGGGCAACCGAACCACTTTCCGTTGGGGTAGTTCATCAACCAGAAACCCTTCCGGTAAGGTAATCTTCGCCATAAAAATCCGATCAAAGGGACTACTAAAATCAACAGGGTACTCGCGGTTTTCAAGTTTGAATGGGTTTTCATCAATTCTGTGAAAAAGAACCGGATTTAAATAGTAGACATCCCCAGCATTGGTTATATGTTCATTCACAATTAAATCATAGAGTTCCTTCATGGGTTGATAAATTTCTTTTGCATTGGTTATTTCAGATTTTGAAACCTGCCAGGAACGTGTGCCGATAAAGTCTTTTACGTATTCAGATTCCTCCCTTGAGAAGTACTTCTTCCTGCCGGCCAACGCATCATAACCACTTCTATCTATTTTTAATTTGCCAACAAGATCTGCCTCTGCTGTTAAAGTAAGTTCTGCATTTACAAGTATTGTCGATTTCGTTTTGCTTTGGAGAGGTGTCCAGCTGAATCCCTGTTTGGATACAACAAAGCCATTACCATTTAAACATCGTTCAGGGATCATGCCAACAGGCAACAGTTTCTCTGTTGCATCCAGTAAAAAAGATTTATCGCCAATAACCGCAAGACAAACAACATAATTGAACTGAGACGAGATGGGTATTGCCTCCCTAATAAAACCATGGTCGCGGGTGCTAAGCAACACTGGGGAAACATTGATTGATGCCTTTTCTAACATAGAAGCTAACAGCAGATTAATCTCGGCCGAGTTTCCTTTCTTCTCGTCAAGAACCTTGCGTAAAGGCTTATCTATATATTTTCTACTGCTTCCATCCCACTTAATATTATTCTTCACATAATTGGTAATTGCACTCATCTTTTGCTCGAGATCGTTAATGCCGGCCGTAAGTTCTTCAACGGTCTTCTTTAAAAACCCATTTCCTGTTACTTCGCTGCCAAAATTTTCACTTTCGGAATATTGTTTATTAATATCCTCCCAACTGCCCATGTAGCGCTTCATAGGCGTATTTGGAAATTGAGTGAATGAAAGCTCAAAATTCATTTTAGAAATATAATCTCTTGACGATGTGATAAAAGGCTCGGCTTTAAATGCAGGTACGTTTTGTGCTACCCATCTAAATCTATTTTCCTGGTAATCTATTTTTTCTTGAGAAAACGAGGTTTGCCTAGTGCCCCCTGAAAATCCAACACCACCTGATCTCTCTTTCGATACAATTGTAATGCTGCTTGGCACTTTAGTTTGTTCATTTATCACAAGAACAATATAACCTTGCATATACTTATCATAGTTAAAATATTCAGGAATGCGAGCGTGATATTCGCTCCATATTACGGGTATCTCTCCTTGAAAGTCCCAATCCTGAAAATTAAATAAGAAGTCGGAGTTTACTTTATAAGAAATTTCAACAATAGATCCTGCTCTTACATTTGGCAGAGTTATCTTCATAATATCTCTATTGGCATCAAACTTTTCTTTGAACACAGCATCATTCTTCATTTTGGTTTCTACCACTTTACCGTTTTCAATATTATAGGTAACAGCCTTCAGACTTCCAATTTTTTCACCATCACCATTATCATGATAGAGGGGAATACTAAAGTTTGCATATTCCAACCCATCTTTTGTGAGAATTTTTATGCGTTGTAAACGTTCAAAGCGCAAAACAAACTGACTTTTGCTTTGATCATATTCAATACTCGATTCACCGTAGTCGGCAAGCACAACAGCTGCCGCTGACGAATCTTTATCATATCGGATCATTTTTAAATCTTCAATCGGGATGTCCCCAAATTTAATAGGTGGTTTTTGTGCAAAGGAGTACACAGGAATTGCCACCAGCAATAGGATTTTAATAGAGCGCCACATAGACTTTAGGGTTAGGTAAATCGAAAGTAAATAATTTTAATATGCTAAACCTTAAAAGGTAAGTTTCATTTACTTTTGGCTACTTTTCACTACTACTAAAGGAGTATTGGCTAAATCTAAAACCTTGTTTTTCTGTCAAAGCTGCGGCTACGAATCCCCAAAGTGGATTGGTAAATGTCCGTCTTGTCAATCGTGGAATAGCTTTGTGGAAGAAGTGGTTTCAAAAAATGAACCGGATAAAACTGGCTGGCGCCAAGATTCAACAAAGGGTAGGGCAAGCAAACCTAAAACACTTAATGAAATTGAATCTACTGGTGAAATTCGCATTGAAACTCCGGATCAAGAATTAAACCGCGTACTTGGTGGTGGCATTGTACCGGGCTCTTTGATTCTAATTGGTGGTGAACCTGGCATTGGTAAATCAACATTGATGTTGCAACTCGGCTTAGCGCTTGGCAAGGCAAAAGTGCTCTATGTATCTGGCGAGGAAAGTGAGCAGCAAATTAAAATGCGGGCGGAACGCCTTTCCACTAAACCTCAAGCGAGTTATGAGAATTTCTACATGCTCGCTGAAACAGCAACAAAAAATATCTTTCAAGCAATTGAATCCTTGGAGCCCAATGTGATAATCATTGACTCCATCCAAACATTACACTCACACATGCTTGAGTCTGCCGCTGGTAGCATCGGACAAGTGCGACAAACAGCAGGTGAGCTAATGAAGTTTGCTAAAGAAACCAACACACCTGTTTTCTTAGTCGGTCATATTACTAAGGATGGTATGTTGGCCGGACCAAAAGTGCTAGAGCACATGGTTGATACGGTGTTGCAGTTTGAAGGTGATCGCCATCTTGCCTATCGTATTTTGCGCACCACAAAAAATCGGTTTGGCTCAACTTCAGAAATTGGCATTTATGAAATGTTGGGTAATGGCTTACGCGAAGTATCCAATCCTTCCGAAATCTTAATCTCACAAAAAGATGGCCTCGTTAGTGGCGCAACCATTGGCGCAACCATTGAAGGCAACAGACCATTGCTCATTGAAATTCAGTCATTGGTTAGTCCGGCATCGTATGGCACTCCGCAGCGCACGCCAACGGGCTTTGATCAGAAACGGTTGAATATGCTACTCGCTGTATTAGAAAAGCGTTGTGGTTTCCGCATGGGCACACAAGACGTTTTTGTAAACATGGCGGGCGGAATTTATGTAGAAGACCCGGCAATTGATTTAGCACTTTGTATTTCCATCATTTCATCGATGGAAGAAATTTCGGTTAGCGATAAAATTTGCTTTGCAGCGGAAATAGGATTAGGTGGCGAGCTGCGCGCAGTGAACAGAATTGATCAAAGAATTTCAGAAGCAGAAAAACTGGGGTTCGAACAAATCTATATTTCTAAATACAGTAAGAAATCATTAGACCTTACCAAGACTAAAATTGAAGTGAAGTCATTTGGAAAGCTTCAGGAAGTTTTTCAAGATTTGTTTAAATAATCATGGAATCATTCTTTACGGACACACTTGGGCTTTCAGGCAATATGTTTAGTTTTCTCATTTTGCCTTTGCTCATTTTTTTTGCGCGGATCTGCGATGTTTCCATCAACACCATTCGTATTATTTATATGTTAGGTGGGCGTAGGCTCACCTCAACCTTGCTTGGTTTTTTTGAAGCTTTTATCTGGCTTCTGGTTATCCGAGAAATTTTTAAACACCTGGATAACTGGATGTGTTACGTGGCCTACCCTGCCGGATTTGCCTGCGGCATTTTTGTTGGGATGATTATTGAAGAAAAAATCGCCTATGGTAAAGTGATCGTGCGGATAATTACGAGAAAAGAAGTAGCTGAATTAATTGCGTATTTAAACACCCAACATTTTAGATTTACAAAAGTAGAAGCCGAAGGTCCTGATGGAACTGAGAACCTTGTGTTCACTGTTGTTGATCGCGATCAGTTGGATGATCTTTTAAATAAACTGAAAGAACTTATCCCAACTGCGTTCTATACTGTTGAGCGAGTAAAGGCTGCTGCTGAAAGTGGAGCCATTCCTGAAGAACGTGGCGGGCTTAGAATTTTTACCTGGCTAAGAGCCATTACCCGCAACTAAAGGTGGCTCTGCAGACCACCAGTGCACAAAGCCATAATTGCTACGGAGTTTTTTGGAAAGCTTCAGGAAGTTTTTCAAGATTTGTTTCAGTAGGATTATAGCTTCATATTAAAGCCCGCTCTTCCCTTGCAAGCCCCCACTATGCAAAACCATAATTGTTGATCCCCTTTTAAAAAATCCCTGCTTTACCAAATCAAAAGTTCCAAACATCATTTTAGCTGTATAAATTTGATCGAGCGGAATTTTGTGAACGTTTTCAAACTCATTCATAAAATCAATTAATTCTTTTGTTGATTTTGCATACCCACCAAAATGATATTCATAAACGAGTTGCCAATTTTGTTTTTGGGTATAGTTTAGGATTTCAGTTTCCAAAAACTGCGCGCCTTTCAGGGCTGGAAATCCAATTATTTTTTTATTCGTATCTAAACCTGAAATCATTCCGGCTATCGTTCCGCCTGTTCCTACAGGTAAACACACATAGTCAAATTCCGTTTCGTGCGAAAGCAAATTGGCAAACTCAGCTACACCTTTTACTGCCAGTTCATTTGTTCCGCCTTCCGGGATTAAATAAAAATCCCCAAACAGGTCAGTTAACTTTTTCTGAAAATCAGGCTCTGTCTTTTTTCGATAATCTTCGCGAGTCACGCAGTGCAACTGCATTCCTTTTTCTTTAGCGAAAGCAAGCGTTTCGTTTAGTGGCAAAGTCTCTTCGCCTCTAATAATTCCAATTGACTCAAATCCCAACTCATTGGCCGCTGCTGCGGTAGCATAAATATGATTTGAATACGCACCTCCAAATGTCAGCAGTTTCTTGTGGCCAAATTTTTCTGCCTCCTCAAGATTATACTTCAGCTTCCACCATTTATTTCCTGAAATAAACGGATGATTTTCGTCTTCCCGTTTGATTTTGATGCGAACTCCGGCACTTTCTAGCAACGCTGAAAATAGTTCCTCTACGTGTGTTTGGGCATACGAAAGTTCCTCCCCGTTAAACATCTGTGATTACATCAAACCCCTTAAAACTTCCAGTAATGGCCAAAGCGGAAACTTCTTTGGCAAGACCCTTCTTCTTAATTTTTCCCGCTACTTCATTTACTGTTGCCCCGGAGCCCACAGCATCATCAATTAATAGGATATGGTTAAAGGTGCGCGGCTCAGGTATAGAAAAAGTTTTTCGTGCATTCGCTACCCGCTCTTCCAATTTGTTCAGCGACTTTTGTGGCACCGGAATGATTCCACTCGTTTTATTTATTTTAACAATAGGCAGGTTTAGGTTATAATGTGTTTGTAAATACTTCATCAACTGTACTTCGCGCCTAATTGTTGGTGGAATGAAACCAACAGCATCTGCATTCACAAGTTCGCATACTTTTTCTACACGTTCTTTTGTTTCTGCAACCAATTGCTTCATCAATAATTTACTTTGGCCTTGCTTTGCGTAATGAAGAATGGTGCCTAAACGTGTTTTGCCAAACCGCTCGATAGCATAAAAATCAAGGTAAAAAAGATGGTCAAGATGCACCGTTTCATACTTGGTGCCACGTAACTTCTCCATGCCATCAATAACTTCATATTGACTTCGATAGGCATTATACTTCCTGTAGGTTGAAATAAATTCTTCCACGGTTTTTTCGAAAGGTAACTTTCGCTGTATGCACCAAAGATTAAATCCTTCTTTTCCTTCTTTTATCTCTCCTGTTTCAGTAATCAGCAAAAAATTTTCCTGCAGGAATTTTTCCTGCTCCGGCCGCACAACAACATCCGAGGTCGGGATGTTAGGTTTTAACTGATAAACCGTTTTTGGCGCACGGCCTATTTTTTCAATTTTATTTGCCTGCACTAAATCGCGCAAAAGCTTATGAATCATTTGTCGCGAAAGGGAAAGCGACTCACTCAGTTCGTTTGCCGAGAGAGAACCGCGCTCCTGAATAAATTTCAAAACCTTTTCTCTGCTTGTCATTTTACACTTTACAGTAAACTGTCAAATGTAAATCTATTTTTAACAATATTAAGCCGGAAATACTAAATATTTTAGTATTGTTGCTCATGGATCAGGAGTATTTTAAGGGTCGTGGGGCTCAAATTAAAACCGGAAATAAGTTTCTCAAAACTCAGTACGTTACCGATCATATTGAAGGCCTTGATGAACCGCTCTTTGAATCTCCGCATACCCAAATCTTTTTCGAAACTCCGAAAAAGATCGTTAACAAAATAACAAGTCCTGACTTAAGCATGATGTATTCCATGAATCCCTATCAGGGTTGTGAGCATGGATGCATCTATTGCTATGCGCGCAACACACATGAATATTATGGCTTTAGTGCCGGGCTAGACTTTGAAAGCAAAATCATAGTAAAGAAAAATGCAGCCACACTATTGGAGCAGCACTTATTAAATAAAAATTGGAATGCTGCTCCGCTCATGCTAAGCGGAAATACAGACTGCTATCAGCCTCAGGAAAAAAAGTTTGAGATCACCCGAAAGATGTTGAAGGTGCTGGCTAACTACCGACATCCTGTAGGGTTGATAACCAAAAATAGTTTGATCCTGCGCGACATTGATTTGTTATCGGATCTCGCTAAAGATAACCTGGTTCATGTTTATCTTTCTATCACGACATTAAATGAAGATCTCAGGCGGGTATTAGAACCTCGCACTGCCAGTGGCATAAAACGGCTAAAGACAATTGAAGCCCTGTCTAAAGCTGGCGTGCCTACTGGAGTGATGAATGCGCCCATTATTCCAGGATTGAACCATCATGAAATACCAGCAATACTCAAAGCCGCTGCTGATCATGGAGCACTGGCTTGTGGCATGACGGTTGTTCGTTTGAATGGTTCTATTGGAAAGATTTTCGAAGATTGGTTAAAGAAAAATTTTCCTGATCGTTTCGATAAGGTTTGGAATCAAATCTGCTCGTTTCATGGTGGTAATGTCAATGACTCACAGTTTGGAAGACGCATGTCGGGAGAGGGAAATATTGCTGATGTCATTCATCAGCTACACACGATTGCAAAGAAGAAATACTTCTCAAACCAAAAACTCCCACCCTATAATCTTACCCTTTTTAGAAAAGGAGGCAACCTCAGCTTGTTTTAATTACTAATCCGCTATTTGAGCCGCTTAAACCATCTTCAGGATGTTTTCAGGTTTAATTATTTAATTTGCCACTTAAGAATAAAAGTGCAGATACGAAACGCCATAGGAGTCATTCTACTTTCTGTCACACTACTTGGCAGTGTAATGGATTTGCATGATTTCGTAAAGCTTCCGCGGCTGCTTGAGCACTATAAACAGCACAAATTAAAAGCACCGGACGTTTCGTTTCTTTATTTTATCAATCTGCATTACGGTTCAGAAGCTGAGCGTCACGATAAAGAAGAACATCACGAACACGAAGATTTGCCCTTCAAGTCCCTCGATTGTACTTTTACTCACACAGTAAGCCTGCTTGCTGCATTTGAAGCACTAGCACCATCCGCTCAGCTGTGTAACATATTGTATTCAAATTTTTATCAATCTGCTTTCTCCTCAGATTTCTGTCAATCAATCTGGCAACCACCCCGAACAGTTTAATTCTTCAATTCATAACCAATTCAAGCTGATTTTGAGTGATTGTAATCATTTACTCGAAGTGAGTTTCCTCTTAAACAATCGCAAGATTTTCTAATAAATTTAGAGAATCGATTGGTTTCGTTCTTCTTAGTAAAAGTTAAACAGCCATCATGCTCAATAAAATCATTGAATTTTCTATAAAACAAAAACTCATTATTGGCCTTCTGGTAATAAGCATGGCCATCTATGGCATCTTTGAGTTTACCCGATTGCCCATCGATGCGGTCCCTGATATCACGAATAACCAAGTTCAGGTAATTACATCAGTGCCTTCACTTGGGGCTGCTGACATAGAACGCCTTATTACGTTTCCCATAGAGCAAGTCAATAGTAATATCCCTGGCCTTATTGAACTCAGAAGTTTTTCTCGATTTGGATTATCGTTGGTAACAATTGTTTTTAACGATGATACCGATGTTTATTGGGCACGACAACAAGTAGCCGAGCGGCTTCAAATTGTAAAGGATCAACTTCCAGCGGGGTTAGGTGTGCCTGTATTAGCACCTGTAACTACTGGGCTTGGCGAAATCTACCAATATGTTGTAAGAGCCAAAGAAGGATATGAAAATCAATTTGACATTACAGAATTGCGTACTATCCAGGATTGGATTGTAAGGAGACAACTACTTCGGGTTTCAGGAGTTGCCGATGTAAGCAGCTTTGGTGGCAAATTAAAGCAGTACGAAATAGCCATTGATCCAAGTAAACTGAAATCATATAGTCTTACTATAAGCGATGTATTTACTGCCTTGGAAAATAATAATCAGAATACAGGTGGGGCCTATATCGAAAAACAGGCAACAGTATTATATATCAGAAGCGAAGGATTGATTGGTGGACTTGATGACATCAATAGCATCTCCGTAAAAAACACAGAGAATGGAACGCCATTATTTATTAAAGATGTAGCTGAAGTTCGATTAGGAAGTGCCATTCGCTATGGCGCGATGACCTATAACGGAAAAGGCGAAGTAGCTGGGGCAGTGGTAATGATGTTGAAAGGAGCCAATAGCAATGTGGTTATCAAAGATGTAAAGGATAAAATTGAGCAAATCAGAAAAATAGTGCCTGAGGGTGTGATAATAGAACCCTTTTTGGATAGAACTAAAATGGTGAATAATGCAATTGGCACGGTTGAGAAAAACCTGATGGAGGGTGCTTTAATTGTTGTGTTTGTCCTCGTCTTATTCTTAGGAAATTTCAGAGCCGGAATTTTGGTAGCGTCTGTTATTCCGCTCGCCATGCTCTTTGCTGTAATCATGATGAACCTGTTTGGCGTAAGCGGAAACTTAATGAGCCTGGGTGCGCTTGACTTTGGATTAATTGTGGATGGTGCAGTTATTATTGTAGAGGCAGTAATGCATCAGCTTGCCAATAGAAAAATAGTTGGCAGCCTAGGTCTTTTGAATCAGACCGAAATGGATTTAGAGGTAAAACAATCCTCTAAGAAAATGATGAATAGCGCGGTCTTTGGTCAAATCATTATTTTAATAGTCTATCTGCCCATCTTCAGTTTGCAGGGTATTGAGGGAAAAATGTTTAAGCCAATGGCACAAACAGTCGCGTTCGCTTTGCTTGGTGCTTTTATTCTTTCGCTTACTTATATCCCCATGATGAGTTCAGTTTTTCTAAGTAGGAAAGTCAATCACAAAAAAAACATCTCTGATAAGATGATGGAAAAGATTGAAAGTGTTTATCAGAATGCACTCGTGAAGGTATTGAGGTTTCCAAAAACTATTGTTGCTATTGTGCTTGTTATGTTTACGGGTGCTCTCATTACTCTTTCTACACTTGGGGGTGAATTTATTCCTGCTCTTGAAGAAGGAGATTTTGCTGTGGATACACGAGTG
>Ga0209181_10002115_pt1 | contig 32981 bp, 21 predicted proteins | sample MAT05_FD_187208 | JGI IMG/M metagenome (GOLD analysis project Ga0209181, IMG submission 187208) | Freshwater microbial communities from Lake Fryxell liftoff mats and glacier meltwater in Antarctica - MAT-05 (SPAdes) (version 2) | ecosystem: Environmental > Aquatic > Freshwater > Ice > Liftoff... | reverse complement strand
CAGCATGTGAGTCAGCACTTCACGGGGCAACCCCGCCCTCGCTACTGGCCACCTGAGCTCCGAGCCCACCCGGTCACGCTGCATACGCGAGCCGCCCGGGTGGTGAACGGTTACCGCATCCGTTCCCGAGCGCCTGCTCCGTGGGCGGCACGCATTGCTTCTGCTCATTGCACACGAGCGACGTCGGGCAATCCGCGAGAGTCCGACACTGCGAGTCGGGCTGGTAAAGCTCAGCGTTGCGGCCGGCGCCTTCGACACCGCCGGCGATCAGGACCTCTCCGTCGGCGAGCCGCGTCGCCGTGTGTCCTTTGGGTTCACCCCCGTGGTCTCGTTGGCCTTGACCATCACCGACACCGGGAAAGACGCGGTGACGTCCGGAGTGCCGAGCATGGCGGCTCGTTGCGCGGCGGGGAGCGGCGCATTGCAGGTCGCGTCCTCGGGCGGCGGAGGGGGCGTAGGCTCGGGGAGCGGCCGGAGCACAATCGAGTGCTCTCCCTCGGTGGTCGGCCCTTCCCACGGGGTCACGCCCACGGGGATACCGTCGACCACGACCTCCATCTTTTTCCCGCCGATCTCGGCGATCTTGAGGCGCCCGGCCCGCCCCTCGGCGATCTGCACGAGCTTGGCTGGCACGGTCGTCACCTGGCCTTTGGTGGTGTCAACGCTCTTCTCGAAGAGGGCGAACCCCTCTTTGTAGATCCGGACGAGGTGCGGCCCGGCGAGCACGTTCAGGGGCGCGAGGGTCGGGTGCTCGCCGCGCATCCGGCCATCGATCGCGATGATCGCGCCGGGCTCGGCGCCGGAGACCGAGATCCCGCCAATGACGGTGCGCAGGGTATCCACCTGCTTCAACACCTCTTCCTTGGTCCTGGCAGGGAGAGATGCGCCGTACTCCGCCGGCGTGCCTTCGAAGATGTCGAGCGCCTCGTCGTAGCGCTGGAGCTTGAGCAAACAGCCCCCTGCGCCGGTGCGCGCGCTCCAGGTGGGGAAGAGCCGGAAGGCGGCCTGGTACTCCGCCAGGGCCGCAGAGTGCTCGCCCTTGTCGAAGAGCTTCTTGGCCTGTTTGCGGATCTCGCCGGCTTTCTTTTCCGACAGGGCTCTGGGCCAGGCGGCGGTCCGCGCGGCCCACGGGGGAGCGCGGCCTCACGCCGCGCAAGACGCCTTCAGATATTGATGCTCTGGGGGATGCGCGCGGGGATGAGGGGCAGGAACGGCCCGAGGCGCGCCTCGTTGCGCGCGACGATCTCGGCGCCGATCGCCGCGAGCTCTCCCTGGAAGGTCTCGAGGGCGCCGCGCACCGGGCCGCCCCCGAACCAGCCCGGCGCGTACTGGCCGAGCTGCGTGTAGTGAACGCTGCCAAGCTGGTTGAGGAACTCGAGCTGGAACAGCGCGCCGTCGAACGGCGCCACCAGATCCAGCCAGGAGCCCTGCGCTCCCTCGGCGCGGGTGCGCGGCGGCGGGCCGAAGGCGGCGACAGGGGAGGTCGAGGCGAGCGTCATCTGCTCGCCCTGCCCGAAATTGACCACCGCGTGCTGGGCGCTGGCGGTGAAGATGATCATGGTCAGCGCCTTGACCAGATAGGCAATCGAGCGGATCCGGCCCGCGCCGTCCTCGCCGAAGGCCGCTATCCTGCCGCCGTCGTGCGCCGCCACCTCGGCGGCCCAGCGCGCCACGGCCCCGTCGGCGGCCACCGCGTCGTCGGTCGCGTAGTGGAGGCGAACATAGCTGTCCACCCAGCGCTCGATCACCCCCCAGACCAGGAGCCCATCGTCGCGATAAGGGTACTCGAGATCGGGGCTGAGCAGGCGACGCTCGGAGAGCCAGCCTGGCAGCATGCCGTGGTTGAAGTACGGCGTCGCGAACACCGCGCCGGCGACGGTGAGGGTCGCCTCGATCGTCGCCGCGAGCGAGCGATCGACGGCGCCGCCCTTGCCAAGCATGCCCGTGCGCGCGGAGTCGTTGATCGAGAGCGTCCCCTCGAAGTGCGGCAGCAAGAGCCGGCTCACGGGGTGCGAGCCGTCGAGCTGGCGGTGCGTACACATCACGAAGGGGCCGAGGAGCAGGTGAGTGCGGCCCAGGTGAGACACGATCTCGTGGTGGTTGCCGTCGGCGCTCTGGACGATGAACTTGGCCTTGCGCCAGCCTTCGCCGTCAGCAGGAGTGAAGATCTCGAACTCTCTCGCGTCCTGCCCGCATTGGATGGCAACAGGCTTGAGCCGGCGCGCGCCTTTGCCGCGCGGGAGCGCGAACAGGGCCTTGGGCGCCGCGGTGAACTTGGGATACGGCGCCACGCCGCCCTCCATGCCAGCGAGCAGCGCGTAGTCTGCCAGGTAGAGCCGCCCCTCTTTGCCCGCGCGAGCGAGCGAGTCCTCGACGTCGCGCATCGCCTCGCTGTAGTGGGCCTCGGTGACCGGAAACCCCGCGTCGACGGCGGCGACGCCCTCGATCACCAGCGGGTTGGGGCCGGCGACACGCAGCCACGCGAACGTGTCGTCGTCGAGGGCGCCCTGGGTGGCCCGCCCGAACCACGGCAAATCGAGGAGCGTGTACAGCTCCAGATACCCCGAGGACGAGTCCGGCCGCCTGCTGTCCATGACCTGCTTGGCGCGGCCGAGGGTCTCGAGCAGGGCGAGCGGATCCCGGATCCCCATCTTGATCGCGCCCACGGCGATACGCCCGATCTCCAGCGCGATGCTCAGCCCACCGCCGAACGGCAACGGCCCGTCGCTGGCCGCCATCTCGTCGGCCGCCTCGGCGACCTCGGCCGCCCCCAGCGTCGCGTGGGTGAGCTCGAGCTCCCCGAGATCGATGGGCTCGGAGAGCCCAAGCGCCTCGAGATCGACCAGGTCACGCTCCTCCGCGTCGGTGAAGCTCAGGGCGCCGGCGCTCGACCCCGCGATCCAGTTGAGGCGATTGCGGACGTTGCGCAGGATCTGCCAGATGACCTCGGTGTACCATTTCAGCGTGGGCTTCTCCCCGGGCGGGAGCGCTTCCACGAAGGGTATCGGCGGTATGTAGCTGTAATTGAACCGGTAGAGATCCTTCGTGCTCTGGGGCGGCGACGCCTGCGCTCCGACATCATCAACGCTGGAGACCTTCATGAGCGCCACGCTAGCGCAGGACCGGCTCGTCTGGAAGCCCCAAGAGCGCCGAGCCGGGGTGTCAGTTCCGGGGACCCTGGTCAGGGAGGGGCTTCGGCATCCCGAAGATCTTGTAGAAGAAGAGGCGCGTCGCCTTCACAGGGCCCGTCACCGAGCGCATGTAGTTCATGGAGTTGTAGTCGTCGAGCGACGTCGCCGGGATGATGCCGAGAGACGGAGGCTGTTGCGTCAACGAGTACCGCGTGAGGCAGCAGTCGTTGAACGAGACCATCTTGTCGAGCGTCACCGTCCCGAGCGCCAGGAACGGGTGCGTCTCCTCGTCCCAAAGCACGTTGCTGTTGAAGATCTCGGGGCTGTCGTCGGGCGCGGCGGCGTGAAGCTGCATCTCCAGGTGGTAGGTCGCGCCGGAGGTGGTGATGCGCTGCTCGAACTCTTGCTTCAGGTAGTTGCGGCTGCGGGTCTCGTCCTCTTTGGCGAGGAGGTCCCAGACGTGGCTCTTCTCCTCGTCGGTCAGGAGGCCCGACTCGGGCCCTCGGTCCTCCGGGATCAAGCGGTACTTCACGTACCTCTTCACGCCGTCTTTGCCGGTGAACAGCATCGGCGTCTCGTTGTAGTAATAGAGCTGCGAGAACGACGACGGCGGGCTCCGAACGCCGGCTTGAGCGCCGAGCAGCCCCCCGGGGAACCTGTCGTAGAACCTCTTGGCGCCCGGGATCGTCCCCCGCGTGGCCCCGTACCAGATGAAGAGGATGAAGTTCCACGCGCTCCAGAACACCGAGATGTCGCCGGTGTTCATCTCGAGATCGAGCGGAGCCTCGTAGTTGGTGTCGGCGAGCTTGAGTGAGGCGGACCGCACCTGGGGCGTCACGTCGTCCCAGAAGGACACCGACGCGTGCCGGAGCCGACACACGAACTCGCGCCCGGGCTCGAAGAAGTCGTGCGCGGGGAAGCGAGGATCCGGGACGATCTTGAAGCGGCCCGAGGCGGCAACGCCGTTGTTGTGCGACATCCTCTTCCGGGTTACCAGCGAGGCGAGAAAGATGAGCAGTCCCACATAGGTCCAGGCGAGGACCCAGAGCCGAAATTTATTGTAAGCCGCCACAATCATGATCGACTGCTTGTTCTCGCCGCGCAGGTCCCTGGACAACCGGAAAAGCTTAGTGGTAAAAGGATGATCGTGTCAAGAATTTCGGCAGCCGCTGGCGGAAGCCCGAAATGAGCGACGTCAGCTACATCCTCACCGACACGCTCTCCGAGAACCAGCGGTCGGTCGTCTACCGCGCGCGGCGGGCGGCGGACGGGCAGCCCGTGATCCTCAAGATCGTGAACGCCAGCTACCCGAGCCTCGAGCAGATCACCCGGCTGCGGCACGAGTACCGCGTGACCCGGGAGCTGAACATGGCGGGAGTCGTCGCGGCGCTCTCCCTCGATAGGTACAGGAACGGCGCGGCGATCGTCTTCGAGGACTTCGGCGGCGACTCGCTGGCCCGCCTCGGTGGGGGCAAGCCGATCGATCCGGGGCAGTTCCTCAGCCTCGCGGTCCAGCTCGCGGACACCCTCGGGCACATCCACCGGCGCCGCGTCATGCACAAGGACATCAATCCTTCCAACATCGTCTGGAACCCGCGGACCGACGAGGTGAAGATCATCGACTTCAGCCTCGCGACGGAGCTCTCGCGCGAGACACCGGCCGTGCTCTCCCCCAGCGTGCTCGAAGGGACGCTCCTCTACATGTCTCCGGAGGCGACAGGGCGGATGAACCGCGCCATCGACTACCGGACCGACTTCTACTCGCTCGGCGTGACGTTCTTCGAGCTCCTGACAGGGCAGCTCCCCTTCTCGTCGTCCGATCCGATGGAGCTCGTCCACTGCCACATCGCCAGGACACCTCCCAGCGTCCGTGAGGTGAGGTCGACGATCCCGCACAGGCTCTCGGAGATCGTCGCCAAGCTGATGGCCAAGCGCGCCGAGGATCGGTATCAGAGCGCCTTCGCGCTGCGGAACGATCTCCTGCGCTGCGGGGACAGCATGTTCACCACGGGGAGCCTCGCGCTGCTCGGAAGCGAGGCGGCCGACGTCTCCGATCAGCTCCAGATCCCCCAGAAGCTCTACGGGCGCGAGCGCGAGATCACGGCGCTGCTCGCCGCGTTCGAGCGGGCCTCTCAGGGCACCAAGGAGCTGATGTTCGTCGCCGGCTACTCCGGCATCGGCAAAAGCGCGCTCATCCACGAGATCCACAAGCCCATCGCCAAGCGGCGTGGCTACTTCATCACGGGCAAGTTCGACCAGTACGACCGCAGCACGCCGTATGCCTCCTTCATCCAGGCCTTCCAGGAGCTGGTCCGCCAGCTCCTGACCGAGCCGGCTTCGATCCTCGCCGCGTGGAAGGCCGAGATCCTGGCCGCGGTCGGGCCGAACGCCCAGCTCATCATCGACGTCATCCGGGATGTCGAGCTCATCGTCGGCAAGCAGCCCCCCGCGCCGGAGGTCCCGCCGGCGGAGGCCCAGAATCGCTTCAACCTGGCCTTCGAGAACTTCGTCCGCGCGTTTGCGACCCGCGAGCATCCGCTCGCCGTCTTCCTCGACGATCTGCAGTGGGCCGACCTCCCGTCACTGAACCTCATCGAGCGGTTGATGTCCGACGTGCAGCCGATGCACCTGTTCCTCATCGGCGCGTACCGCGACAACGAGGTCGACGCGGCGCACCCGCTCATGCCGGCGCTGGAGGGGATGCGGAAGGCCCATGCGGCGGTGAGCACAATCACGCTGGAGGCGCTCGGGCTCGAGCAGTGCGCCGAGCTCCTCACGGACACGCTGCGGTGCGACGCTACGTCGGTCGCGCCCCTGGCGGCGATATGCCTGCAAAAGACGGGTGGGAACCCGTTCTTCCTTGGCCAGTTCCTGCTCACGCTCCACGAAGACGGCAAGCTCAAGCTCGACGGCCAGGCCGGGCGCTGGACCTGGAACGTCGACGCCATCGAGCGCGCCGACGTCACCACCAACGTCGTTGATCTCATGACGTCCAAGATCCTCCGGCTCGCGGAGAACACGCAGCACGTCCTCCGGCTCGCGGCGTGTATCGGAAGCACGTTCGACCTGAAGACGCTGGCGGTCCTCAACGTGCATCCGCCGAACGAGACGGCGGCGTCACTCTGGCCCGGGCTCCGCGAGGGCCTCGTCGTCCCGCTCGGCGACGCCTACAAGTTCGCCGAGGATCGCGCCGCCGCGGCCGATCTGCTCTCGGGCACCGAGCCGCCCGAGTCCTCCGTGGCCTCGGACAGGCTCCCCGCCGAGCGGGTCGCCTATCGTTTCCTCCACGACCGCGTGCAGCAAGCGGCCTATTCGCTCATCCCGGACACCCACAAGCAAGAGCTCCATCTCTTGATTGGCCGGCTGATGCTCGAGAGCACCAGCCCGGAGGAGCGCGACCAGCAGATCTTCACCATCACCAACCACCTGAACCACGGCTCCGAGCTGATCACCGAACAGCGAGAGCGGGACGACCTCGCCCGGATGAACCTCACCGCCGGAGAGAAGGCCAAGGCCTCAGCGGCGCACTCGGCAGCGCTGAGCTACGTCCGGACGGGGCTCGCGCTGCTCGGCGAGCACGCCTGGCAACGGCAGTACGACCTCACCCTCGTTCTCCACGTCCAGGCGGCGGAGGCGTGCTACTTGAGCACCGATTTCGTCGCCATGGATCACCACGTCGCCGCCGTGCTGGAGCACGCGCGCGCGCTCCTCGACAAGGTGGCGATCTACGAGATCAAGATCCAGGCCTTCACCGTGCAGAACAAGCTGCTCCTCGCGGTCCGGACGGCGCGAGAGGTGCTCTCCCTGCTCGGGATCGAGTTCCCCGAGCGCCCGTCGCCCGCGGACTTCATGGCTGAGCTCGAGGCCACCCGGGCGGCCATCGGCGACCGGCGGATCGAGACGCTCCTCGATCTGCCGCCGATGACCGATCCCGCCAAGCTCGCTGCCATTCGTATCCTCGCCAAGATCACCTCGGCCGCGTACCTGGCTGATCCGGCGCTGCTCCCCCACGTGGTCCTGCGCCAAGTTATCCTGTCGACCATCTACGGCAACACCGGCGCTTCGGCCTACGGCTACGCGACCTATGGTATCTTCCTCTGCGGGCCGCTCGACGACATCGACTCCGGCGTCGAGCTCGGGCGCCTCGCCGTGGGCATCCTCGCCCGCTACAACGCCAAGGAGCACGATGCCCGCACCAACTACATCGTCTCGTGCAATATCCGGCATTGGAAGGAGCACGCCCGGGAGACGTGGCGCTCGTTCAAGGATATCTACCAGTCCGGCCTCGACACCGGAGATGTGGAGTACGCGGGCTGGGCCCTGATGCTGCGCACCTTCCACGCGTACTTCATCGGGAACGATTTACGGGAGGTCGACCAGGGCGCCGAGGCTCAGATCCAGGCCCTGGAGCAGCTCAAGCAAGAGACCGCCTTCCAGTACGCCAAGGCGACCCGGCAGACGGTCCGGAACCTGATGGGCGCGTCGGTGGACCCCTGTCGGCTCGTGGGCGACGGGTACGACGAGGACCGGATGCTCGCCGTCCACCAGGAGGCCAATGACGCGTTTGGCCAGCTCCACCTCTACTTCCACAAGATGCAGCTCGCGTACCTGTTCGGTCACCCGGCCAAAGCGAGGGAGTACGCTGCCCTGGCCGAGCCGTTCTCCGGCGCCATGCACGCCCAGCTCCACGTCCCGACGTATCACTTCTTCCGCTCGCTCGCGAACCTCGCGGGGTGGGCGGACGCCACGGCCGAAGAGCGCGCCGCAAGGCTCGCGAGCGTCGAGGCGGATCAGGCCAAGATGAAGCGGTGGGCCGAGCACGCGCCCATGAACCACGCCCACAAGTACGCGCTCGTCGAGGCGGAGCGCGCCCGCGTGCTGGGCGAGCCGGAGCGGGCGAGAGAGCAGTACCATCGCGCCGTCAAGCTCGCGCACGAGCACGAGTACCGTAACGACGAGGCGCTCGCCTGCGAGCTCTTCGGGCGGTTCTCCCTCGAGCGGAGAGAGGACGAGATCGGCGAGCTCTACTTGACCAAGGCGCTCCACGCTTACCACCTCTGGGGCGCCGCCGCCAAGGTGCATGATCTCGAGCGTCGCTATCCGAACCTGCGCGCCAGGAGCTCTCGCCCGCCCGCGCCGCGTGACCTCGCCGTCTCGAGCAGCTCGACGCCGGAGATCGGGGCGTCGCTCGACCTCCTCTCGGTCATCAAGGCTTCACAGGCGCTCTCCAGAGAGGTCGTGCTGTCCGAGCTCGTCAGGAAGCTGCTGCACCTCGTGATCGAGAACGCCGGCGCCCAGCGTGGGCTCCTGATCCTCGAAGGAGAGCGGCAGTACCTCGCCGAGGTGGACCGGGCGTCCGCGCTGGAGGCCGTCCAGCTCAATACGATCGTGGTCAACGGCCGCGACGATCTGCTCCAGGCCGTCGTCCGCTACGTGCGGCGAACACAGGAGACCGTGGTCCTCGGCGACGCCACGAGCGAGGGCCCGTTCCAGTCGGATCCCTACGTGGTCCAGCGCCGCTCCAAATCGCTCCTCTGTATGGCCATCCTGCACCAGGACAAGCTCGTCGGCGTGCTCTACCTCGAGAACGAGCTGGTCGCGAAGGCCTTCACGCCGACCCGGTGCAAGGTCCTGGAGCTGCTCTGTGCGCAGGCGGCCATCTCGCTCGAGAACGCCAAGCTCTATGACACCCTCGACACCCGGGTGAAGGAGCGCACAGCCGAGCTCTCGCTGGCGCTGGAGCGCCTCCAGGAGACGCAGAAGCAGCTGATCACGCAGGAGAAGCTCGCCTCCATGGGCATGTTGACGGCGGGCATCGCCCACGAGCTCCGCAACCCGCTCAACTTCGTCAACAACTTCGCCGAGCTCTCGATCGGGCTGACACAGGAGCTCAGCGACGAGATCGCGCAGCAGCAGAAGCGGCTCGACCCGGCCTTCGCCCAGCACATCGAGGAGGTGGTGGACGATCTCCAGCAGAACGTGGCCAAGATCCACGAGCACGGCCGCCGGGCCGAGGCGATCGTGAGCGCGATGCTGGAGCACTCGCGCTCGAGCACCGGACCGCGCGAGGCGCGGAACCTCGACGTCAACGCGCTCGTGCGGGCCTGTGTGGACCAGGGGCGCCGTAAGCAGGCCGGCCGGCCGGCGGCCGCAGGTGTGGTGATCGAAGTGAGCTACGACGACTCGCTCCAGCCGATGATCCTGGTGCCCGAGGACATCACCAAGGTGATCTCGAACCTCCTCGCCAACGCGCTCTACTCGGTGGAGATCAAGAGAGCGCGCCTGGGCGCCGCGTACGCCCCCGCTCTCCGCGTGCAAACACGCAACCTGGGCGACACCGTGGAGATCCGCGTGCGCGACAACGGGCTAGGCGTCCCGGCGGCGATCCGCGACAACGTGTTCACGCCGTTCTTCACGACCAAGAAGGCCGGCCAGGGGACGGGGCTGGGGCTGTCGATCAGCTATGATATCGTGGTGCAGGGTAACGCCGGGTCGATCGCGCTCGAGACCGAAGAGGGGGAGTTTGCCGAGTTCGTGGTGAGGCTGCCGCGGCGGGCGGGGTGAGCGGCAGCGGCCGAGAGCTTGTCCGCTTGGTGCCGAGGATCTCGGCTAGATCAGAGTAGTAGCCCCGGTCGGAGTCGAACCGACAAGTCCTTGCGGACGAGGGATTTTAAGTCCCCAGCGTTTACCGTTTCGCCACGGGGCCTGAGTGTTCTTCGGTCTTCAATCTTGCGCAGGGGACCCTAGCGCGGCCAAGCGCCGGCGGGCAACGCTCACCGGGCGGCCGGCGTCGAAGGCACGGCCGTACAGCGGCTGCTCTTCGCGGGATTCACCGCGAGGAGCAGCGTCTCGCCCGGCCCCGGCGGCGGGAGCCGGCCCATGTAGTGGCCGGGCGGGAACGCCACGATCCAGCCCGCGCCGTCGCTCGGATCGCGGCGCGCCGTCGCCTGCTCGACGGCCACCGCGTAGCCGAAGTTCGTCGTGCTCTCCATGGTCTGCATGCAGACCGTCGCCGCGGCGATGGCCGCCCGCGCCTCGGCGCTGTCGTCGGCTGGAGCGAGCCCCGGCGCGGGCGACGCCGAGCACGCCGTGAGCGCCGCGAGCATGAGCGCGGTGCCGCGCTTCACTGCGACACTCCGAAGTGGATGCCGCCGGCCGGTGATGCGTCGATGAACACCTGCCGCGGGAGCACGCCGTCCTCGTCGATCGGGTAGTCGTTCTTGTCGATCTTGAGCGCTCGCACCGCGGTCACGTCGGCGGTACCGCTGACGTGGTACTTCACCTCGGGCGAGCCCAGCGTCTCGCCGATCAGCGCGGGGATCAGCGTCCAGGGGATCGAGAGGGGCACGCTGATCAGCGTCGACGCGTTCGAGCCGAGCCAGGTGTTCGGCGCGATGTCGATCGGATCGAGGGTGTATTTGCCGGCGATCGTCACCACAGCGTGGACGCTGCGGACCTGGACGTCGTAGGCGTTGGGGTTGTCGACCTTGAGGAAGACCTCGAGCCCGATCCCGCTGAGCGACGCGGCGCGAACCTCGGCGTGATGGAGGCTGACGACGGGCTTGGAGACGCACCCGGTGAGGGGCGCGAGGGCAGCGGCGAGGAGGGCCGCAGAGAAGGCGCGGGCGCGGAGGGTCTTCATGGAGCGCGCATCTTACACGAGCACGAACGCAGGGCCGGCGCCGAGCAGGAAGCTCCGCGGCGGGGCTCACGAGGAGGCCCGCCGCGTCGCTCACGCGGACTGGATCAGGACGCGGCCTTGACCACGTCGACGACCGACTGGACGCTGGCGGCGCTCTTCTTGAGCATCGCCTTCTCGTCGTCGGTGAGGGAAAGCTGGAGGATCTTCTCCACGCCGTCGCCGCCGATCACCGCGGGCACGCCCATGTAGAGATCCTTGAAGCCGTACTCGCCGTCGAGGTACGCGGCCACGGGGAGGAGGCGCTTCTGATCGCGGAGGTAGGCCTCGGCCATCGCCACGGCCGACGAGGCCGGCGCGTAGAACGCGCTCGTGCCCATGAGCTGAACGATCTCGCCGCCGCCCTTGCGGGTGCGCGTCACGATCGCGTCGAGCTTCTCCTTCGAGATCAGCTCGGTCGCGGCGACGCCGTTGATGGTGCAGGCCGAGAGGACGGGGACCATGTCGTCGCCGTGGCCGCCGAGGACCATGGCGCGCACGTCCTTGATCGAGCAGCCCGCCTCGCGCGCGAGGAAGAGCGAGAAGCGCGCGCTGTCGAGCACGCCGGCCATGCCGACGACCTTCGCGGCGGGCAGCCCGGTGCGGCGCTTGAGCTCGTAGACCATCGCGTCGAGCGGGTTGGAGATCACGATCACGAACGCGTCGGGGCAGTGCTCCTTGAGGTTGTCCGCCACGTTGCGGATGATCGGGAGGTTGGTGGCCACCAGATCATCGCGGCTCTGGCCGGGCTTGCGGGGGATGCCGGCGGTGATGATCACGACGTCGGCGCCGGCGCAGTCTTTCCAGTCGCCGGTGCCGGTGATGGTGGCGTCGTAGCCAAGGACGGCGCTGTTCTGCTCGAGGTCGAGCGCCTTGCCCTTGGCGTAGTCCGCCTTCTGCGGGATATCGAAGAGAACGACGTCGCCGAGCTCCTTGCGGGCGACGAGCGCGGCGAGCTCGCCGCCGATGTTTCCAGCTCCGATGAGGGCGATCTTCTTGCGGGTGCTCATGGCGCGCGATCTAGCACCTCGGTTGCCGGAGCAGAAGCCTGAAGCAACGGCACGAGACCCTCTCGACCTCGCCCCCGAGTCGACTGGATATCGCCCGCACGAAGTGTGGGCGGTATCCAGTCGACCGCGAAGCGGGCGCGGGGCTTGGGGCGAAGCACCACATGGTTTCTGAATAGTTTCCAGTAGTTACGAGCGAATGACCTTTGCGTGACCTTCGCTCCCGCCTCCGCCTCCGCCTCCGACCGTCGCGCGCGTCTGCTCCGCGGCCTCTCGCACGGCGGACGCCGCCAGAGGCGCGTCCCGCTCCGTCACCGCGATCAAAGAGCGAGGTCCCGTCACGACCGTCGCACTCATCTGCTCCGCGGCCTCTCGCACGACGGACGCCGCCAGAGGCGCGTCCCGCTCTGTCACCGAGATCGAAGAGCGACCCAGCAGATCCCGGATCACTTCGAGCCGCCACGGAGACTGTCCCCTCCAACCCGCAATCAAGTGCGACGCGCACGTGTGCCGCTGATCATGCCAACGCACCGGCCGACCGTCATGCCGCTGCGCCGCCACAATCCCGGCGGCCTCGAGGTGCTCGTGAAAGACGTCGACCGACATCGGCCTGCGTTTCCCGTTCCTGTCGAGGACGGTTCGGGTGGTGTGGAAGTTCTTGCCCAGGGGTCGTCGGCCGCCACGTCGCCAGGGGAAGACGAGTCCCAGGGGATTCTCTTTCGCGTACTCGGGCAGCAGGTGGAGCCATCGGCGCGCGGCCCAGAGCCCGAGCCCAAAGAGGGGGACGTGCCGGATCTTGCCATTCTTCGGCGGCTTGCCCTTGCTCCCGTAGCGCACGATGACCTCCGGGTGGGTAGCCGTTCACGCTCAAACGCTCGATCATGCCGGTGCTCCTTGATTATGGATACCATCGCATAGCCCCGAAGTCATGTGGCTCGCCGCGGCTCGCTTCGGCGGCCTGCTCCTCCCAGCGCGCCGAAGAGCGCTTTGGACCACCCCAGGACCTCAAAAGAACCCAGACGACTCGCCGCCGAACGCCCCCGGACCTCCAGACCCACCCATCGACCCGCCGATGACTGCCTCCAGAGCAAAAAATACCGCCATCGACACCCCGATGACCGTCCCCGGACCTCCAGCGCCGTTCCTCAGCCTCCCCTCGGCTCTCCTCAGACCTCCCACGCCGCCCATCGCCTCCCCGCCCCCGGAACCCGCCCCCTCGCGGTCGCGGCTGCCCGTGGTGGCGCTCACGCGCCTGCCGGTGACCCCTCTCCCTGACAGCCACCATAACCCGGAGACCGGCCGAGCGACCTCGGAGGAGGCCGGAGTCGCCCGTTGTTTGAGCGCGCTCCTGCGCGCGAGCTCGGGCGCCTCCGGTCCGACGCAGAGGTCGCTCGGCCGGGCTCCCCAGCAACGCCCTTGCCGCCCGCTCAGGCCTCCGCGACGACCGGAGCCTCCGCAGCCGGATGCTCCGCCCCCGCATCCCGACTCACATCCGTCTCCACCAGCCCATCGCGCATCGTCACGATCCGCGGCATCGACGCCGCAAACCCCAGGTTGTGCGTCACCACGACAATCGTCGTCTTGTGCTCCCGGTTGATCGAGAAGAAGAGCTCATGCATCTCCTTGCTCGTCGTCGAGTCGAGGTTCCCTGTCGGCTCATCCGCCAGCAACAGCTTCGGTGAGAGCACCAGAGCCCGCGCCAGCGCAACGCGCTGCTGCTCCCCACCCGACAGCTCCCCCGGCCGGTGAGTGATGCGCTCCGTCAACCCGACCTCGTCGAGCAGCGCCCGCGCCGGAGCATCCATCTCCTTGCGGCTCTTCCCCTGGATCAGCCCCGGCATCATCACGTTCTCGAGCGCGTTGAACTCGGGCAAGAGGTGATGGAACTGAAAGACGAAGCCGATCGTCCGGTTGCGGATCGACGCCAGCTTGGTGCCAGAGAGGCCGGTGAGCTCGTCGTTGCCGATCTTGATCTTCCCCTTCGAGGGCAGATCGAGCGTGCCAATGCAGTGGAGCAGCGTGCTCTTCCCGGCGCCCGAGGCGCCGACGATGGCGACGACCTCGCCCTGATCGATGGTGAGGTTGATGCCGCGGAGCACGTGGAGACGGCGCCCCATGTGAACGTAGCTCTTGTGCAGATCCGTCAGCGTGACGAGCGGGGGCATCGTGACCTTTACTCCCAGCGGAGGCCGTCGACCGGCCTTAGCTCGGACGCGGCGTAGGCGGGGTAAATCGTGGAGATGGTGCAGATGAGGAACGCGGCGAGCGCCACCATCGCGTAGTCGCCGCCGTTGACGTTCACGGGCAGGCGGTCGATGTAATAGACCTCGGGATCGAGCCGGACGCCGAACCACGAGAGGCCGGTGCAGGCCCCGAGCGCGGTGCCGACGCCGAAGACGGTGCCGATCCCGCCGATGATCACGCCCTCGAGCATGAAGATCCGCATGATCGCGCCGTCGCTGGCGCCGAGCGCCTTGAGAATGGCAATCTCTTTGCCCTTCTCCGTCACCATCAGCAGCAGCGTGCAGACGATGCAGAAGCTCGCGACCATGATCGCCAGCGAGAGGATGATGAACGTAGCGATCTTCTCCAGCTTGAGCGCGCTGAAGAGGTTCTTGTTCATCTCCATCCAGTCCCGCACGCGGAGCTTCGCGCCCTTGGTGCCGTTGGGCGCCATGTCGAACATCACCGCATCGAGCGCGCGGCGAGCGCCATCGACCTTCTCCGCGTCGGGGAGGCGAATGTCGATGTTGGTGATTCGATCGACCTTGTCGTCGTTGAGGCTGAAGAAGGCCTGGGCGTCCTTCAGCATGATGTACGCGTGGCTGGCGTCGTACTCGTACATCCCGCTGTAGAAGATCCCGGCGACGCGGTACTTGCGCGTCCGCGGCATCACCCCGGTCGGGCCGAGCTCGCCCATCGGCGAGAGCAGCGAGACTTCGTCGCCGACGAGGACGTGGAGGCTCTTGGCCAGCTCGCGCCCGAGGATCACCCCGGGGAAGATCTTCTCGTTCTTGCGGAGGAACTCCTTCAAGGAAGGATCGATGTCGTCCTTGAAGCGGAAGTCAGGCCCCTTGAAATAGGGCTCGCCCGTGGGGCCGCGGCCGACGACCTCGTCCGGGCCGAGCTCCATGAGCTTCTCCGGGTGGGCGAAGTACTCGAAGCTTCCGACCTCGATGTTGCTCTTGAGATCGATGACCTCGCCGATCGTCTCGGGATCGATCCCGCGCACCAGCACGCCTGCGGTGTTGGACGCGCTCGATCCCATCGCCTCGCCGCCGGCCACCGGGGTCGCCGAGCCGCCGCCGCTCTTCGCCAGGGCGGAGCGCACCAAGGCGAGCTTCGGCTCCCAGTCGCCGAAGCCGCCGGGCCGGGTCACGTCGACGACGATGTGGGCGTTGTTGCCGAGGATCTTGCGCTTCAGATCGTGGCCAAAGCCGCCCATGATCGACGTCACCGAGCAGAGCGCGCACGAGCTGACGGCGACGCCCGACATCGAGAGGATCGAGATCACGGTGAGGAAGCCGCTCTTGGTCGCCCGCACGTGCCGCGCCCCGACGAACGAAGAGAACGAGCGGTTCTCCAGCGCGTCGAGGATCATTGGCAGGAACGCCGCGAGGACGATCAGCAGGAAGAGCACGCCGGCGACGATGGAGCCAATCGTCACCACCTGGGTGCGCAGATCCGGCGCAGCGTGCCTGGACAGCGCGCCCTGCATTCGAATGCTGGCGCGCGTGAGCAGGAGAAACGCCGGCCCGGGGAGCGCGCCCACCCACCAGAAGATCCCCTTCGCCCCGACGGCGCGGAGCCGCTGATACCCGCGGAAGGCGAGGAGCAGGCAGCTCAGCGCGACGAAGACGCAGAACCCGATGAAGATGGTCGGTGAGATACCCGGCACGGCGTCAAGCCTCGTTTCAGTGGAAAGAGCCCGGCAGCAACGCGCCCGGCCAGCAGAGGCTTACAGCCCTCAAGCGTCGTCCTCGGCCGTACCGCCCTTTTTGAGGGCGCCGCCGGCCGCGGCGAGGAGGTAGGTCTCGATGAAGTGGTCGAGATCGCCGTCGAGGACCGCGTCGACGTTGCCCGACTCCGTCCCGGTGCGGACGTCCTTCACCAGCCGGTACGGCGCGAGCACGTAGTTGCGCATCTGGCTGCTGAAGTTGATCGCGCTCTTGCCGGCCTGGTAGGCCGAGTCGAGCGCCTCGCGTCGCTGGAGCTCCTTCTCGTAGAGCTTGGCCTTCAACATCTTCCACGCCATCGCGCGGTTCTGGTGCTGGCTGCGCTCGGCTCGGCAGACGATGTTGATCGTCGGATCGGGCAGGTAGCGGAGCCGGCACGCCGTCTCGACCTTGTTGACGTTCTGCCCGCCCTTGCCGCCGGCGCGCATCGTGGTGATCTCGACGTCCTTCTCGCTTATCTGGATGTCGATGTCCTCGTCGTTGTCGGGGGTGATCTCGACCGCGGCGAAGGCCGTCTGGCGCGTGTGATCGGCGTTGAACGGGCTCATCCGCACGAGGCGATGGACCCCGACCTCGGAGCGCAGGTAGCCGTAGGCGCTCTCGCCGGCCACCGTGAACGAGACGTCGTCGATGCCCGCCTCGTCGCCCTCCTGGTAGTCGATGATCTCCGTCTTGTAGCCGCGCCGCTCGCACCAGCGCAGGTACATCCGGAGCAGCATCGCCGCCCAGTCCTTGGCGTCGGTCCCGCCCGCGCCCGGCTTGATCCTGACGATGGCGTTCGACTGATCGGCGGGGCCGGAGAGCATGCGATCGAGCTCGGCCTTGCGCAGGCGCGCGTCGATCGCGGTCGCCTGCGCGTCCGCGTCGTCGATCACCGCGTCGTCGTTCTCGGCGGCGCCGAGCTCGAAGTACTCGGCGACGTCGTCGATCTCTTTCGCGAGCTTGCTCGCGAGCTCCAGCTTCGTCTCTACCGTCGCGCGCTTTCGCAGCGTCGACTGGGCCTTGTCGCTGTCGTTCCAGAAGACTGGGGACAGCGTCATCTGAGTCAGGTCTTCGAGCTTGCGCTGTAGTTTAGGGACGTCAAAGATGCCCCCTTAGCGCCTCAAAGCGCCTTTTGAGGTCGAGGACTTTCTCACGGGTCTCGGAGAGCATGGGGGGCGATCTATTCGATCTGCTCCGAGATCGCCACCGCGAAGCTAGGGCCTCGCTCGCTACCGATACGGGTTCGCCAGATCTTCCCCGCCGCCCGCAGGAGGAGGCTTCGCAGGAGCGGCCGGCGGCGTCCGTTTCGTCGGCGGCGCCGCGACGGGCACGGGCTTGTGGGCCGTGACGGCCTGGGAAACAGCAGGCTTTTCCGGAGCTCCCGATCCAGCCGGCGCGGCGGAGGCGACCGCGGACGGAGGCGCGCTCGCGACCGGCGCTGGATCGTGGTGAACCTCGGCCGGCGCCGCGCCGAGCTCCTTGCCCGGCGCCGACGCCTCGTCGCGCGGCGCCCCGTCAGCGCGAACGCGCGTCCAGATCACCAGCCCGCCGATCAGCGCGAGCAGGCCGATCACCAGCGCGACCATCCGAGGGCGGCGGCTCGGGCCGAGGGAGAGGCGCGCCCCGGTCGAGGCGATCGGCGTCGGATCCTGGAAGTCGGGCAGAGGTCGCGGAGCGCGGTGGGTCACGTCGAACGCCTCGGTCGGCCCGTCGTTGCCCGTGGCCCCTGCAGGCGCCTGCGTCCGCTTGAGCTCGGCGCGCACCGCGTCGCGCATCATCAGGTGCGTCTCGTGCTGATCGGTGTCGTCCGAGAGGAGCTGCTGATCGTTCGGGTCGTCGGGGTGCGAGCCGTCCTGCTGAGCGGCCGAGTCGACCGAAGTGCCGACGCCGAGCAGCGTCCGCGGCATCGGGGCCGGCGTCAGGTTCCGCGTCGGCGGGGCCGTGGGCGCGACCGATTTCATCCGCTCCGACGCCGGCCCGGTCTGCCGGACCAGCGGGAGCTTCATCGTGATGTCGTGGCCGGCCTTGATCTGGCGGGTCGAGACCGCGGGCATGCTCGGCTCGCTGTGCGCGATCCAGGCGCGCACGCTCTCGCGCTGCGCGGCGATGTCTTGCCCCATCGCGGCCTGCACGTAGCCGGCGACCTCGCGCGGGGAGGCCACCCCGACCTCGTTCGTGGAGGACGTCGCGGCGGCGCGCGCGGCGCGCTCGAGGCCGTCGGCCATCTCGGAGGCGGTCTGGTAGCGGCGATCGGGATCGCGCTCGAGGGCGTGGGCGCAGACGTCGTCGATCGCCGGGTGGAGATCGGAGAGGATCGAAGAGAGCCGGGGGATCGGCTCGATCATGATCCGACGCATCGTCTTGGACTCGGTCTCGGCTTTGAAGAGGCGACGCCCGGCGAGCACCTCCCAGAGGATCACGCCCATGGCGAAGAGGTCGGAGCGCCGATCGATGTCCCCGTCGCCGCGCGCCTGCTCCGGCGACATATAGGCGAGCTTGCCCTTGACCCGATCGGTCCGCGTGCTGGCGATCCGCGACGACGCGCGCGCGACGCCGAAATCAGTGAGCCGCGTGCAGCCGTCGACGCCGACGAGGACGTTCTGCGGCGAGCAATCCCGGTGGATCAAGCTCACCGACTGGCCGTGCGCGTCGGTGAGCTCGTGCGCGGCGTGGAGCCCGGCGAGCGCGTCGAGCACGATGCGGAGCAGGATCGATCGGGGCACGCTCTGCCCGGCCGAGAGGGCGCGCGCGACGATCCGCGCCAGCGTGTCGCCCTCGATGTACTCCATCACGAGGTAGTAGCCGTTGTCGTTCTGGCCGACCTCGAGGATGGGGACGACGTGCGGGTGGTGGATGCCCGCGGCGAGGCGCGCCTCGTCGAGGAACATCTCGATGAACTCTTCTTCCCCGGCGAGGTGCGGGTGAAGTCGCTTGATCGCCACGAACCGCTGGAACCCGCCGACGCCCGCGAGGCGCGCCAGGTACACCGTGGCCATGCCTCCCGACGCGAGCTCGCCGATGAGCTCGTAGCGATCGAGCCTTCGCTTGCTGTCCGAAGGATCGAGGAGCTTGACCTTGGCCATCGCGCAGAGCTCCGGTCTAGAAAGTGCCCGCGGCGCCGAAGATAGCGCCGTGATCGGTGATCGAGGCCGTGGGCTCCGCCGTCGGAGAAGCCTTCTTGTCGCCGCGCCAGTTGGTGAGGATCGCCAGCACCACGGTGACCGCCCCCATGCCCGCGGTCGCGCCGATGAAGATGTTGGTCCGAAGCTGCTTTTTACGGCCTTCTTGATAGGCCGGGCAGGTCTCGCCCTGGCCCGCGCACTGGGTCTTGACGGCCTCGACGCCGGGGTTGTTCTTGGTGTCGATCCCGCTCCAGATCGTGACGCCGCCGAGGCCGGCGGTGGCGACTACGGAGGCGATGAAGACCGCGGGGTGGAGGCCCGATCCCTTCTTCGGCGTCTCTTTCGCCGGCGTCTCTTTCGACGCATCGATCACCGCCGGCGGCTTGTCGGGGATCGGGACGACGGCGGGCTTCGTCGCCACCTTCTCTTCGGGCTCGAAGCGAAGATCGCTCTTTTTCCCGGCCTCCGCGCTGATCTCTTGCCGGCTGCTCGACGAGCCGCCCGCAAAGCTCGCGCCGATCGCGACCTTCCCGGGGTCGACGTACACGACCCAGCGGCCGTTGAGCTCCCCCGGTACCACGCGCGTGCCGAGCGCGAGGATGCACGGCGACGCGCAGCTGATGCTGACCTGATGTGTCCGCGGCTGGACCTTGGCGATGATCTCGTTCGCGAGCTTGGTGGTCACGGCGTCGGTCGGGTAGCGATCGAGCGCCTGCGCCGCGAGCGTGGCCGCGCGCGCCCCCTGCCCGGCTTCCATCCGCGCGCGGATGGCCTGGCGCAGCGCTTGGGCGCCGGGGACCGCGGCGTCCGCCGCTTCGAATCGGGCCGCGGCGCCCTCGAAGTCTTTTTGCTTGTACGCCGTGACGCCGGCGTCGAACTGCTCCGCGGCCTGACGAACCTGGGCGGCGTCGGGAGTTTTGTCGGCAAATGCCGGTGCCGCCGCGCCGAAGACGAGGGCGACGGCAGCAGCGGCGACGAAGAGGCGAGGCATCGAAGGCCGATCCTTCCCTTTGGGGATGCCGCCGTCAATAAGCTCCGAATAAGCCCCTCCACGCGCCGGCCACGGTACTCGACCGTCATGAAGTTCCCCGCGCCCTCCCCTCGAACCCTCGTGCTCTTGGCCGTCGCCCTCTCCGCCGCGGTGGGCTGCACCTCCGAGATCGCGATTACTCACCAGAGCGCGAGCGCCGCCGGCGCCCCGCCGGCCTGCTCACCCGGCGCCAGGGAAGCCTGCTACTCGGGCCCTTCCGGCACCGAGGGCCTCGGGGTCTGCGTCGGGGGCCACCGCACCTGCCTGCCCGACGGCTCGGCCTTCGGCCCTTGCGAGGGTGAGATCACCCCGACGCTCGAGGTCTGCTCTTCACCCACCGACAGCGACTGCGATGGATCGGTCGGATGCACCGGCGCCGCGCTCTGGAGCAAGAGCTTTGGAGACAACGTTCAGCCCGGAGGGATCGCCGCCGATCCCGCGGGCAACGTCTTCATCACCGGCGCCTTCAGCGAGACCGTCGATTTTGGCGACGGCCCGCATACCTCTCTCGACGGCTACAGCGTCTTCGTGCTCAAGCTCGATCCTGCAGGCGAGCTTCTCTGGAGCACGACCTTCGGCGGGGTGGGCTCGGCCATGGGCTCCGGCATTGGCGCCGACGCGGAGGGCAACGTCCTCTTTACCGGCGCTTTCACCGGGGAAAACCTCGACTTCGGCGGCGGCCCTCTCGACCTGCACGGCGGGAGCGACGTCTTCGCGGTCAAGCTCGATCCCGCGGGCAACCACGTCTGGAGCCGACGTGTCGGCGGCCAGCACACCGACATCGCCCTGGGCCTCGCGGTCGACGCCACGGGAGGGATCGCCCTTCTCGGCCAGTACGCCGACGGGCCAACCGATCTCGGCGCGGGCTCGATCCCGCTCGCCGGCGACGTCGGCGTGCTCGCGGTCCGCTTCGATTCCGCCGGGACCTTGCTCTACGGCGCCGGCGTGAGCGGGCCCGGCGTCGATCATGCCGGCGGCATCGCGGTGAACCCGGCGAACGAGGTCTTCATCACCGGCACGTTCGGCAAGTCGCTGACCTTCGGCGACCACACCTTGATTTCGGCGGACAGCGACGATGTGTTCCTCGCCGAGCTCGATCCGCAAGGCCACTGGGGATGGGCCCGTGGCTTCGGCAGCGGCAGCGCCGACGTGGGCCGTGGGGTGCAGGTCACCCCGACAGGCACCCTGGTGCTCACCGGCCTGTACACATCCGCCATCGACTTCGGTGAGACGGCGCCGCCGACCAACGGCTATCAGCCCTTCCTTGTCGAGCTCACCACGAGCGGCGGCTTCGTCGCCGGCAGCGAGTACGGCGGCGGCAAGGGCTCCGCGTACGGGGTCGCGCTCGCCGTGGCTCCGGCCGGCGACGTGGTCATGGCAGGTCACCTCAGCGGGCCAGTCACGCTCCAGGGCGAACCGCTCGTCTGCGCGGGGAGCGAGGATATCTTCGTCGCCAAGTACGGCGCCGATCATCAGCCGGTATGGAGCCATCGCTTCGGCGACGAGGCCCAGCAGCTCGTCAAGGGCGTGGCGGTCGACAAAGCCTCGGCCACGCTGCTCACAGGCACCTTCGCCGGGACGCTCGATTTCGGGCTCGGCCCCCTGACCAACAGCGCTGCTCCCACGATGTACGTCGCCAAGCTCGCGCCGTAGCCGGGCGGCGCAGATCCCTACGGGTGGACCACGCACCCTCCGATCACCGAGCCGTTCCACTTCGCCCGCATCGCCTCTTGGAAGTCGGCGAGCGGGTAGGTGTGGGAAACATAGGGCTTGATCTGGCCGCTCTCCGCCCAGCTCAGCACCTGCGCGAGCCGGGGCGCGCGGCTCTTCGGGCTCATCACGGTGGAGATCACCGTCGGGCACCCGAGCACGTCGAGCCCCTTCATCATGATCAGGTTGGTCGGCAGCGCGTTGGCGTTGGGCGCGCCGCGCTGCCCCTTGCCCTTGGCGACGAAGGGCGTGGCGGCCCAGCCGACGATGAGAAAGCGCGCCCCGAACTTCACGGCGCGCAGGCTCTCCAGCGAGATGTCGCCGCCGACGCTGTCGTAGACGACGTCGACGCCCTGGCCCGAGGTCAACGCTTTGACCTCGTCGCGAAAGCTGCGAATCCCCGGCTGGTCGTCAGGGTTTTTGCAATTGATGACGTGATCAGCGCCCTGCTCCTTCACGATCGCGAGCTTGGCGTCCGACCTGCCCGTGGCGATCACCCGGGCGCCGAGGAGCTTGGCAACGTGGACCGCGGCGAGCCCGGTTGAACCCGAGGCCCCGTGGATGAGCACCGTCTCGCCCGCCTGGAGCTTTCCCCGCGTCACGAGGCAGTGATAGGCCGTCTCGTAGTTGCCGAGGAGATTGCAGGCCTGATCGAACGAGAGGCCGCCGGGGATCAGGTGCACCGCTTCGGTCGGCGCCACTCCATACGTCGCGAAGCCGCCGTAGGCCTGGTAGCTCCCGAGGGATCGAGGGCCGGCGAGGTAGCCGTCGACGAGCACCGCGTCCCCGACCCGCACCTGAGAGACCTCGGCGCCCGCCCAGGCGACCACGCCGGCGTACTCGAGCCCGGGGCAATACGGGGGTTTGGGCATGTGCTGGTACTGCCCGCTGGTCATGAGCAGGTCGACCCAGCCGACCGAAGCGCTCTTGATCGCCACGATCACGTCGCGCGGCGTGAGCGTGGTCGGGTCGGGCGGCGCCGCGTCTTCGAGCGCCATGTGCTCGGCGATGGCTTCGAGTGGGTTCTCGGCAAACTGGGTGACGGTGACCCGGCGGCCGGAGTGCAAGGCTTCAATGCTCATGAGTTCAACGTGGCTCCTGGATCTCCAGCAATGACCGGGGGGCCCTCCTACCACGAGCGCACCCGCGAAGCCGCGGAAGCAGAGGGTGCACGACGCTTCGCACGGCGCCGCGAAGGGTGCTCCTGTTCGCACCCGCGCGCGCGCCCGCAGCCTCGGCGCGGAGGCGCGGAGGCGCGCGCGATCGAGCGCGATCCCCTGCGGATCCAGCGCGCGCGTCGCCGCGTCGAAAGCTGGACGCGCGCCGGGCTCCCCTCTTGCGAAGGCCGCCCGCCGCATGGACCGGCCTCCCCAGCGATCCTCTCCGGCGCTCACCGTAGCGCTCACGCTCGCCCTCGCGAGCCTCTCCGTCCCCGCGCGTGCCCAGCCCGCGGGGCTCCCTCCGCGCGCCGCTTCAACCGAGCTCACCGGCGCGGTGATCGGCCTCGACGGCGGCGATCTGATCCTCGATCTCGGCGCCGCGGACGGCCTCGCGGAAGGCGCGGTCGTCGAGCTCTGGCGGCCGATCAAGATCAAGCATCCGGTCACCGGCAAGGTGCTCACCGATCGCTTCCGGATCGGCAGCCTCGAGATCCTCCAGGCCCGCCAGCGCATGTCGCTCGCTGCGCCCTCGGGAACGCTCGCGCGCAAGCCCGAGAGCGGCGACGTGATCCTCGTGGCGCGCGCGGCGTCGGCCACGTCGCCGACGTCGCCCACGCCGACAACGCCCGGCAGCGCTGGATCCGAAGCCCCGAGCGCGCCGACCGCTCCCGAAGATGTCGAGGCGCGCGCGATCGGCGCCATGCTCGAGCAGCTCACCGGCGCCGATCTCGCGACGCGGATCCGTCGCTACGAAGAGCTGGCGCAGACGCGACCGCAGGGCCGGTACACGCGCACGCTCGTCGAGGAGGCCGCGGCGCTGCGTCAGCTCCTCGATCCCGCCCGCGCTCGATCCAGCAACGCCGCGGCGCCGCCGCCGGAACGGCAGCTCACGCGCTTTCGCGAGCCGGAGGACGCGCTCGCGGGCTCCCCGCTGCGGCTCGGCGTCGAGCTGCGCGGCGCCTGGTCGGGCGGCGTCGTCCACGTGCGCAACAAGGGCGCGCCCTCGTACCGATCGTTCCCGATGACGCCCGAAGGCAAGGGCTTCTGGGGCGCCACGCTCCCGGCCGCGAGCGTCAACGCGCCCTCGATCGAGTACTTCATCGAGGCCGTCGGCTCGAGGGGCCGCGCCGAAGCGGTGGTGGCCTCGTCCGAGAACCCCCACGCGATCGACGTGCACCCAGTACCGAAGCCGGCGGCGCCGAAGAAGCTCGCCGCGACGGTGAGCCTCGCGACCGACTACGCCGACTACAACCGCCTCCGCGGCAACGATCGCGTCTGGCAGACCGAAGGGTATTTCGGGATGCGCTTCGGCGACACCGGCGTGCGCGCGCTGCGCGCAGGCTTCGGCGTCTACCGCGGCGTCGGCGGCTCGATCGACGAGCTCGACGTCCAGCACCTCGCGGGGCGGAGCGTCGGGCTGACGTACGGCTACCTCGAAACCGAGCTCGGCCTGACCCGGAGCTTCTCGCTCCTCGGCCGCCTCGCCATCGGCTTGCTCGATGACGGCATCGCCGGCGGCGGGCAAATGCTCCTCCGCATCGGCAGCGATCGCGGGACCAACCTGCTGCTCGGCGCCGAGCTGCTCGGGGGCATCGGGCTCCGGACGATCACTCAGCTCGAGCTCGCGGTGTTCCCACGCTTCCCGATCCTGATTCGCTCCGAGGTGAGCAACCAGCCGGCCGGCGCCAGCGCGTTCGTGACGACGAAGGCGGGCGTCGCGCAAGGCTCGGGGCAGGTCGGCGCCCGCGGGATCGCGCAGCTCGGGTGGAAGGTCATCCCTTCGCTGACGCTGGCGGTACGCGGCTCTTTTCAGGGGCGAACGATCAACCACGCCGGGCCGGGGCTCGGCGCGGGAGTGACCTACGAATGGTAACGCGCACGATCCTACCCAGGGCTCTTCTCTCGCTTGCTGTCGCGAGCCTCCTCTGCACGCTCGCGCCGCAAGCCTCCGCGGACGAGCCTCGACCCCTCGAGGTTACCGAGGCCACCGAGGCCACCAAGCCCGCAGAGGCCGACGCGCCGCGCGACGCGCCGACGCGCGCGCCGATCGAGCCGGCGCAGCCCGAGGTGCACCACGCGCCGCTCTCGAGCTCGTTCGCGCACGAGCCGCTCCGCTTCGAGATCGAGCTCGATCACCCCGAGCTCGTGCGCTGGGTCGGCCTCGTCTACCGCTCGCCCAGCGGAGCGTGGAAGAGCATCCCCTTCCTCCGCGCGGGCCAGGCCTACCTCGCGGTGATCCCCGCGGAAGACGTCGAGCCGCCCGGCCTCGCGTACACCATCGAGCTCCAGCGCACCTCGGGCGAATCCACAGCGCTGTTCGCGTCTCGCGCCGCGCCGTGGCCCGTCGAGGTGCTGGAAGACCGCTCCGACGCCCGCGAGCGCGCCATGCTGGAGCGGCTCGGCAGCCGACGATCGGTGGCGACGGCAGGAGGCGAGTTCGCCGTCTTCGGGGCGACCTCGGGGAGAGAGGCTATCCCCTGCGGCGCCAAGCAGGTCGGCTGCACCGAGGGACAGCGGGTGATCCCGGTCGTGAACGATCAATACTGGAAGGTCGAGGTCGGCTACACTTACCGTCCGCTGCGCACCGTGGCCGAGTTCAGCCTCCGCGGCGGCGTGGTGCGCGGCCAATCCCTGGTCCGCAGCGTGCGCACTTACGAGCTCGAGAAATACAAAGTCGGCCTCAACTACGCCTCCCCGTCGGTGCGCTTCCGCTTCGCCGACGCCTGGCACCTCGAGGTCTCGGCCTTGACGAGCATCACCGAGGTCGGCTTCTCGATCGGCGGCGGCAGCGCCCTCCTGATCGGCGACCCCTACGGCTCGAAGCTGACCCTGGGCTTCGAAACCATCGGCATCGGACAGCAGTACTTCGGGAGCCGCTTCTACAGCCGATTCGATATCACCGCGGGAGAGCGCCTGCGCGTCTCCCCGATGATCGAAGTGACCGACATGCCCCACGCCGAGTCCTTCGGCGTCCGCCTCTTGACCGACATCACGGTGGACGTCGGCCGCGGCCTCTCCGCGACGCTGCGCGGCGGGTATCAGGCAAGGCGATCAACGGCGGGCGGGCCAGCCCTGGGGGTCAACCTCGCGCTGGCGTTCTGAGGGTAGTGGGTCTTTTTGACCATTTCGACCCGCTGATTCAGGTCATTTGCAGAGCAAAAAGACCCACTACCCCTGGTCCGAGGAGCGGTGTTACTCGCCCAGCGTGCCTGATTTACGCAGCCCGTGCCGCTGGAGCAGCCGGTGCAGGTACATCCGATCCAGGTTGGCCTTGCGCGCCGCCCGGCTGACGTTGCCATCCGCCCAGGCAAAGAGCGCTGTCAAATAGGCCCGCTCGAAGCCTTCGATCACGCGTTCTTTGGCGTCCTTGAAGGGGAGCTCGATATCCACCTTCGCGGCCTCCGGCTCCGCGGCCGGCGGGCGGCTCGGGGATGTGTTGCCGTAGCCCAGGGTGCCTTCGCCTTCGAGGATCACCTTGCGCTCCACGTAGTTGCGCAGCTCGCGCACGTTGCCTGGCCAGTCGTAGCGGGACATCTCCCCGAGGACTTCGGGGGTGAAGAGGTGGGCTTTTTCGGTCGCGTCGAGCGACGTCAAGAAGGCGTTGATCAGCAGCGGGAGGTCGTCGAGGCGCTCGCGCAGCGGGGGGACGCGGACGGTGAGGACCGAGAGGCGGTAGTAGAGATCCTCGCGGAAACGGCTGGCGTTGACCTCGCGCTCCAGCCGGCGGTTGGTGGCGGCGACCACGCGCACGTCGATCTTGCGGACCTTGCCGTCGCCGATGCGCCGGACCTCGCGCGCGGCGAGGGCGCGGAGGAGCTTGGGCTGCATGTCGAGCGGGAGCTCGCCGATCTCGTCGAGGAACACCGTGCCGCCGTCGGCCGATTCGAACGCGCCCATGCGGTCGCGCGTCGCGCCGGTGAAGGCGCCGCGGAGGTGGCCGAAGAGCTCGCTCTCGATCAGGTTCGGCGAGATCGCCCCGCAGTCGACGATCACCAAGGGCTTGTCGGCGCGGCCGCTGCGGCGGACGATCTCGGTGGCGATCAGCTCCTTGCCGGTGCCGCTCTCGCCCTCGATCAGCACGTCGGCGTCGCTCCGGGAGGCGCGCTTGAGCAGCTCGTAGAGGCGCCGCATCGGGAGCGCGGTGCCGTAAAGCTCGCCGAAGCTCAGCGCCGCGGCGACGTCGGTCGCGGAGGCGGGGCTGCGCTCGCGCACGCACACCACCGACTCGCCCAGCTCGATCCGGCACTCGGGAAAGGCCAGGTCGGCGTCGCGCACGCGGATGCCGCCGAGGCGCGTCCCGTTGAGCGATCCGCTGTCGGTCATCCGCCAGCCGGAGCCGTCGCGCACGATGCTGCAATGGAAGCGGGAGACGAGCTTGTCATCGAGGACGAGGTTGTTGCCCGGGTGCGAGCCGATGCGGAAGAAGTCGCCGTCGAGGATCACCTGACGCTGCACGGGGCGGCCCGCTTCGCGCTCGATCGAGAGCTCCAGCCGGGGCACCGCCACCACGTCGCCGCTGAGCTTCGGCTCGGTGGCCGAAAAGCGGCCCACTCGGGCGTCGTCGTTCGGTTCGCCTCGCGTCGGGGGACTCGACATAGGCCCGCAGTGTACTGTCGATCGATCTCCATCGTAGAATTAGAAGAGCGCCGCTTCGTACAAGAGCATGCCCCCGCCTCGAAGATTGATCGCCCCCCGAGTCAGCGCCGTCGCGAGAAAGCGCCGCGGTCTCTTCTTCTCGCTCTCGTCCGCGGTCGCGATCACGGCGATGATCGCGGCGCTCGCCGTCGGCTGCGAGATGGAGGCCGTACCCGCGCCTCCCGACGCGGGCTCGTCGTCGAGCGCGGGCGGCGCTGACGGCGGCGCAGAGGCCGGCCCCGACGCGCCGTCGGGCGTCTGCGCTGTCGACGTCGACTGCGGCCCCGCTGGCCAGTGCGGCGGCGCGCGTTGCTACGACGGCGCCTGCGGCCTCGACAACCGGCCCATGCACGCCCCCTGCGATGAAAGCGGCGGGCGGGTGTGCGACGGCGACGGGCGCTGCGTGGCGTGCCTCGTCGACGCCGAGTGCCCGACCGGCGTCTGTGTGGCCTCGATCTGCGCGGCCGCGGCGTGCGCCGACGGCGTCAAGAACGGCAGCGAGACGGGCCTCGACTGCGGCGGCGAGTGCGCCGCGTGCCCCGATGGATCGAGCTGCGGCGTCAGCGGCGACTGCCTCTCCGGCGTCTGCGCGGGCAACGTCTGCGCGGCCGCGACCTGCGCCGACGGCGTCAAGAACGGCGGCGAAGCGGGCGTCGATTGCGGGCTCACCTGCCCCGAAAAATGCGCCGCGGGGACGCCGTGCGCGAGCGGCGGCGACTGCAAAGGCAGCCTCTGCGAGGGCGGCGTCTGCGCGCCCACCTGCGCCGACGGCGCGATCAACGGCGGCGAGACCGGCCTCGACTGCGGCGGCCCGTGCGCGCCGTGCGGCCCCGGCGGCGGCTGCGCCATGAACGCGGACTGCGGGGGCGGCGCCTGCGATCCCGCGCTCCACACCTGCTCGTCGACGTGCACCGACGGCGTGATCAGCGCGGCCCTCGGCGAGACCGACAAGGACTGCGGCGGTACGCTCTGTCCGTCGTGCGGCCTCGATTTCTCGTGCGTCGTCGACGACGACTGCACGAGCGGCTCCTGCCTCGGCGGGCTCTGCCACCCGCCGGCGACGTGCGAAGACAGCCTCGTCAACGGGCTCGAGACCGACGTCGACTGCGGTGGCCCGGCGTGCTCCGGCTGCCCCCTCGGCGGCGCCTGCGCGAAGGGCTCCGACTGCACAAGCGCGAGCTGCACCGCCGGCATTTGCGCGGCGAGCTGCGTCGACGGCGTGCTCAACGAGGGCGAGACCGGCCTCGACTGCGGCGGCCCCTGCGTGAAGAAATGCCCGCCCGGCCAGGGCTGCAACACCGCCGCGGACTGCGTGGGCGGCGCCTGCGATCCCGCCGCCAAGATCTGCTCGCCGACCTGCACCGACAACGTGAAGAACGGCGCCGAAGGCGGCGTCGACTGCGGCGCGGTGTGCCCGCTGCGCTGCGCGGCGGGGAGCTCCTGCGGCGGCCTGTCCGACTGCCAGAGCGGCGTCTGCCAGGGCAACGTCTGCAAGGCCCCGAGCTGCAGTGACGGCGTGAAGAACGGCGGCGAGATCGCCGTCGACTGCGGCGGCGGCTGCGCGAAAGCATGCCCCGACGGGAGCCCGTGCGTCGTCGCCGCCGACTGCCTGAGCAGCGTCTGCAGCGGGCCCATGGGCGCGACGACGTGCGCCGTGCCCACCTGCACGGACGGCATGTTCAACGGCCTGGAGACGGACTACGACTGCGGCGGCGGCTGCCCGTGGAAGTGCCCGCCGTTCTATGGCTGCCTCGTCGGATCCGACTGCCTCGGCAGCCTCTGCAGCGCGGTCACCCACACCTGCTCGCCCTCGTGCACCGACGGCTTCGAGGACGGCGGCGAGACCGACGTCGACTGCGGCGGCCCGTGCGCCAAGAAGTGCGGCGCGCTGATGCACTGCAGCGGCGACGTCGACTGCGTCAGCGACAACTGCTGCAAGGTCGGCGGGAGCTGCCAGCCCGGCCACTGCGAACCTTAAGAGCGCGTCGGATCACCGCGATCTTGACGAAGCGGAGCGACCCGGCGACGGTGCGATCGATCCGGCGCCCCGACCGGACCGTGCTCCCGCGAAAGATCACCCACGCCAATGCGATCGCAACGATTCTCCCTGGGCCTGTGCGCCGCGCTCGCCGCGGCGGGCGCCTCCTTCTCGGCCCCCGCGCGAGCGCAGAGCCAGCCGCCGCTGGCGCTCAATCGCTTCGATCCCGCGCCGGCGGGGGACCGGATGTTCGGCGTCCAGTCGCCCTTCGCCGCGGGAGCGCTCACGCCCCACGTGATGCTGCTCGGCGACTACGCCCACAACCCGCTCGTGCTCCGCTCGACGACCGACGATGCCAACGTCGGCGCCGTGGTGTCGAGTCAGCTCTTTCTCCACCTCAACGCCTCGTTCTCGCTCTTCAACCGCATCAACGTCAACGTCGACGTCCCGGTGGCGCTCCTCCAGGCCGGCGAGGATCCGGCGGGCGGCGGCCTCCGCTTCAGCTCCCCCAAGAAGGCCCAGTTCGGGGACCTGCGCGCCGGCCTCCGGCTCCGCCTCTTCGGCGGCTACCACGATATCTTCCAGGTGGCCGTCGGCGGCTACGTCTGGTTCCCCACCGGCCCTGCCAATGGGTACGTGGGTGACGGCAAGGTGCGAGGGATGCCTCAGCTCATCGTCGGTGGCCGCGGAGATCGCCTGGTGTGGTCGTTCGCCGGTGGGCCCGAGCTCCGGTCAGCGACGCCCTTCGCCGGGGTCGCACAGGGCACGATGATCAAGCTCGGCGCCGGCGTCGGCCTGCTCCTCGGGGCCGATCGCCGCTTCCAGATCGGGCCCGAGGCCTCGATGGCCTTGACGCTCGACGGCATCAACCAGCGCACCACCAACGCCGAGGTGCTGATCGACGCGCGCTATCGCCTCTTCGACGATCTGGAGGTCGGCCTCGGCGCCGGCCCGGGCATCACCGGCGGTATCGGCACGCCCGATCTCCGCGCCGTCGCCATGGTCTCGTACTCTCCCGAGCAGAAGAAGGTCCAGCCGGATCGCGATCACGACGGGCTCTTCGATAACGAGGACGCCTGTCCCGAGGTGGCCGGCATCCCCGATCAGGACAAGGCCAAGAATGGCTGTCCCCTCCCGCCCGATCGCGACCACGACAGCGTCCTCGACGCCGACGACGCTTGCCCCGACGTGGCCGGCGTCCCCGATCAGGACCGGGCCAAGAATGGCTGTCCCCTGCCCAAAGATCGAGACCAGGACAGCATCCTCGACGCCGACGACGCCTGCCCCGACGTGGCCGGGATCCAGAGCCAGGACAAGGCCCAGAATGGCTGTCCCAAGCCCAAGGATCGCGACGAAGACGGCGTGCCCGACGCCAAGGATGCCTGTCCGGATCTCAAGGGCATCGCCACCGCGGATCCGGCCACCAACGGCTGCCCCGGCGACAGCGACGGCGACAGCATCAAGGACGACAAGGACGCGTGCCCCAACGAGAAGGGCCCTGCCGACAAGGATCCGACCAAGGACGGCTGCCCGAAGTCGGTCCGCGTCACCGACGGGGAGATCATCATCCTTCAGCAGGTCCAGTTCGACTCTGGTCGGGCCACGATCAAGAAGGTCAGCGACGCGCTGCTCGACGAGGTCGCCGGGGTGTTCAAGGAGCACCTGGAGATCACCAGGGTGGAGATCCAGGGGCACACCGACAACACCGGCAAGGCCAAGGACAACCTCAAGCTCTCGCAGGATCGCGCCGAGTCCGTCAAGAAGGCGCTGGCCAAGCGTGGCATCGACGAGGCGCGCCTCACCGCCAAGGGCTTCGGGCAGGAGCAGCCCGTCGCCGAGAACAAGACCGAAGTGAACCGGCAGAAAAATCGTCGCGTTCAGTTCAAAATCCTGGAAAAATCTCCCAAGAAATGAAGTTTTGAACCAACCCAGGCACGCGAAGGCCACCGCGAAGCGTCGAGGGGGGCTGCCTGGGGTGCGGAGTCCAGACCTCTATTGCTGCCTCGGCCCCTCGGCCCGGGGTGCACCGGGACGCCGCCCAGCGCCGCGAAATCCTTGGCAAATTCCACGATTTTGCGGCGCCTTCGGCAGCCGGCGCCGACGGCACGCCGGCTGCTAAGCGACCGTTGGACCTTCCGGGCTTGCCGGGCCAGGGCCTCAACCAGGCAACCTGCCCAATAGCCTCCGTGGTATGCACCGAAGATTGGTCCATGGGCCATGGGCCTGACATTTCGGAGCCTCGCTTTCTTCGCGAAAATTTGACGACCACAGGAACTGACCCTGGCCTGCGCGCGGAGATCTCCGCCCCCGCACGGCCGCATCGAAAGAAAAAGGACGAGATCGTCATGCGATCACAGTGGCTTCTGAAAGGTTCTTGTGCAGCGCTCCTCGCCGCCGCCGCGACCACCGCGGCCCCGGCGCGCGCCCAGAACCAGCCTTCGCTCGCGCTCGACCGCTTCACCCCGGCCTTCGCGGGCGACCGGATGTTCGGCGTCCCCTCGCCGTTCGTCGCCGGCGACCCTGGTCTGCACGTGATGGTGCTCGGTGATTACGCCCACAACCCGCTGGTGCTCAAGACCGAGAGCAACGACGAGCGGGTGACGTCGCTCGTCTCGAGCCAGCTCTTTCTCCACCTCAACGCGACCCTCGCGCTCTGGAATCGCCTGGCGATCAACGTCGATGTCCCCGTCGCGCTGCTCCAGGACGGCGACATGGGCGCCGCCTCCGGCCAGACGTTGACCCCGCCGAGCAAGGCCCAGTTCGGCGATCTTCGCGCCGGCGCGCGCCTCCGCCTCCTCGGCGACTACCACGACATCTTCCAGGTCGGCGTCGGCGGCTACGTCTGGTTCCCCACCGGGGGCGACGGTTACGTCAGCGACAAGAAGGTCCGCGGCCTGCCTCAGCTCCTCCTCGGCGGCCGCGCTGACCGCTTCGTCTGGTCCTTCGCCGCCGGCCCCGAGCTCCGCCCCTCCCAGAAGTTCGTCACCGCCGAGCAGGGCACGATGCTGAGCTGGGGCGGCGGCATCGGCTTGCTCCTCGGCGAAAAGCGCCACCTCCAGATCGGGCCGGAGCTCAGCGCCGCCCTCACGCTGGGCGACATCAACAAGCGCACCTCCAACGCCGAGATCCTCCTCGACGTCCGCTATCGCGTCATCGACGACCTCGAGCTCGGGATTGGCGTCGGCCCCGGCCTCAGCTCGGGTGTCGGCACGCCGGACCTCCGCGGCGTGGCGATGATCGCCTACACACCGGAGCAGAAGAAGCCGGTCGCCGACCGCGACCGTGACGGCGTCCTCGACCCCAACGACGCCTGCCCCGACGTCCCCGGCCTGCCCAGCGATGACCGGACCAAGAATGGCTGTCCCCCGCCGGAGGCCCCGAAGGACCGCGACAAGGACGGCATCCTCGACCTCGACGACGCCTGCCCCGACGTCCCCGGCGTCGCCAGCACCGACAGGACCAAGCATGGCTGTCCTCTCCCCAAGGACCGTGATCAGGACGGCATCATCGATGATCTGGACGCCTGTCCCGACGTCGCCGGCGTCGCCGATCCCGACCCGAAGAAGAACGGCTGTCCGCCCCCCAAGGACAC
>Ga0209181_10002111_pt1 | contig 33020 bp, 26 predicted proteins | sample MAT05_FD_187208 | JGI IMG/M metagenome (GOLD analysis project Ga0209181, IMG submission 187208) | Freshwater microbial communities from Lake Fryxell liftoff mats and glacier meltwater in Antarctica - MAT-05 (SPAdes) (version 2) | ecosystem: Environmental > Aquatic > Freshwater > Ice > Liftoff... | reverse complement strand
GCTGCCTGTTGCCAACTGGCTACCAATACTGTTAAAATTTGTACCGTTTGTACTGTAGATCACTTCGTATTTAGCAACATTAATTTCAGTAGCTACAACCCAATTTAACTGCGCATTATTACCCTGCGGCTGAGCAGTAAAACTTACCAACTGAATTGGCAAAACATTACCCCTTGCCCAGTTTATTATTCCTGCATCTATATTCGGGAAATTATCGCCGGACACAATATTGAATGCTGCTGTTCTTCCTGCATTTGCTCCTGTAGCAGTAACATCACTATCAACATCACTTTCTGTTCCGCTGTCTAAAGCACCGGCACCATTGGCTCCCAGGTTTTGCGTTGTCCATGCAGGGTTGCTGCCTGGTGTTACAGTTGTATTAAATGCCGGCAAGTTTGGTGAAAAAATTGTATAATACCCGTTGCCCGCCGATATATTGGTAATTTGCCAGTTGCCATTACCATCTGTTACTGCACTGCCTGTTGGTTGGTTAATTGAATTGTATAAGGTTACTAAAATACCACCTACTCCCGGTTCGTTTGCATCCTGTATTCCATTTGCATTAAAGTCGTCCCAAACACGGTTGCCGATTGTTGCGGGGCGTGGTACTGTTAATCCGGCATCGACGGTTAAATCAGTTTCCCCTGCACTTAATGTAATGTTACCGGTTCTGCCATTTACGTTTGCAGGTACAGCATCACTATTTGTATTATTTTGATTATCGCCGGGTGTATTTTGTTGGGTGAATAACATGCCGCCTGGTATGGTAGAAAATTCCAGCTGATAATCGCCGGGGATAAGGTTTGAGAAAAAGTAATTTCCTTTGCCATCGGTTATCATACTTGCTACTGCCAGTGCATCATCCGCATTTGCGGCAATGCCATCTAAACCAAAACCGGGGCGGAATAAACTTACAGTTACACCTGCAATTCCATATTCGCCAATATCCTGTGTTCCGTTATTATTTAAATCGCTGAAAACTTTATCGCCCAATGCAGCACGGGTGGTTATTAAACCTGCATCCAGGCTGCGGTTATCGCGGTTAGTGCCACCTGCTGCAAAGTTCAATGTAACTAGTGCGGTTCTTCCGCTAACCCTATCTGCATCACTTCCTGTTAAATCGTTAGCTACAGATTTTACGGTTAAATTAAATCCCGCAGGATAATTAGAAAACCCAACACTATAATTACCATCGGCCAATCCGGTAAATAAATATTGACCGGTTGCATCGGTAGTTGTTATGGCAATGGCAGTGCCCGCATTATTATACAGCGTTACCATTACGCCCGGAACGCCGTTTTCTGCAGCATCCTGTATTCCATCGGCATCTGCATCAAACCAAACAAAATTACCCATGCTGTTGGTATTGGCTGGTGTTACCAATCCTAAATCAACTGATAAGTTATCCTCGCCCTGCGCAAGACTTATTAAATCGGTATACGTTTTTCCTGCTACTGCCGGGTTACCGTTTACTGCCGTATTTACCGGGTTACCATCACTGTCTTCATCATCGGCTATTCCTGCGGCGTCTTTAACAGTTAAAGTATATGAGGCCGGTAAATTGCTGAAACCAACCTGGTATGTACCGGTATTTAAACCTGCAAATAAATATTCTCCCAGTGCATTGGTAGTAGTTGTGGCTATGGCTGTTTGCTCGGCAGCGGTAATTGCACCATCGCCGTTTGCATCCAGATATAGTTGTACAATAACGCCCGATACTCCAAGTTCACCTGCTTCCTGCTGGCCGGTTATACCACCCGGTAAATCAATAAAAACTTTATTGCCCAAACTGCCTAAACCGCTTGGTAATCCCTGGCGTATGCCGGCATCAACTGTTGTGTTGGTTGTTCCGCCGGTTACTATTACAGTTTGTGTTCTGCCGGTGGCAGGATTTGGATCCCCGTCAGTTGCAGCGTTTCCACCTTTATTCTGACCTGAAAAACCAAAACCCGCAGGTATATTACTAAAGCCAATTGTGTAATTGCCTGCTGTTAATCCGGGAAATAAATAATTTCCATTTATATCAGTAGTTGCCATGGCAATTGCAGTGCCTGCATTATTGTAAAGGGTTACTGTAACACCTGCTACTGATGGCTCCCCGGCATCCTGTATGCCATTGCCATTATTATCAACCCAAACCCTGTCGCCTATTGCACCAACATTTATTGCCGGTTGTGTGCTGTAATAGCCAGCATCAACACTCATATTTTTTCCGCCGGCGTTTAAAGTATAACCCTGGGTGCGGCCTGTTGTTGGGTCGGCATCGCTGTCGGTTATATCAGCAATGGTACCACCCGTTGAATTGAGGGCAGTACGTTGCATACCTGCAACTGGTCCAAAACTAACGCGGTAAACTCCAGGATTTAAATTGGTGAAAATATACGTGCCAAAGGCATCGGTGGTGGTGGTTGCCAACACAACATTGGCAGCATCCAATAACTGAACGGTTACACCTGCAATGCCGGGTTCGCCTGCATCCTGGTCTCCATCCCTGTTATTATCGTACCATACCCGGTCGCCCAAACTTGCCCTGGTTGTTAGTTGCAGTATCAGTCCTGCATCAATACCGGTTATTTGAGCACCCACTGGTGGTATGTTTACTGCGGCACTCAATCTTGTTAGCGGATCAAGATCGCTATTGGTTGTTGCATTACCGGGTGTTGTACCCGTACTTGTGGTAAGTGATGTACCTGCCGGAGGCGTAATGCCAACTTTATAATTTGTGTTGTTAGGTAAATTATTAAAGAGATAAAGACCATTTACATCGGTTACTGTTGTTGCATATACAACATACACACCACTGGCCGGTGCTGTTTCTTTATACAGTGTTACGGTTACATTGCTAACGCCGGGTTCGCCGGCATCAAGGCTGCCATTGCCATTTGTATCGTACCAGATTTTATCGCCAATGCTACTTACGGCAGCCGGTGAATTAAAAATGAGACCTGCATCAATATTTCTTTCATTTTCGCCTGCACTTAATGCAATGGTATAAGATAAACCGGTAGTGGCATTTACATCGCTTCCCACATCTTTTGTTGCGGTGCCATCTGTATTATCAACGGTATTTGATTGTGTTGTAAACTGGTAATTTGCAGGAAGGCTAACCTGAAGCTGGTAATTACCGGGTGTTAAGTTATCAAACAAATAATTGCCATAGCTGTCTGTAACTGTGGTTGCAACGGGTAAGGCATCGTCTGCTGTTGCAGCAATTCCATCTAAACCAAAACCGGGGCGAAACAAAATGATTGTAATGCCCGATATGCCTGGTTCTCCTGCATCCTGTGTGGCATTTTTATTATCATCACGCCATATTTTATCGCCCAGTGTTGCAAGGGTTTTAAAACCAAAATCGTAACTGTATGACGTGTTGGAAGTATTAAAAACTATATAAGCATTTGCGCCGCTTTGTACAGCATCATTATCAATATTATCAAACAATCCCGAGGCTGCATCTTTTTTGCTTACCTGCAAACCTGCAGGTACCGCCATTTCAATCCGGTAGTTGTATCCGGGCAGCAGCGTGTTTACAATTCCCGTCCAGGCCGCAGGCTTTCTGTTATCAGCACTGCTTAAAGCGCTGAAGAAATAGTTGCCGGTAGCATCTGTGGTGGTTGTCCAGGTCTGGTCATCTCCATTTCCATAAATACCATCAATACCAGGGCTGCGTAGAGTTACAGTAGTGCCTGCTGCCACCGTTAAACCTGTTTCGTTGGCATCCTGTATTCCGTCGCCATTGGTATCTGTCCAAATGCGGTTACCAACCTGCACCGGTTCGGCATCTGTTAGCAATTCACAATCGCCCATGCCGCCTGCTTTGCCGGTAGTACCAGCTACATCATTGTATAATCTTGCTCCGCCCCCATTACCACCCCTTATAACACCTGCGGTGTTAGCGCCGAGTGTGCTGTTGTAAATATGTGCAATGCCGCCGGTGTTATAAACATTATCCGGGTCCATTGCGGTGTAGGTTAACGTATTGGAGCCTGCAAATACAGCCAGGCCGCCGTTTGAGCGAAACTGGTGATTAAATGTAGGGGGCTTGGTATCAAAATAATATAAGCCGCCGCCTGGGCCAACGTTATTTGAGTTAGCTGTATATCCCGCTAAGCCCGGTAAATTATTTCCGCCAGATGATAAACCACTGCATACAGCAGCATTACTTTCTATTGTCCAGGTTGATACGGAACAGTTTCCAGCTCTTAAAATTTCGGCCGAAGAAATAGCATTATAAGTTGTAGAACCAACGGGCATATAATTTACCCATCCCATCTGATCTCCAAAGCGGTCTCTCATACCAATCAGCATATCGCCGTTAACATCAAACTCAATATTACTTAGCATGGGCTGACTACCATACGGAAAAGTATTGGTGCTGTTGCCACTTAAAGCATCGTTAAGAATTACTGTAGCCGTGGTAGAATTTTGCCAGGGTCCCCAATAATGGGTACGGAAACGCTGGTTTTCATTATTATCTAAATAAGGCCTTTTATACGTAAGCGGAAAACTGAGTGCTACTGTAAAAACGCCGGTGTTTTCGTTAAATTCATATACAACACCCTTCATACCGACTGTATCTGTCACGAGCTGGTTGGCTGAGGTTTCTTTAATACAAACGCCGCCAACAAATATTCTTCCCTTCCACACTTTTATGGCCATGGGCCTGAAGTTGGTAGTTGCACCGGTTAATGTTGGTGTAGGTATATTCCAGGTGGTAACATTGCCGGCAGTTGGTGTTACAGCCGGATTATTGATAAAGATGCGGTGAAGCGTAGGTAGTGTAGATGCACCATTGGGGTTCATATTTACTACATACAGGTATTTACCATCGTCAGACAAATCTATACCACCGATACCTCTTTTACCAACCAGCGGCCAGCTTGCAGCATCATTATTTGCAGTACCCGGTGTGTTGGGTAAGCCGACGTGAGGATCGGCGCCAACTGTAATGCCAATGGTACTTAAATTTACAAAAAGACCAGGGTTTGAGGGAACACCGGTTGATTGATTTACATCACTTGTATAAATACCTCCTACGCCGCCTGTACCAAAACTGAAAAAGCGTTTCAAATAAGCCGCCATAAACACCTTACGGGTTTGTTTTTGATAAGTGAGTCCGAAAACGGAGCCGGTATATTGATTTGCTGCGGTTGTTGTTATAGCCGACTGATCGCCGCTTACAGAATGTCTTAAGACAACCAGGTTAGGGAACGTACCAGATTGGCCTGCCCCAGTTGCTGATGCCAAACCGGCAGTAAACCTGTTGGTGGCTATCCATGGATCGGTGGTGCCGCTATACCATTTGGGATAGCTGATGGCATAATTCACAATGGCCGATGGAGCCGTAGCAAACTGTACATCAGTTCCGTTTCCGGTTCCTTTTAAAGCAGAATAATCGCCGGCAGAGAGTCCTGAAAACTCAATGCGTACCTGCGAAGCAGCGGGAATTTGACCTACAGTAAAAGTAAAAGCCCCAGCAGTATTTGTGCTGGTAGTAAAATTAGTGCCGTTGGCCAATGTTGCCTGTACGGTAATGCCAGCTACAAATGGTTCATTAAAAGTAGCAATGTTGTCTTTAAATCCATTTCCATTAAAGTCTCTGAAAACTGTGCCCGAAATCTGAGCCTGAGTAATACTGGTAATGGCAAGACAAATTAAAGCGAAAACCAGTTTTGTAAAGTTTTTCATTATTGGATTTTTTTGATTGGATAATTATATAAGTATAATAATCTCTTATAAGTGCTGTATAAACGAATCAGTGTAATATTTTATTGTACCAAAGGTAGAAAAACCGCTACAATTTTATGTACAACTTATTTTTGCTGCTTTACAGATAAATTAATACGCTGATTGATTGGAAGTATAAATGTATAACGCTGGGTTTATGGCGCCTGTTGATGAACCCATTTTTTTTGAGTTTCATCGTAGTTAAACCGGTACAAGGTTTCCTGTTTTTCACGGGGAGCTATGAGGTTAAAATTAAATTCCATGCCATATACCGATAAGTTTCCGCTGTTGTCGGTCTTTATCCTGCGTACTTTATCATCGCCTCGAGGGCCCAGGTTTTGCAAGGTAAATGCAGTTTGAGGTTTGCCAGAAAATTTACCTTCGCTATTGAGTGTTATTACCTGCACATCAGTATCCCTGCCTGTACCAAAAAACAACTCACGTTTACCGGCTGCGTAAGAAATACCCAAACCCATAGCATCTGTGTTATCAACCTGGTCAATTATTTTTTTTGTTTTTAAATTGATGGCATAGATATGTCCATTTTCTTCATGCAGCCTTGAGCCTGCCACAGAGGAAACGTAGAGCGTACCGGTTTCGCACAAATAAATCATCGCTATAATTCCATAAGGGTTTTGTGGATTGATAGAATCCTGAAAAGGCAGCCGCATAAATTCCTCCATTTCGCCAGTATTGGCATCAACGCGGTAAATAGTATTGTTTTTGGCAATTGGGTTATCGAGTAAATTAATAAACGGCGCAGGCGAAGTATAAATATTGCCAGCATCATCGATAAGTATGGGTGCCAGATGGCCCCCTTTTTTCCAGGTGGGATGTTGAAATGATTTTGTTATCCGGGCATTCACATTGCCCGGCAGTTCGCTTTGCAGCAGTTGCATCCCCATCACATTCATATTGCTGGAACTGAAATAAGAAAACCTGGAATCGAAGCCAAGTGTTTTAATAAATGCCGGACTTCCTTTACATAAATTTGCATTAAAATCCACTACTTCTTCTTTGCAGGAACTGAAAAGAATTGGCAATAAGCAACACGCAATGCTATGCACCCTGCAGATAAGCAAAATAAATCCACCGCTTTTATGTAGTTTCAATTTCATTTATTTTTTGAGATTGATTGGTACAAACATGGGGCCTGCAAAGCATGGATAAGCTTTGGTTACATAAACTCCGTTTTCTAAAACTGATTCTGCCCAGCAATATTCCCTTCCTTTGCTATCGTCGTTTTTTAACTGGGCAACATACCAAACCACTAATTTTTTATTTTGAATATTGTCGGGTGATGGTTCAATAAATTTTTCGGGGCCCTGGTGATAATCTGTGTTGCAACACGGTCCAATGGTTACCAGATCCGCTTCTCCTTCATCAATAGTTGATTTGCTTTGGGTAACATAAACAAATGCATTATCGCCCCTGCCGCCATCGCCAAAATTTGCGTTGGCGGGTTGCATTAAAAAACCAGTTCCGCTATTATCCGTTAATTGATACTGATATTTATTTTCGGCATAGGCCGTTGTGGCAGTCTGCAATTGCCATTTTTCAAGCGGCCAGTTGTTCCAGTTAGTGCCGCTCCACTCGGCAAAATTGTTTTGTTCGGTTGCAAAAGCTATTCTAAAAACGGGGCGGTAAGTGCCATCGTTACCGCAGCCCCGGCCGATGCTTGCTGCTGCCACCCTAAACCTGCCATCTTTATAAAACTCAAACCGTTGCCGGTAATTATAATTGCAGGGCGATGGCCATTGTTCACTTCTGAAAGTCTGCTCCAACGCAAAGCCGGTAAAATTGCCGCCATCATCTTTTATCTCCATTATTTTAGGTGGTTCAAAAGCAATTACCGCTGCCTGAGAAAAATAGGGACAACCAACGGCATCGCTGTAGCCAAACCCATCAGTGCCACTGTAACTAACATGCCAGTCAACCAGTTTAGCACTTTGCAAAATTGGTTTGCCGTTAAAACTTACCTGTGCAATACGTAAACCATCACTACTGGTTAGCATGTAATTCATTTTCCAGCCATCTTTTTGCAAAGGCGTTTCTTTTTCGCAAAAGCAGGCAGTTACTTTATCATCTTGTAATCTTCTTTCTGTGATCATGGGTGCTGCCGGGCCTGTGGTGCCTACGTTTGTCCAGCGCACACCTACTAATTTATGATCGGTTAAATCTACAATTGCCCAAAGTGCTTTACCATCTTTTACAAATGTTGGTGCCACACATAAATGGCGGCTTCTTTCGCAGCGGGTTCTGTTAAGCGATGTTTTGGTACTGGCCATTAATGCATCTTTTTCTGATGGCTTAATACCATAAGCTTCCTGCACTTCGGTTGAGTTAATGGCGATTTTTATTGCCAGGTTTTTTAAATGCAGGGGAATTTCTGGTTGGGTTTGCTGTTGGGTAAAGGTGGTAATAACTTTTTGTTGTTTAATATCCACCAACGCAATGGTTGTTAAGTTTAAAGGGTAATTATACATCTCTACCCGGTAACAATCTGCGAGGTTAACCGGATTTTTTATAGTAGATAAATCACTTTCCCTTGCAGGATAAACTCCAAAAATTTCGGAGCGGAATGGCTGATTGTTGCCAATATCTTTTGTACTTCTGGTAAACACTGAATCATGTAAAGCAATTTGCTGCGCCAGCTTTTGATTGCTGTTTAAACTATCGCCGCATAATAAAACAGGCATTGGTTGCTGCAAGGCATATTTTATTGCTTCTACCCGTGCATTTACAAAATCGAAGGTTTTTAAAGTATCGGCGTTGATGATTACAGATTTTAAAACATCATCATCATACTTAGCTGTATTGTCTGATGATGTTGTTTTGTTGTTACAGGAAAATAAAAATGCAAGTGAAAAAATAAAAGCTGCGGCAAAAATTCTCATACAATATTTTAGATAATGCAAAATACTATTTCTTTTTCGTTTCATCCCCGGTAAACGGGTTTTGGTAAGCAGGATTATTAACGAAACCGGTATCCGAAATGCTTTGTAAAAAACTGATGAGGTTTATTTTATCGGATTCACTGATAGAAAAACCACTAATGAGCGGATGCTTGAACGGATTTTTGCTTCCATCGCCTTTGTATATACCTTCCTCAATTTTTCTTCCACCATCTGCATAACCATCAACAACTTCTGTTAAAGATGCCGCACTGCCATCATGAAAATACGGAGCAGTAAATACCAGGTTTCGCAGCGAAGGCACCCGGAATTTGCCCATGTCCGTTGTATTTTTTGTAAACTGATAAAGCCCTTCATCATAAGCCGGGTAAGCACCTTTGCCATCCATATTGTACAGGCCGGTATTAAAATAAAAGGACGTATCGCCTTTTTCATCGGTTACTGAAGGCGTAGAAAAATTAAACCCTCCGTGGCAGGAAGCACATTTCAACTCCGCAGAAAAAAATAATTGCATACCTCTTTTTTGAGCCGTAGTTAAAGCAGTTGAATCTCCCTGTTTAAACATATCGTACGGCGAATTGCCTGACCTGAGAGCATTTATAAACAGGCTGATAAAGTTTTTGATGTTTTTCCATGAAATTTCAGTTTTAATGGACGAGAAAAGCTGTCTGTAATTTTCATCTGCTTTAATTTTTTGTATGATTTTTTCTTCGTTACTTTTTACGCCCATTTCGGCAGGATGGTTATTGAACAACGGATTATCCATTTGCTGCAATGGCGAGTGCAGTGTAGAATCTGCAGCAGTAAAATATTTTAAATAAGCAAGATTAAATAATGGCTGTGTATTTCGCTGATGCAGATCTGCATACACACCCAGCGAACGTTTGTAACCATCGGTAAAAGCAAACTGGGGATTGTGGCAGGTGGCACAGCTACGGGTGTTGTTGACAGATAAACGACGGTCGAAAAAAAGATAGCGGCCCAGTTGAACGTGTATTAAATCAACTTCCTTCCCTTGTAAAATTCTCGGCGTATTGCGGCAACTGAAAATCCACTGCGCTGTAAACACGCAAAGGACAACTGCACAAACAATGATGTACTCTTTTTTCATAATATAATAGTCGTTCAAAAGTAAACAAGCTCTCCAGATTAGTTGGGAATTATTGCATGTATTTTTTTAAAGTTCAAGAAATCTCTGCCCTTGATATAAAACTAAAATACCCATTGGCACGGATAGGAAGATGTGCTAAGGATTATTACTTTTATAAAAAATATTTACACAATGAAACACAAAACAACCTGGCCGCTATCTTTAAGTTTGCTGTTACCGATTGTATGCCTGATAATGGCTGGCAGCGCCCATGCACAAACTGAAGAAAGTAAACAAAATGCAGAAAAGTTTAAGCTTATGCTGGGCGGCACATTTGCCAAACCCAAGATAATGCCAAATATGAAAAAATTTGCGCTTGCACAAATAAGGATTAATTACAAGCTTAACACAACCGAATCTACCATTGGTAAGGAAAGAAGTACAGGCGCCATGGCGGGTGCCAAGCTGGCGGCATATTTAGAAACAACTGATGGAAAATTAGTTCAGGAAGATTTCCAGGAAATTACCGATCACTTTTATCATTACTTCCAGTTAAAACTAAAAGAGGCTGGTGTTGATACAGTTGCCTGGAGCGCTATTGCCAGCTCAGAATTTAATAAAAGTGGCGACGATGATGATGATAAAGCCGATAAGGACGATCCGGTGGTGATGAGCGCTAATGCCAACAATGGAAATGTTATGTACCGTGGTAAAACCGCATTTGCTTTCGGAAAAGCAAAACGTGCTACTAAGTTTTGTGAAGAAGTTGATGCAGCTGCAGGCTTTTTCAACATTACCCTTGATTTTGCAAATATCCTGTTGGATGTAAAGATCAACACGTCTGAACATGCAAATGCTTATACTATCGAAAAAACCAGGTCTTTCAAATACAAAGGCACGGTAATTCCGCAAATGATCATTGTTCCAACTAATTTTGGTAACTCCCGTGGCTCATTACTCTGGAATCAAAAAAGCCAGGCAGAAGCCCTGGCAGTAATAGATAATATACCGGGAGATGGCGCTTATTCCGAAAAGGTTTCGCAAGACCCATCAAGGCTTAAGAATAATTTATTTGCGTTTGCAAAATCACTGACACCGGTTGTAATTGAAACAACCCGAAGCAAATATAAAGCCGCTGCAAAAAAATCATTGGAAAAATTCGCCGATGCATTTATTGCCAAATCTATTTTATTGAAATAAAAAACAGCGGCGAACCGTACTTCTTAACAAATAAAAAAGCTTCCCGTTAAAAGAAGCTTTTTATTATTATGTTGTAAATATTACTTATACTGAGCTGCTAATCCTGCTGCCAGTTCTGTCATTTTCTTCAAACTATCATCAGACAAAACTCCTTTTTTAAACTCAGCTAATATTTCAGGATGTTTATTATCCATTTCCGTTAAGAAATGCTCTTCAAATGCTTTTACATTTTTAACGGCAACTGCTTTTAATAATCCTTGAGTTCCCAGGTAAATCATGGCCACCTGCTTTTCTACACTCATGGGTGAGTATTGCAACTGCTTTAATATTTCCACGTTTCTTGCACCTTTGTCAATTACGTTTTTAGTTGCAGCATCCAAATCACCACCGAACTTACTAAAAGCTTCCAGCTCCCGGTAAAGTGCCTGATCCAGTTTCAAGGTACCGGCCACTTTTTTCATTGATTTAATCTGCGCATTACCGCCCACACGGCTTACAGAGATACCCACGTTAATGGCCGGGCGAATACCTGCATTAAACAGGTTACCTTCCAAAAATATCTGTCCGTCGGTAATAGAAATTACGTTTGTAGGAATATAGGCAGATACATCACCAGCCTGTGTTTCAATAATTGGCAGGGCCGTTAAAGAACCGCCGCCTTTTACCAAATGTTTAATAGATGCAGGTAAATCGTTCATCTGCGCAGCAATTTCATCTTTAGAAACCACTTTTGCAGCTCTTTCTAATAAACGGCTATGCAGATAGAATACATCACCAGGGTAAGCCTCACGGCCCGGTGGACGACGTAACAACAAAGAAACCTCACGGTAAGCTACAGCCTGTTTAGAAAGATCATCATAGATAATTAATGCAGGCCTTCCGGTATCACGGAAGAACTCCCCAATGGCAGCCCCGGCAAATGGTGCGTAGAACTGTAATGGAGCAGGATCAGAAGCAGATGCAGCAACAATGGTTGTATAAGCCATCGCACCATACTCTTCCAAAGTTTTCATTACACCTGCAATGGTAGAAGCTTTCTGGCCAATTGCCACGTATATGCAGTAAACGGGTTTACCCGCTGCGTAAAATTCTTTTTGATTGATGATGGTATCAATGGCAATTGCCGATTTACCGGTCTGGCGGTCCCCGATGATCAACTCACGTTGTCCACGGCCAATCGGAATCATCGCATCAATTGCTTTGATACCGGTTTGCAATGGTTCTTTTACCGGCTCACGAAAAATTACACCCGGTGCTTTACGCTCCAGTGGCATTTCGTATAATTCGCCTTTAATAGGGCCTTTACCATCAATTGGTTCGCCCAATGTATTAATAACACGGCCGCTCATACCTTCTCCTACTTTAATAGAAGCGATCTGGCCGGTACGTTTTACTTTATCACCTTCTTTAATTGCGCCACTATCACCCATCAATACCACACCTACATTATCCTCTTCCAGGTTAAGGGCAATTGCTCTTACACCATTGTCAAATTCTACCAGTTCGCCAGAACGTACATTGTTCAATCCGTAAACACGGGCAATACCATCACCCACCTGTAAAACTGTTCCAACTTCCTCCAAACTTGCACCTGCATTAAAATTGCTTAATTGCTGGCGAAGAATTGCGGAAATTTCGTCTGGTTTTATTTCTACCATAATTGTAAATTGATATTTTAATTAAAAGGCCTTTTTTTCAAGGCTGCAAAGGTAGGGGAAGGCAGGCGGAATGGCAAAAAAAGGGAAAGTAAATTGAAAAAAAACTAGTTTGCTGCAACTTGCTCCGGTTTTTGAAGGTAAGCAGGCAAACCAGGATGAATTCACAAAATAAAACTCCCTTTTTCAGACCAGGCTTAAAAGGAAGTTTTTTACTTTTATAAAACTATTTTTACTGGCCCCGGCGCATATTTGGCCTTTGTTGGTTATTTCGTTGCCTGCGCTCCATCAGTTTACGCTTAAATTCACCATCCATTCTAAAAAAACGTTCGCAACGGTTATTGCCGAGAATTTTGCTAAAATTGGCCTGGTAACGTTTTTTTATATCCAGCGCAGCTTGTTGTCTATCTAATTCTGAAATGTCTCTTTTAACCCCTTTCAATTCCTTTTCAAACTGAGTATGAACCGGCCAAAATCTTTGAGCCTCATCTGGTGTTAATTGTAACTGTTGTGTTACATAAGCAACATACAGCGATTTTATTTTTTCCTGTTTGGATAAATCTTCACCAGCCTGATTCTCCTGGGCAATAGCCATGGAAAAACTACTGCAAAAAAGAGTTACTATGAGTAAATATTTTTTCATCTTCGTTTTAATTTTTTAAATCGTTTACATTAATGCTGTTCAGGTATTTATCCAACGCCTTTTCATCCAGCAGGTAATCTTCCTGCGAAGGCAGTTCATTTTCATCTATACTATTGGCAACCATGGCTGTTTTAACATCGGTACCATTGGCCTCTAAATATCTTACAATATCGTCGTCAGAAAGCTTTGTAAGTTCCTGGTCAACATCCTGCACTTTTAAACCCGCAGTAACATAACCGGGCAAATCAGCTTTTTTATCTGTGCTGGTAAATTTAAAAACACCCAATGCCATTACACCGGTTAAAGCCGCTGCTACAGCGTATTTAAAGAAAGTGCTGCTGCGCCTTTGCATTTTAATTACTTTGGGCTGCGGGTTAACTTTATCTAAAATTTGTGCACTTAAATTTTCAAAATAACCTTGCGGTAATTCAAAAACATGTTGGTTTTGAATGCTGTACAACATAGGCGATAATGCCCTTATTTCTGTAGCTGCATCTTCTGCTTCTTCTGTTTGTATTTTAGTAAGAATGGAACCGGCCAATGACTCAAAATAACCTACAGGAATTTGAAAAACATTTTTGCTTTTGATGCCGGTCAATTCAGGTGATAAATTATCGTTTTCAACTTCAATATCCAATGCTTTTATTTTACCAAGAATAGAACCCGCTAAGGTATCAAAATAACCCGCCGGAACTTTAGCAGATGAATCATCTGAAGCAAGATTCAATAATCCGCTTTCAGTATCTATTCCCAACAAAATATCAGCACTTAAGCATTCAAAATAGCCATCAGGAACAGTAAAAACATTTACTTTTTTAATTGCTGCAATGGTGGGGCTCAGTGCCTGTAATTCGTTCAATATGTCAATCTTATTTTCCATCTACCTAATTCAGACTGTGTTTAGTGCTAAAAGTTTAACCATTCAATATAAAATCTTCAATTTTTTTTACTGCGTGATGATAGCTGGCTTTTAATGCTCCCTCACTGGTTTCCAGCACTTTACTCATTTTCTCGTAGGGCATTTCATCGTAATACCGCAAATTAAACACAACACGTTGTTTTTGGGGTAATTTCTGAATGGCGACCTGTAATTTCCATTCCAGTTTGTTGGCATCAAAATGTTTATCGGCCTGCAACTTATTGCTTAATCCGCTCTCCACATCACTTAACGATACAGAAGATCTTTTTTTCTCTTTTTCCAGGAAACTAAGGCACTCGTTGGTTGCAATGCGGTAAAGCCAGGTGTATAACTGGCTGTCTTCACGGAAGTTTTCCAAAGCCTTCCATACTTTAATAAACATGTTCTGCAACACATCGTTGGCATCTTCGTGGCTTACCACCATACGGCGGATATGCCAGTACAATTTTTCCTGGTATTTTTTTAAAATGAGGGTGAAACTGCGTTCTTTGGTTGCAGGATCTCTGAACTGCATCAACAGTTCCTTATCGTCTAAGTTTTCAGTCATAATGGTTGAGCATAAAATAGTTCTTCCTAAGCAATTTAATTAAAATGCTGCAGTAGCCAATAACAGAGATAAGACTGGTATTTTATTGAAAAGTTTATTTACCCTTTAGCCGCATTTTGATAAACCGGTTAGAGCGGGCCGTATGAATAAGTGCCATTACGTATATAATCTGGCCTTCAATTTTAAAAATCATTTTAAATGGAAAATTTTTAAAAAGTATCCGTTTGTATTTTGTTCCTTTTAAAAAGCTAAAAGCAGATGGATTTTGTAGTAAACGTTTTTCTGCATTATCAAAGGCAATTTGAAATTTATTGCCAATATCCGGTGAAATCAAATCATACCATAATAATGCTTTATTAAAGTCTTCCTCAAAATGATTGATATAAAAGAGGGTGTATTTTATCAAGGTTAAGTTTTTTTAACCCTTGATTTCTTTATTGCGGCCCTAAGTTGTATCGGGGTTAGTAACGCAGCTCTACCGTATTTAACTTCATCCCATCTTTTGTCCAACATTTTTATTGTTTCTTTTTCTTCGCCCGTTAAAGAATTACTTTCTGGCAAGCTCCCGAAAAGTTTCTCCGAAATTTTTCTTCTTTCTCTTACTGGCAATGACAGCAATTCGTCTATATTATATGCCATAAAATTTTTTTTATAAATATACTACTTTCTGGCCATTACTTTTTCGGCTGCGGCTACAATAAAGTCTGTATCCAAACCATACTTTACCAACAGTTCCAATGGCTTTCCGCTTTCGCCAAAAGTATCGTTGGTGCCAATATATTCAATGGGTATGGGGCAATGTTTTGCAGCTACCTGGGCAATGGCATCGCCAAGGCCGCCAATAATATTATGCTCTTCGGCAGTTACGGCGCATTTTGTTTTTTGAATGGAAGCCACAACCGCATCCACATCCAGCGGCTTGATGGTATGCATATTTATAACTTCTATACTGAAGCCTTTTTCTTCCAGTATTCTTCCGGCTTCAATGGCTTTCCATACAAGGTGGCCGCAGGCAAATATACTTACATCGGTTCCCTCTGATAATTGTTGTGCTTTGCCGATTACAAAATCGGCTTCGTTGGTAAAAATGGGCCATACCGGGCGGCCAAAACGCAGGTAAACGGGGCCTTCATAATCAGCAATGGCCATAGTTGCAGCTTTGGTTTGGTTATAATCGGCAGGCACAATCACAGTCATACCCGGCAACATTTTCATTAACCCAATATCTTCTAAAATCTGGTGTGTAGCGCCGTCTTCACCCAGTGTAAGTCCGGCGTGCGATGCACATATTTTTACATTTTTACCGCTGTAAGCAACACTTTGGCGTATTTGATCATAAACCCTGCCAGTAGAGAAATTAGCAAACGTAGTAGTATATGGAATTTTGCCGCCAATGGTTAACCCGGCTGCAATACCAATCATATTGGCTTCGGCAATACCGCACTGGATAAACCTTTCAGGAAATTCTTTTATAAAACCGTTCAATTTTAAAGAGCCTGCCAGATCGGCTGTAAGGGCCACAATATTTGGATTTTTACGGGCTGCTTCTAAAATACCATCGCCAAAACCACTGCGGGTATCTTTATTACCAGAAACCTGAATGTCGTTGAGCATACTTTATAAGATTTTTAAACTGCTATCTGTTCACAGAATCCTGCGGGCAGATGCCGCAAAGTAAAAGAAAGATTTGCAGGGCGGCAAAAAAGAAAGTTACAATAAGCATAAGCAATACGCAAACTGCCCGTTGACAATTGCCTATTGCCCATTAATCAATTCAAATCTGCATTTTTTGTTTTAAAAATACTTTCATCTGCTTTCAGCTTCAGCTCCCATTTCCAGGCGGTTTCCATCATATCCTGCAGGCTGTATTGAGGGTTCCAGCCCAACAAGTTTTTTGCTTTATCGTTATTGGCATAAATAGCAACTACATCGCCGGGGCGGCGGGAACCAATTTCGTAATTAAGTTTTACGCCACTTGTTTTTTCAAATTCGTTAATGATTTCAAGTACGGTAAGTCCATCGCCGGTACCCAAATTAAAAATATCGCAGTTGGTTTGGTTTCTGCCTTCCAGCAGGTAATTAAGTGCCAGGGTATGTGCATGGGCAATATCGCAAACATGTATATAATCACGTACACAACTGCCATCCTTTGTATCGTAATCATTGCCCCAAACCTTCATCATGGGCAACTTTCCTATGGCTGTTTGTGTAATGGCCGGCACCAGGTTTTGAGGTTTGCCCATTGGCAGTTCTCCCATCAACGTAGATGGATGGGCGCCAACCGGATTAAAGTATCTTAATAAAATGGCATTGTTCTTACTGGCATTTACTGCATCGCTTACTATTTTTTCTCCCATTTGTTTGGTAGCGCCATAGGCAGACTCAGCAGGCTTCATGGGGGTTTCTTCTGTAACCGGTATCGTATCGGGATTACCATAAACCGTACAGGAAGAAGAAAAAACAAAATGAGGTACCGCAAACTCATCGGCACATTTTAAAATGTTTATGAGTGAGTTTAAATTATTTTCAAAATAAAGCAACGGTTTTTCTACCGACTCTCCCACTGCTTTATATGCAGCAAAATGTATGATGCCAACGATATCCGGATTCTCCTGAAAAATGGCATAGGTATCGTCGTAAATACAAAGGTCAACCTTATAATTTTTTACAACTTTACCGGCTATTTCTTTTACAGCATCCAGGATATTTTCGTTGCTACGGCTGTTGTTATCGGCAGATATAACATCAAAGCCGTTTTCTATTAAATCCACAATGGTATGTGCACCAATGTAACCACAGCCGCCGGTAACCAGAATTTTGTTCATATACAAAGAAAACAAAAAAATCACTCATAAACGTGAGTGATTTTATTAATTGCTAAATAAGAAAGGTCTATAAAATTTTACTGATGATAAAGTAAAACAATGCTGCCAGCAACCCGCTTACCGGAATGGTAAGTACCCATGCCCACAATAAATTTACGGTAACACCCCACCTTACTGCCGACAGGCGTTTTGTGGCACCAACCCCCATTATAGAGCCTGCGATGGTATGTGTTGTACTAACTGGTATTTTTAGAGCTTCGGTTACAAATAATGTGATAGCACCGGCAGTTTCTGCAGCTACGCCTTCAAACGGGGTAACTTTTGTAATGCGGGTGCCCATTGTTTTTACAATCTTCCAGCCGCCACTCATGGTACCAATGGCAATGGCCGCATAACAGGAAAGCGGCACCCACCATTCCATATGGCCCAGGCTGTATCGAATAGGATCGTAAGCAATTAATGCAGCCATAATGATACCCATTACTTTTTGGGCATCGTTACCACCATGGCCAATACTGAAAGCTGCAGAAGAAACCAATTGCAATTTTTTAAACCAGGTATTTGCCCTGTATGCATTCAAGGTATTTAAAAACAGGGTAAATGTAGCCATGATGACCAAAATAGAACTCAGCAATATCCATTTAAAATTCTTTGCATGAAAAATCACCCTTAAAAAATAGGATTCGTAATGTGATTTAAGTTTGGCCGTATCAAACTCCATATTCTTGTATAGAAAAATTGCAACACCTGCAAAAATTGTAAATGCAATGACCTTGGGCATCCATCCCTTTTTAAAAGAATGGATAAACCAGAGCGAGATGATAAAAGCTATGATCATCCCGATTACGGGTGCCAAAAATATAAAGATCACTGTTTTAATTACCGGATCTGAATTTACAGTTGAGAATCCTCCAAAAGCAATTGCCGCACCCGAAAATCCGCCGATAAGTGTATGCGAAGAGGAAGAAGGAATTCCAAACCACCAGGTAAGCAGGTTCCAGAAAATAGCAGCCAGCAGGCCCGAAAAAATTACAACCAGCATATCATGGCCGTTTACTACTTCTGTTTTTACCGTTTTGGCAATGGTGTTGGCAACCCCGTGATCTTTAAAAATAAAAAAGGCAACAAAATTAAACATGGCGGCCCAAATCACTGCCTGGGTGGGGGTTAACACTTTTGTTGATACTACCGTTGCAATTGAATTTGCAGCATCATGAAAGCCATTGATGTAATCGAAAATGAGTGCTAAGGCAATAATTATAATTAGAAAAGTCATATTTTATTCAATGTGCTGATGTGCTGATTTGCTAATGTGCTGATTATAAATGCAGAGACCCTCGGATACACATTTGCATATTAGCACATTAGCTAATTAGCTAATTAATTTAAGCGTACTTCACAATAATTGATTCTATTACATTGGCAGCATCTTCACACTTATCGGTAACAATTTCCATTACTTGGTAAATTTCTCTTTTTTTGATCACTTCTTTTGCATCAGGTTCAGTAGCAAACAGGCGTTCAATACTCAAGTCAAAAATATCATCCGCCTGATTTTCTATACTGTTAATTGAAACAAGGGCATCCGTTATTAAGCGCATGTTTTTCATGTTGCGTAATTCCTTTACTGCACATTCAACTTGCCTGCAGCCCAGTGCAATCAGATCGGCCATTTTGGTAAAGCCCATGTCGTTAGGGTTAACCCGGTAAAAATTTATTTTTTTGGCAGATGCGTAAATGTAATCAGCAATGTCATCTAATGCCGAAGCCAGGTAATGAATATCTTCCCTGTCAAAAGGGGTTATAAAGTTTTTGCCAAGTTCGGTAAAAATGGTATGCGTATAATCATCATTTACATGCTCCATATCTTCAATTTCCTGTATCAGTTGACCACGCTTGTCAAAGTCGGGTTCGTTTACAACTTCCTTCAGCTTATCGCCCATTTTAACCAATACTTCCGAAACGCTCTCAAATAATTGATAAAATATTCTATCCTTAGGTAAGAAGATTTTTAGTATTGTATTTATTCCTGCCATATCAGCTAATTTTGAAGCAAATGTATAATTATTGATTCTGCGATTATCATACCTCAAAATAATAATAATTAGATAACATTGAAGTAAAACTATTTTGTTAAATAGAAAAAATAGAGGTATTCATCTGAAACTGATATTGCCGCAGTTTTTCAGGAGGTAAAATCACGTTCAATTAAAGTAACTGTAAATAGCCGTACCATACCAGTTTGTGCTATTAAGCCAGAAAATGATGACATGGATAAATAAAAAACGCATTAACGCAACACTTTAATACACTCCTCGTAAGCTATCCATACTTCATGCATGTATAATGTGCGAAGAATGGATGCTCAAACTATGCTTGCGAGGTGCTTTAGAGCTGTTTGTCTTGTACTTTATACCAGAGCTATATTTCATGATTATTTAATTTACGGGTGTTGCAAAAGGCTGTACCTTTTCTTCCTTATTTAATCATGTGTAAACAAAAAAATTATGACAACGCAGGAAGTAGTATTGACAACAAGGCAGGTAGCTGACCGATTTAATGAACTGACCCAAACTGGCCAATGGAACGACATTTTGGATGAATTGTATGCAGTCAATGCCATAAGTATTGAACCTATCAGTTCGGGTGTATTCAAAAATGCAGAAGGCCTGGACGCCATTAAAGAAAAAGGCAAACAGTTTGGCGAAATTCTGGAAGAAATGCATGGGGGCTATAGCGAACCACCAGTAGTTGGCGGGAACCATTTTGCACTGGCCATGGGTATGGATGTAACTATGAAGGGACAGGATCGTACACAAATGCACGAAATAGCAGTGTACGAAGTAAAAGAAGGAAAAATTGTAAAAGAGCAGTTTTTCTATTAATTTTTTTTAGCCATTTAAGACAGCCCTGGCTTTAAATGCGGGGCTGTCTAAGTATTTACAAAAAGATAAGTTTTGCCTTCAGCATATGGGGTAAAATTTAAAAAACATTAAACTACCTTCCAGGCGGCTAGTCTGTTCATAGTACTTCTCAGACCCTTAACATTTCGGTAATATACAGGTAACATTTCCGTAACATTCAGTTCATGTTGCGATAACATGTAAGTTGTCTTTTTGCGCTAAATATAAACCGCATGAAACCGCTGTTACTAATTGCCACATTTTTACTTAGCATATCTGCTGCATTTGCACAAAAGGGGAAGATTGAAGGAAAAATTACCGATTCAAAAACAGGTACCCCACTGGCTGGTGTTTCTGTTTTAATTAAAGAAACCAATAAAGGTATTGCCACCAACCTGGATGGAATTTTTTCATTAAATGCCGAAACCGGAAAAAAATACACGCTTATTATCAGTTCTACCAACTACCAGGGTAAAGAAATTAGTGAAGTAGAAACCGGGGCAGACGGGATTGCACATATAGATGTAGCACTTGATGTAAAAGCAAAAACCGGCGACGAAGTGGTTGTAAGAGCCACTACCGCCCGGAAAGAAAGTACAAATGCATTGATCAGTTTTCAAAGAACAACCAATACGGTTGCATCAGTAATATCGGCCGAAGCCATTAGAAGAAGTCCGGACAGAAATACTGGCGAAGTATTGAAACGTTTGCCAGGCACAAGTATACAGGAAGGTAAATTTTTAGTGGTTAGAGGTTTGGCCGACAGATACAACCAGGCGATGCTGAATGGTATTTTACTTACCAGCACAGAGCCCGACAGAAAAACTTTTTCGTTTGATATTATCCCCAGTAACATGGTAGATAATATAGTGGTAAATAAAGCATTTGTACCTGAGTACCCGGGCGAATGGGCCGGTGGTTTAATACAGATAAATACCAAAGACATACCTGCTAAAAACTTTTTTAACATTCAGCTAAGCTCGGGCTTTAATACACAAACTATTGGTAAAGATTTTTATGAAGATAAAGGCGGAAAAACAGATTGGTTGGGCATAGATGACGGAACAAGAGATTTACCGGCTGGTTATACAACCAAAAGCCGTTTTGATACCATGAGTTTTGCAAGTAAAACAGCAGTTGGTAAATCTATGCGTAATGCATGGGCTCCCGCAAAAATAAGCGCACCTTTAAATGCTGGCGTAGAAATAAATGGCGGTTTTAAAACAAAAGTATTTGGCAAAACCCTGGGTGGTATATTAGGTATTTTATACCGTAAAAATAACAGCACGCAGGATATAATAAACAGGCATAACAATTTTCAGGATGGCAGAACATTTAAAAATACAGACATTGATTATAATGATACCAGGTATCTGCAAAATACAAATGTAGGTGCCCTGGCAAGTGTATCATTAGAAATTAATAATTTAAATAAAATTTCTTTAAAAAGTATCATTAACATTAACACTGCAAACAGCACCATCCTCAGAACCGGTGTAGATGATACCCGTACTGAAGATATAACAGCCTCTGAATTTAACTTTAAGCAAAACACGTTTTTTACATCGCAGCTTACCGGGCAACATGGTTTATTAAAGAATTTAAAACTAAACTGGAATGGTGCATTTACAATTTTAGATGGTTACAATCCGGATCAAAGAAGATTACAGTATTCTAAAGATAAGGGCAGTACAAATCCCTACCGTGCTATATTATCCAACAATACATCCCAGGCAAGCGGCAGCAGAATTTACCAGATGCTGAATGATTACATATACACCGGCGGCGGAGATTTAACTTATACATTAAAAAACAAACAAACCATTAAAGGGGGTTACATGCTGCAAATAAGAGACAGGTTATTTGATGCTAATTTATTTGCAAATTATTTACCGGTTGATAATGATGCCCTGAAACTTTTACCACCCGACCAGATTTTTGCGCCAGCAAATTTTGGAAACGGAACCGATAATAAAATTGCATTTGATGCCATTAAAGGAAGCACTTTCAGATACATGGCCAACACCATTTTAAACGCCGGGTACATACAATTTGATAATGAATTATTTAAGAAGTTAAGAGTGGTGTGGGGTTTACGTGTAGAACATTTTGACCAGCTTGTGGGCAGTGTTAAAAAATGGGACCCCCGCCATACCTATTCAAAAGTTACCGACTTTTTACCAGGCTTAAATGCTACCTACAAATTAAATCCGAAAACAAATATCCGTTTTTCAGCTTCGCAAACTGTAATAAGGCCGGAGCTAAGAGAACTTACTGCACTTAATTTGTACGATTTTGAATTGAATGCATCAGTTACCGGTAACCCTGCTTTAAAACGCACTAAAATTACAAACCTTGATTTACGCTACGAGTTGTACAGCAGGCCCGGCGAAGTTTTTAGTGTTGGCGGATTTTATAAATACTTTAAAGATCCTATCGAACAACTATTTAATGAAGGAATTGGTGGAGCAAGTACTTTTAACTTTCAAAACGCCGAAAAAGCATATTCTGCCGGTATAGAAGTAGAGTTTAGAAAAGCCCTGGATTTCATTTCTCCAAAAATGAAAAACCTCACATTTCAATCTAACGTAGCAGTTATTAAAAGTAGAGTTACAGATGCAAAATTAAGCTTAGACAGAAGCCTGCAGGGCCAATCTAATTATTTAATCAACCTCGGTATGCTGTACGATGTACCTAAATATGGTTTAAATGCCACTGTATTGTTCAACTTAATTGGCGAAAGAATATTCCTGGTTGGCGATAAAGCTGCGGGAGCATCATCACCCGATGTATATGAAGCGCCACGGCCCCTACTGGATTTTCAGCTAGCTAAAAAAATACTTAAAGGCAAAAGTGAAATAAAACTAAACATATCAGACATCATTAACCGCACACAATATTTTTATCAAAATGCAAACAGTTCCAATGCATTTCAAAAAAATACAGATGCTTACCGTTTTACCAGAAGGTTTGGTACAACATTTAACCTCAGTATCAATTACGCTCTATAATCATTAATTTCTTAAAACATAAAAAACAATGAAAAAGTACATTTTAATTCTTACAGCCATTGCTGCAGTAAGTATAACAGCCTGCAGAAAAATTGAGACCGACGGTCAAATTCAGGTAGTTACAATTAACACCGGTGGCGGTGGTGGTGGTAGCACAACGGGTCAAACTATTACTGTAGCTGGCCGTATAACTACTGATACTACTTTCCGTAAAGGCAATACATATATTTTAAGAGGCCTTGTGTACATTGCCAACAATAAAACATTAACAATCGAACCAGGCACTGTGGTTAAAGGTTCTTTCAGCGGTGCTGATGTGGCTGCCTTAATTATTACACGTGGTGCTAAATTAGTAGCAAATGGAACTGCTATCGAACCAATCGTTTTCACGTCAGCAAGCCCTAATCCCCAGAGTGGAGATTGGGGAGGTATTGTAATTTGCGGTAAAGCCCCTATCAATACAAGTTTTAATGGCACTGCCGGTTTGTTTGAAGTAGAGGGAGGTGTTAATAATGCCAGTGGAGATGGCCTTGCAGGCAGTGGCGATGCAGTTGTACCAACTCCTGTATCTGATGACAGCTCAGGAGTATTAAGGTATGTTAGAATTGAATATGCCGGCTATGCATTTCAACCCGATAAAGAAATTAACAGTTTAACAATGGCTGCCGTAGGTAGCAAAACTGTAATTGAAAATGTACAGACTTACTTAGCAAAGGATGATGCATTTGAGTGGTTTGGCGGTACCGTTAATGGCAGATACCTAGTGGCTTACAAAACACAGGATGATGATTTTGATACTGATAACGGATATAGTGGTAAAGTACAGTTCGGTTTATCAATAAGAGATTCTGTTATTGCGGATGCATCACGCTCAGAAGCTTTTGAAAGTGACAACAATGCCGGCGGTACTACAGTTACCCCAAAAACTACAGTTGTTTTCAGCAACATGACAGCTATTGGCCCGAGGGCTACTTCTTCAAATATTGGTAGTTCATTGTACAGGTCTGGCGCACATATCAGGAGAAATTCAGAAATGTCTTTATTTAATTCGGTAATTATAGGCTGGCCAGTAGCTATTGATATTGATGGCACTACAGGCACCGCAACCGGAGCAAACGTAGGTGTAGGATTAATATTAGCTAATAACTTCCTGGGTGGTAATACAGATAGCGTTAAATATTCTGCACCAGCAGGTTCTGTTTATACAACTGCAGACCTGGTTACTTATTTTAAAACACCGGCAAATGCCAATACTATTTTAAATGGCACATTACCAGTTAATATATTTATTCAGCCATTTAATTATGCTGCACCAGATCCAACACCATTTGGAAACGCTGTAAGTATCGTTGGCACATTATCAGCACCAGTTACTCCCAGGGCCAGTTTTACACACCCAAAAGTTGCAGATCCTTTCTTTATTCCAACCAATTTTATTGGAGCTATAGCCCCCGCAGGTGCTTTGGCCAGTTGGTGGAAAGGTTGGACAAGATTTAATTAATCAATAATTTTTTTATCTTACAAAGCATCCCGTTAAATATCGGGATGCTTTTTTTTAAATTTGTATTTCAAATAATTTTATGAAATTAATTTCTCTGCTGTTTCTGTCTCTTATATTTATTGTTAGCTGTACCAAAAAAAATAACCATACTAAAATACTGGCCGGTTCCTTTATAGATTCTATTATTAAAAGTAGCGACAGTACCTACACTAAGCCATACTACCGCACCGATTTTGTAACCGCAACATATTATCTCAATAAAAAAGATTCAACCTTATGCCAGTTGATGAAGGATTCTTCCGCTAAAATCCGACAGGTCATCGTTACAAAAAAAGATATTCGTATATTTTTTGGATCTTATTATAAAAACGGGCAGTTGCAGGCCAATTTACCATTGGATACATTTGGGCAATATCATGGAACCGGCAAATTCTTTTACGAAGATGGCAGCCTGCAAAGCACCGGTAATTACAACCACGGTTTTAAAACAGGCGAGTGGTACGTATATGATGAGCAAGGGAAAATATCCATTACAGATTCATACGACAATAATGGTAACCTTATGCCCCAAAAAGCACCATAATAAGTTTAACTGTTTACATAGTTACACTTAACATTTACATAATTATTCGTTCAACTTACCGTAACATAGGGGTTGTAGTTTACACCCGAACTATTAGTTAGAACACTAATATTTACAAATTTTCCTTAGCAATTAGCAAGTTTCTCATGCTCCCCCACCCGGTATTCTTATCAGGGTGGCTTTATTTTTGCTATGTTAGGTTAATATTACCAAATTGTTACTATGCACATTTAAATCACAATCTTTTGCACATGCTTAATTTAAAGCAAATTGAAATTAAATTCACACCCGCATCAACCAAAAACAACACATATGAAATGGGTTAGCGTTAACAATACTTCATCTAAAGAAATATTTGAACTAAGAGAAGATGAAAAGGTATTAGCCGACATCTCTTTCAGCAAACAAACCAGGTTTGTAAGAATGGTAAGCGATTTAGGTAAAAGAATGTTTTCTTTTGAAAAAAGGGGTGTTTTGCATCCATTTAAAATTATAAGAGATGAATACGGTATCAGGCTGGGTAAAGTAGAAGAAACAAGAACTGGTGCAGGAAAGGGCTATGTTGAACTTGATGGCAAAAAATATTACTTTGTATATGACAAGGATAACTCCGGAGAATTGGTATTGTATGACGAATTGATGCAGAAAAACCTGCTTACCTGCAGCTTTAATACCCTTGCACTAGGTGTAAGCAAAACAAAATCTTTATTAGATACCAAATTTGCCAGCCTGTTACTGATGCTTTGCTGGTATGCCTTTCAACCCCACAATGATTCTGTTTCAAAAATTTTATCCGATTCAGATTTAATATTGGCATAATACCCCGATAATAATCTGTTTACACTACAGGTGTTTCTTTGTAAAACATCTGTAAATGAAACTACTTCCCACGCTGCTGTTTTGTTTTCTTCCATACCAATCCAAAGCCCAGCCAACCCCGCCGGCTCCCAATATTTTTATAATTACTACAGATGGTTTTCGCTGGCAGGAAATTTTTACCGGTGCCGATTCTGCTATCATCAATAAGCCGGCATATGTTAGCAACAGCACTTTAATGAAGGATTTGTATTGGGATAATGATGTGAATGAAAGAAGAAGATTATTGATGCCATTTGTGTGGAAAACCATTTTACGGCAAGGCTCATTATTCGGTAACCATAATTTAAAAAGCAAAGTGTCGATTGCAAATCCTTACCGATTTTCTTCTGCCGGTTACAACGAACTGCTTTCGGGATATGCCGATCCGGCGATAATAAGAAACGCAAAAAAATGGAGCAGCAATGAAAACCTGCTTGAGTTTTTAAATACTAAACCTGTGTACAAAAATAAAGTGGCCGCCTTTTGCAGCTGGAATTTATTTGAATACATTCTTAATCAACAAAAAGGAAACATTTACTCAAATGCAGGTTATCAAAGCCTTGTGTACGATTCTATTTCGGCCACCGGCTTACTTACCAATGCCGTGCAGCAAAACAGCGTGAATAACCAGCAAAGCACCCGCAACGATATGCTGACTTTTGTTGCGGCCAAAGAATATATACAAACACAACACCCTAAAGTTGTTTTTATTGGTTTTGGCGAAACGGACGAATATGCCCACAGCGGCAAATACGATGACTACCTGCAGGCAGCTCATCGTTTCGACGACTACCTTTCGCAGCTCTGGTACTATGTAAATACAGATCCGTTTTACAAAAACAACACATCCTTTATCATAACCACCGATCACGGCAGGGGAAACAATTCAAAAACCTGGGTAAGGCACGGACCGCTTACAAACGGCAGCAGCAGCAGTTGGCTGATGACGCTGGGAAACAACCTGGAAGCACTTGGGGAAGTAAAGGATAATAAAGAGATTTTTAATGATCAAATCGCACAAACAATTGCACAATTACTAGGCTATTATTTTTCGCCGGCGCACAACACCGGAAACCCAATATCTTTAATTGAAAAAGAAAGATAATAACCCTCGCTTAACCTTAAGTTAATAATTTGGTAAACTGCCGGTTATAATTTACGAACTAAAGGGTTTTCATGCAAAAATCTACTTCCCTATTTAAACAAAAAAAAATATACTTTTCCGCACTTGTTGCTATTTTTATTTTCAGCATTTGCTACCTGCTTATCAATGGCAAAGAGGCGGGATTTATTTCACTAAGCAGTTACCATCCTTTCTGGCTGAATGTTTTTTTTATTAACTATACATTTATGGGCAATGGCATTTTTGCCATTTGCTTGATCGGATTTGTATTATTTTATTTTAAAAGAAAAAAACTAGGCTTCGGTTTATTGTACGCTTTCTTTATTTCCGGAATTGCCACACAAATTCTTAAAAATCTGTTCAATTCATCAGGTCCTAAGTTATATTTTGAAGCCGGTACCTACCTGAATTTTGTTGATGGAGTAACAGTCAGCGGCAATTCAGACTTCACTTCGGGGCATACAGCCACTGCATTTGCCATTGCAACGGTATTGGTACTCCTGCTTAAAAGTAAAAACCTGCAATTACTTATTTTAATGGGGGCCGCCTTAGTGGGTTATTCACGTATCTACTTAGCGCAACATTTTTTGCTGGATGTAATTGTAGGTGCCTGCTTGGGAAGTATGTCGGGCATAGCGGCTGTTTATTTTGCCAATAACATAATTGGTCTTAAATGGTCATTTAAAAAAATACATCGTTTACCGGTTGGCGAATCTCCCAATGCCATTCAAACGGCATGAGCGGAGCCTTTGGCTTGAAGTTGATAAAATTCGGCCTGGTTGGCGCCAGTGTTATTGTTATTGATTTTTCGGTTACCTGGTTATGTAAAGAAAAAGCCGGATTGAATAAATACCTGGCAAATTCTGCAGGGTTCTGCTGTGCTGTTTTCAGCAATTTTATTTTAAACCGGTTCTGGACCTTTGAAGCAACCAGCCGCCTTTTTACACCGGATCTTTTAAAATTTGCAATGGTATCATTGGCGGGCCTTTTGCTTAATAATATATTGCTTTACCTGGTTGTAAAATATATCAAGCTCAATTTTTACCTTTTGAAATTAATGGTTGTTGGCCTTGTTTTCTTCTGGAACTACTTTGCAAATTTTTTCTTTATTTTAATTAAACGGCCGGGGATATTAAAAAACATGACTGCTAGTTGCTGCTGCTACGTGGCTCCGGTGCATAATTGCTGGATGCATTAAACACTTATTAAAAAATTGCTTGTGTCGCCGCTTCCCCAATTTTCTTTAGAAACCACCAGGGTGTCCTGCAAAAAATGGCTGTACCAATTACCGGAACTCTTGATTACCCTTCGCTGTGATTTAAAATCAACATTCACCAACCCGAATTTTGGATAATAGCCTTCTGCCCATTCAAAATTGTCGAGCAGGGTCCAAATAAAATACCCTTTCACTTTTACACCTTCTCTTTTTGCCAGCAAAACCTGGGCAATATAGTCCTGCAAAAATTTAACCCGTTTATAATCATCAACCTTATCTTCTTCATAGCTATCGTTAAATGCAGCTCCGTTTTCAGTAACAATAATTTCATTGATTTTATCATAATTATGTAAACGTTTTAGTGCATTATAAATGCTGGGTGGATAAACTTCCCAATCCATCAACGTATGGTCAACATTTCTTTTACTGGCTTTTATGATCTTAGCTTTTACAAAGGGCATCAACGGTGCATAACTCACAAACTCCCGGGTATAATTCTGCAGGCCAATAAAATCCATATCAAAAGCAAGTTTGTTTTCATCATTCGCAAGCATGAACCGTTCTATACGCTCAAGTATTTTTAAATCAGCTGTTGGATAGCCAAGGCCCAGCAGTGGTTCCAGAAACATCCGGTTAAGCAGTGCATCCACTTTGGCGGCAGCCTTTATATCCTTTTCATCATTGTAACGGTAAGGTTCAATATGAGAGTAAGAAAAAGTGGTTCCTACTTTACAATCCGGCCTCAGTGATTTAATCAACCTTGCGCCTTCGGCCTGGCATAATGTTGCATGATGGGCGGCTGCCAAAAAACTGCTCAATCCTTTTTTACCGGGCGCATGCACGCCCAAAAAGTAACCTGCTCCGGTAAATACCATCGGTTCGTTAAGCACCATCCAGTATTTAACCCGGTCGCCAAAATTTTTTATGCAGCAATCTACAAAATAACTAAACCAGTGAACAACCTCCCTATTGGCCCAGCCTCCTTTTTGCTGCAGGGCTTCGGGTAAATCCCAGTGATATAATGTTATCCAGGGTTCAATACCAAGCTCCAGGCAAAAATCAATTACTCGGTTATAAAAATCAATGCCTTTGTGATTTACTGCACCAATGCCCTGTGGTAAAATTCGGCTCCATGAAATGGAAAAACGGTGATTGGGAATATTTAGTTTGTAAATAAGGGCTATATCCTCTGCGTAATGTTTATAGTAATCGCAGGCAATATTACCATGGTCATCGTTGAAAATTTTTTTCTTTCGTTGCGTAAAAGTATCCCAGATAGACGGCCCTTTGCCATCGGCATTATGTGCACCTTCTATCTGGTAAGCCGCTGTAGAAACTCCCCATTTAAAATCATCTCCAAAATCATTTTTTGTAAAAAGCATAATCCTTAATCCGCCAGTTGGTTTAATATTTTCCCCAGGCTTTTTTCTTTTAATTTTTTTATTGAATAGAAACCCGTTCCCATTTCAGTTGTTTTGTTAGTATTGGCCCCGCCATGCTTTTTAATGATCATGTTAATGATACGCTGTGTAGTATCGGGATAGTTGATGATTATTTGCTGATTTGAGGCTGTCCAGTCTTTGATTGTATCCAGGTGTTTTTTCTTCAGGCTTTTAATCACCGTCACCCCCATCGTTTTTAAAGCCGCCGCATTGCATTGCTGCTCGTACTGTCCTTTCATAGGTATTACCAGCAATTTCTTTTTTAAATACAAGGCTTCGGCCGGAGTTTCAAAACCGCCGCCGCATAAAACTCCGGTGCAGTTGATAAAGCTTTCAATAAATGCCTCATTGTTTATTGGCCTGATGTGGATGTTCTTTTCTTTGTACTCCTTCTTTGTATGTTTACTGAATACCTGCCACTGTATATTTTTAATTTCGCCCAGCACATTAATAATTTTTTCGTCGCTGTAAGCAGGCAGGTAAACGGTATAATGCCCTTTGTCTTCCGGCTTTGCTTCTCTTACCTGGCTACGTATTACCGGTGTAAAAATATCTTTGTCGTAAGCACCAAAGTGAAATCCATAAGCTGCTGTAACCGGTGCATAATTGTGCAATACTGCTTTACCCACAGGGTCTTTCTTTTTTGACTTGGGCGATTTTTTATTGATCACTGCAGCCTGGTGGCTTAGTCCCACACATTCCTTATGCTGCATTTTACAGGCCCACGCACTCACGGGTTCAAAATCATTTATCACCAGGTCGTAATCATTAATAGGCAAACTTTTTATTTCTTTGTACAGTTGTTTTAAATTACTTTTTCTGTAGGTAGCAATCAGGTCTATGCCGCCATTTTTTCCAAAAATAAAACTAAGCCCTTTAAACCTGTACTTTATCGGGTATGGTAAATCAACATCTGCCTGTATGCCACTTACCAAAATATCCAGCTCGCCTTTTTGCTGCAGGATGGGAATAATATCCCTGGCCCTGCTTAAATGCCCGTTGCCGGTGCCTTGTATGGCGTATAATATCTTCATTATTGTTTCATCAGGTTAAATTCTTCCAGCATGTTATCAAACAACTGGGTATTGTTAAGTTCCTCGTCTTCTGCTCCATGTTCAACCGTATGCATCATTTCGTTTTCATCGTAACGGTAAATTTTCCATTCGCCGGCTGCATATTCCAGGGCAGTTAAATTCTCAATCCAGTCGCCACTGTTCAGGTACATTATTTTCCCATGTTCATTTTCAATCTCCCGCATTTCGGGCTGGTGAATATGACCGCACACCACATAATCGTATTGATTGCAGATGCCTATATCTGCTGCAGTTTGTTCAAAACTATTGATGAATTTTACCGCACTCTTCACACTATTCTTTATTTTTTTAGATAAAGACAGTTTTCCTTTATTGAATATTGTTTCTGAAATAAAATTTGCAAAACTGTTTATATGGATGAGTGTATCGTACCCAACTGCACCAAGCTTTGCCAGCCATTTACTGTGCTGCATGGTTACATCAAATACATCACCGTGAAAGAACCAGGCTTTCTTACCATCATCAAGATCAAGTATTACTTTGTTCACTATCTTAAGCGACCCCATTTTAAAACCAACAAACTTCCGCAGCATTTCATCGTGGTTGCCGGTTATGTAATAAATCTTAACGCCTTTGCTCATCCAGTGCATTATTTGCTTTACCACTTTCATGTGGCTTTTGGGCCAGTACCTTTTGCTGAACTGCCAGATATCAATGATATCTCCATTCAGTATCACCGTTTTGGGTTTTACTGTTTTTAAATACAGCAGTAGTTCCTTTGCATGGCAGCCATATGTACCAAGATGCACATCAGATAGAACCAGGATATCCAGCTTACGCTTTTTAAATTTATCCATTAATGGATTTTAAAAAACTTCAGCGGTGGATAAAATGCAGAAAGCATAGGCAGAAAAATCCTTACGGAAAGTTCGAGAAAAAAGTATTTCACATTTTTCATAATGCTCAGATTTTGGGTTAGTATTTATTGACAAAGAGAAGAAACAGGTATAAACAAATGTTTACGGTAATGTTATGTGAGTGTTAAGCCAATAGGAAAACATCTGTAAATTATATCAAGACTTACTAAATAAAGGATTAATGCACTTGCTTTACTCAGTGCAACCTGTTCTGATTTTTTTGAAACCTCTAAACTGTATTTTCTTATTTTTTTTATTACATTACTGATTTGTTTCTTTTTTTCCTCGTACAATTGTACCATTTCTTTCAGATCATTCATCTTTTGCAGATAATTTGAAAAAACAGCACACAGTTCACTTTCAAGCTCATTTAACCTGTAATCGGGTGCTGGCAATGTTTCCTTAACATCGTGCAGGCTATCGCACAATTTCCGGTGGTTACTTTTTAAAATCCCCTGCATTTGGTTAAAGCATATTTATTGTGAGAACAAGCATTGGAAGAGGAGGAATCTTTTATGTTTTGGTTTCTGAAAATTTTCCGGTTACAAAAAATCAGGTTACAAAAATAAGTGCTGCCCTAACCAACCTTGTTAACAAATCTTAACCAAATTATTAATTATTTGCACCCGGAATTTTGTATATAACCATGAATACATTTGCCCAATCCAAGACAAACCACATCGCAGCAAATTACTTATCGGCCAACTTGTTTAAACATCTTTATAAAAAATGCTTTTTGTTTTAGCATTGATTTAATTAGTTAGCGCTCAGCGTAATTACAGCACCATTGTTGCCCGCTGCATTATCGGCTCCACCGCTAACATTTACTGCCAGACTCTGGTTGGTTCCAACAGGTGTAGCTGCCTTACGGGTAGCTGTTAAACCAAGCTGTACAAAACCGCCCTGGCCGA
>Ga0209181_10002109_pt1 | contig 33027 bp, 35 predicted proteins | sample MAT05_FD_187208 | JGI IMG/M metagenome (GOLD analysis project Ga0209181, IMG submission 187208) | Freshwater microbial communities from Lake Fryxell liftoff mats and glacier meltwater in Antarctica - MAT-05 (SPAdes) (version 2) | ecosystem: Environmental > Aquatic > Freshwater > Ice > Liftoff... | reverse complement strand
GGTGCGATAATGAGAACAACTCCCTTAGGCTCGTAATGGATATAGGAACTTGTGCCCATTTGCGCCATGGGAGTAGCAACCTTACGAGGACGCATCCAACTACTTAAATGAGATTTTGCGTGTTTGAGTTCGGAAGTGATTGGATAGATATCACCAAGATCCACCTCAGCGGGCGGTTTTTTGTAATCGTTGTACAAGGCTTCGTGAATTTTTTCTCTATACCTTAATACTGCCTTGTGAAGGTTATCAAGTTTTTGTTTGCGTTCTTTTGCTGATGTATCGGCAATTTTCTGTTGATTAGATTTTTGGAGTTGAAATATTCTTTCCACTTCAATTCGAACATTGTTTTGAGGTGGGGCAATTTTTTCATTAATCATAGTTGTGGATTTTGTGTTTTGACGAAACTCCGATTTAAGTGGATTTAACACTCGCAGAAATAGTTAACTAAATATAATGAAAAGATGACAAAGACAAGGGTTGCAGGTTAAGCTCTAGATAATAGTATTATGAAGCTAGTATCATGATGTGAATGCACTAACTCTATTTGGAAAAATTTAATAAGGATGTTACTGATTTTATATAGTCAACTTCCCCATGGAGTTCAGGTCTGGCAGGAATTTATTTAACTAATCAAACAAAAGCGTTCCAAAGTTTTCAATGTCGTGAAAGGTAGTTTGAACAGGTTGCCATGTCCATGTGGTAATGCCAGCATCATAATCAATCCGATAACTGTTCATCCGCCAGGTAGTTCCTTTTTTAGGTGGCACGTTTTCAAGCGGTGCGAGCAGGGCAAAGGGAATGAAGAATTCGGCATACCAGCCTTTTACCTGCTCTCCATGTTTTACGATTTTTGTTGCGTGACGCGTTAGCCGCTCGTCTTTGTAATGCCAGGGGATCCATCCAAGAAATTTTCCATTCAGTTTTGGCACCATCAACACCAATTCATAATTCAAGGGCGATAATTCGTACTCAAAATAGATTGGATGATTCTCATTTGTCCAGAAAAAAATCTCCACTACATCCTCGGTATACAAATCGGAATGTTGTTCAGTAAGGGTTGCCGTGATCTTTTCATCCTCACACCAATACAAGGCATAAATTCCTGTGGCTGAGTACTGCAACTTTACCTGCGTTTTGTAGTTTACGGACGAACCACTACGCTTTGTAAGTGTTAGCCATTGAGTGCTTTTCCATATTTCATTAGTTCCATCACCGGTTACTTCAAAGTCTTTCGTCTGTGCAATCTTCAAAATTGCTTGCTTACCGGCAGGATAATTTTCTTGGGCTATTGCCAATGTTGGGAGTGATATCATGAGTAGTAGAAAACTTTTAGTAGTCATCAGGTTTACACTAGTGGTTAGTCTTTCAAGTAGAAAATAACTATTTTCAACTCAACAATCTTTTATTATGAAAAAGTCAGTTTTTACAATCTTCACTCTAATATACTTTGTTTCTATCGGATTGGCACAACCTAAAGCTGATGCCTTGCGCATTATTGTGATTGGTGCCCACCCCGATGATTGCGATGGGGATGGTGGAGGCACTGCCATTCTCTTCTCCACAATGGGGCATAAGGTGAAATTTGTTTCAGTTACTAATGGAGATGCAGGACACCAGACAGAGGGTGGCGGTGCACTAGCCAAACGCAGGATGGCCGAAGCGAAAGAAGCAGGTAAACGATTTGGCGTAACCTACGATGTACTCGACAATCACGATGGCGAACTGGTTCCAACCCTGGATGTGCGATTGCAGATTATCCGTAAAATCCGCGAATGGAATGCGGACGTGGTGATAGCTCCACGACCAAATGATTACCATCCGGATCATAGATACACCGGGGTTTTGGTTCAAGATGCTGCCTACATGGTGGGCGTGCCCAATGTTGCACCCGATACACCGCCTCTTGCAAAGAACCCTGTTTTCCTATATTCTCAGGATAATTTTAAACGACCAAACCCCTTCCGTGCTGATATTGCTGTTGATATTACACCTGTATTTGACAAGAAAATATACGCACTTGCCGCTCATGAGTCGCAGTATTTTGAATGGCTGCCGTGGATCGGTGGCTATGCCAATGACGTTCCGACTTTGAAAACGGAAAGACTTTCTTGGTTGACAAAAGTTCAAACTCGTGTCATCAGCCAAGAATTAAAGCAGGCGCTTGAAAAATGGTACGGAAAAGAGCGCGCGGCTGCAGCCAAACATATTGAGGCTTTTGAAATCTGCGAGTATGGCACACAGCCTACACCTGATGACATTAGACGATTGTTTCCAATGCTTGGAAAATAACCTGAAAGATTTAGCTGATATTAATACTTCAGTTATAGGGCGGTATCGAATAAATTCTGATGAGTTAATTACCAACCTTAATCATCTGCAGACAAACTGGACTAGGAATCGAGATTTCAGTTCCTGACGGTGAGATTAATCCGGTCTTGCTATCACGTTTAAATACTACAATATTATTTGTGAATTGATTTGCAACTAACAAGTAATGACCCGTTGGATCGATCATGAAATTCCTTGGATGCTCACCTAATGTAGAATGAAGTCCGACAAACTTTAATGTTCCTTTTTTTGAATCGATGGAAAATATAGCAATGTTATTTTCCTTAGCGCGATTGGAAGCGTATAGAAATTTTCCATCTGGTGAGATATGTATATCAGCACTACCAAATGGACCGGCATTTGATGACTCATGTGTTGCGATTCTTTGAATGGGTGTCATAATCCCTTTGGCATAACCATAACTTGACACCATGCCACTTAATTCTTCAATGCAATAAGCAAAATTTTTATTGGGATGAAAGGTCAAGTGCCTGGGGCCGCTGCCCGGGGTTAGTGTCACATCACCGGCTGCAAATTTTTGCAACGGTTCTTTTTTTGATGGATCAAAAGCGTAACACCAAATCTTGTCGGAGCCAAGATCAGGCATAAAAACAAAATCATTTTGTGGTGAGAAGATGGTGCTGTGAATATGAGATTTTTCTTGCCGGCTTTTGTTAACGCTACTGCCGGTGAATTGAAAAACTTGCGCAGGCTTTTGGAGAGCACCATTTTCTTCAACACCAGCAATAGATGCACTACCTCCAGAATAGTTTCCATTAACAACCCATTTACCTGATTTATTCACCGCGATATAACAGGGATTATCGCCACCACTCGAGACTTTATTTAAAAGTTTCAATCCACCGGTGTTCTTGTCGAATTGAAATGCGCTTATGTTTCCGTTCTCTGAGATTTGTGTTTCAGTGCACGCATACAAGTATTCACCTTTTGGTGATAGAGCCAGATAGGAAGGATTTATAACACCTTCTGCATTATTCACGAAAGTTAATTCACCCGTCTTGCTATTAAATTTGTACACGTAAATTCCTTTGTCAGGTTTTGCCTGAGTATAGGTGCCAATAAATAAATAAAAATCCTGCGCTGATACCAGTTGATTGCTAAACATAAGTGACATCAAAATGACAAGAACTGTTCGAAAATTTAAAGTTAAAAATCTGAGCATGGTTAGGTTTTTAAATTAAAAAGATTTTATTTTTTAAGTCGATTGTAAATCTCCAGACATACCCATGCATCGGTGGCAGCATAGCTGATTTGTTTTTCATTCAATGTTTCAGCCTCCCAATTACTTGTTTGAGCGCTTTTTGAAATTCTTATTCCTAGAAGAAGTGCCGCTAATTTTTTAACACTCTCCACTTCCAGGCCAGTATCTTTACTCATTTGGGCAAGTTCGACAAACCCAGCCGGTTCATAGTGTTTCAAACGCTGCAAACCTTTTATGTCATCGCGTAATGCCACTCCAGCCTTTAGGACGTTTTCATTCTCCAGAAAATTAATGATCGCAGGATGCATACCCGTTTGCTTAAGTCGAATAAGAAAAACAGTATCTGCCGATGCAATTTGCATAAGTGAAACTTTATTTTGATGCCCTCGCACAAACACAGGCTTTGTCTCGGTATCAAAACCGACAACGGTGTGCTTGTTTATCTCGGCAAACACCCGCGGCAAATTTTTTTCTTCTGAAACCACTACAACCTTTCCTTCGAAAGCACCGAGCGGAAGCTCGCTAATTTCTTCGTGCGTAATGGAAGTTCGTTGATTACTCTTTTGGGTCATCCAGCCTGCGAATCTTAAAGTTTAAGTATGCGTGTAAAATAGTCATTAGCGGACTGATTAAACAGAAAAATGTATAAGGCGCATAAACCATGGTAGCAACACCCAGCACGTTAGCTTGTGTAGCTCCACACGTGTTCCAAGGTATCAGCACAGAAGTAACCGTGCCTGCGTCTTCAAGTGTGCGGCTCAATACTTCGGGTTTTAAGCCACGCTTCCGATAGGTGTCAGCGTACATGCGACCGGGAACTGCTATGGCCATATATTGATCGGAAGCTGTAAAGTTGAAAAAGATGCATGTTGCTGCTGTCGAAGCAACCAAGGAACCTGTTGAGTGTGCAAACTTGATAATTTGTTCCGCGATTGCTTTTAATAACCCACAGGATTCCATTACGCCACCAAAAATCATAGCACACAAAATCAGCCAGATCGTATTCAGCATACCGCTCATGCCTTTTGCGGTGAGTAATTCAGTAATCATCGGGTCGCTGGTTTGAATGTTGATGGAGGTTGTCATCGCATTCATCACAGCAATGAAGGATGCTTCCAGATAATTACCTTGAATCCCGGAAACTTGTTCGATGATTTGTGGCTGAAAGATGATGGCAGCAATTCCTCCCAATAAAGCGCCAACAAGCAAAGCTGGTAATGCGGGTACTTTTTTAACAATCATCACAATAACCAAAACTGGAACTATAAAGAGGATTGGGTTTAAACTAAATTTTTCTTCCAATGCTAATAACACGGCTGAGCTATCGGCTGTTGCCTGAGTATTGTCCAAGGTGAATCCCCATATAAAAAAGATAACGAGCGTGATCCCCAACGTTGGGAAAGTAGTCCACGCCATATATTTAATGTGTGTGAATAAATCCGTACCCGCCATAGCAGGGGCAAGGTTGGTAGTGTCAGAAAGCGGTGACATTTTATCGCCAAAGTACGCACCCGAAATTATGGCTCCGGCAATCACACCTTCGCTGATGTCAAGGGCTTTTCCAATTCCCAATAGGGCAATGCCAACCGTAGCAACAGTTGACCATGAGCTTCCTGTAGCAAGGGATACTATTCCGCTAACAATGCATGCGGCAACTAAAAAAATGGTGGGGTTTAAAATTTTTAATCCATAGTAAATCATGGAAGGCACAATGCCACTAAGCAGCCAGGTACCCGACAACGAGCCAATTGCCAGAAGAATCAGCATAGCAGCCATTGCCGAGCTTATGCTTTTTACAATGCTTCCTTCAATTTCCTCCCACGTGTAGCCAAGTCGAAACGATATAATCCCAGCCGCACCCGATGCAAGTAGTAAAGCAATTTGGTTGGCCCCTGAGATGGCGTCTGACCCAAGAACAATTACGTTAATAGTAAGCAGGAAAATCAGTACAGCAATGGGGACGAGTGCAAGAAGAAGTGTGGGTTGCTTTTTTGTAAGGTCCATTAGCGGTCTATTAAAAAGTCAAGGTAAGAAGGGGATTTCTTAGAAAGAAGAAGTTTTATAAATAACTCGTATTTGGAGATTGAACTTTTATGAAGGTTATCATTATATAAATTAAAAATCGTAACTCGTATTTAGTTCAAACTAAATTTTTTGATATGATGGATGCTGCCAAAATACTGGAAAAAGCAAAACATTCAGCTTTTTATTTGAAAGTATTGAATTGGTCGCTAAATAGGATGGTTCCGTTTAATAAACCGCACGGTTTTAGGATTTTAAAAATAGAAGATTATAGGTTAACGACTCTTATGCCTTACAGACGAAGTAATTTTAACCACATTCGTGGACTACATGCCTGTGGCCTTGCGACAATATCAGAATTTACAACTGGTTTCTTACTGTTGAGTAGTTTGGATATGAAGAAGTATAGGATGATTATGCAGCGCCTAGAAATGAATTATCATTATCAGGGAAAGATGGATGCCGTGGCCGAGTTTTCCATTTCGCAAGAATGGTTGAATGAAAAAGTGATTTTACCTTTGCAAACTCAAGAGTCGGTGGTGGTGCCTTGCGAAATAAAAATTCATGATGTGAAAGGAAATCACCTTACAACCGGTTTGGTATTTTGGCAGTTTAAAGATTGGAGCAAGGTTAAAACCAAAGCTTAGTTTATTTTTGCTCTGTTTGAAATTTTACCTTCATCATACTGCAGATTTAAGTTCACCTTTTTTACCGGGTGCTCAATATTTGTTTAACGATCCAAGGCATCTGCTACTTCAATCCAAAAAAGGCTGGCATGTGTTTGAGTATCGCGAAATAAAATCAGACAAAGTAAGCGCGCGAATTTCTTTTCAGGTCAAAGCTAAAGAAGCAAGTAGTCCGTTGCGTGCACCATTTGGTGGTGTTGAGATTTACAGAAAACTTAGTCAAAAGCAACTAGAAGACTTTGTAATTCAAATTCAGCAGAAGTTGATACAAAGGGGTGTAAATAAAATCACTATTCGAAGCCATCCGGATTTATACAATGTACAGCAATTAGATTTATTAAAGTATGCGCTTTTAAATTCTGAATTTGTTAGTAGCGAAGATGTCTCCAGTATCATTTTAGTTGACGAGAAACTTTATCAAAGAAAAATCAAAGTTTCGGAAAGACAAAAATTGATAAAAGCGGCAAAACTTTTTCACGTTGAGCAGGTTGATAAGAGGCAACTTAGTAAGTTGTATTCTTTTATTGCTTCCTGCCGGAAGGAGCGCAGCCAATCACTCTCTATGACATTGCCTCAATTGAAGAAATTAGTGTTAGTATTTCCTGATCAACTTTTGTTTTTCAAGGTTGGAATGGAATCAGAAATTAGTGCAGCCGCTATTGTGATTCGCGTAAACAACCAAATTCTTTACACATTTTATTATGGGCATGCCAAAGTTCATAATCGAATTAGTCCGGTGGTTTTTTTAATCTCAGGAATTTATGAGTATGCTTTAAAACATAAGTTCTGCATGATTGATTTGGGCACTTCGATGATAGATGGAAATGTAAATAAATCGCTGCTTCATTTTAAAACAAGCATTGGGGGAGTTGTAACAAGCAAATCGACATTTACCAGCGCGTTATGAGTTCGCCTCTTGTTACTATTATTTGTGTTTGTTATAATCAAGCTCGGTTTGTTGCTGAGGCTTTAGATTCAGTGATGGTTCAAACTTATAAGCCTATTGAGCTGATCGTGATTGATGATGGAAGCACAGATGACAGTGTGAAAGTTATTAAACGCTGGATAGCAAAGCATTTGAAAACAACACTATTGGTCAATGCATCAAACCTTGGCTATTGTAAAACGTTTAACAAAGCATTTCATATTTCAACGGGTGCGTTTTGTATTGATCTTGCTGCCGATGATGTGTTGTTGCCTGAGCGGGTTGCGGTTGGAGTAAAAGCACTTGTAGAATCAGGACTAAATTATGGAGTAACTTTTTCTGATGCCGAGCACATGGATGAACGGGGTAATTTGCTAAGACTTCATTCGGATAAGCACCCTCATAACACAATCCCTAGTGGGGATATATACAAGGATGTAATTGGTCGGTATTTTATTTGCTCACCTACTATGATGTTTCGCAGATCAGTAATTGATGAGTTAAATGGTTATGATGAGTTACTAGCATTTGAAGATTTTGATTTTTGGGTTCGGGCTTCCAGAGAATTTAAGTTTATTTATACACCCCAAGTTCTGTTGAAGAAAAGATCTGTTTCAAATTCGATGTCCAAAAATCAGTTTAAAAGAAATGGTGAGCAACGCTGGTCAACATTTAAAGTTTGTCAAAAGATAAAAAGCTTGAATCGAAACTTGGCGGAAAATGCTGCTTTGAGAATGAGAGTGAGGTATGAAGTGAAATTGTCTTTGAAGTTGTTAGACTTTCGGTTAGCGCTTGCTTATTATAAATTGCTACGATCCCTTTATTAATCTACTTTCTATTGTCTTCCCCTAACACCATGCTCAAGTAGCTATGGTACCGACTCGGTGCAATTAAGTTTTTTTCAAAGGCATCTTTAACAGCGCATTTCGGTTCATGAATGTGCAAGCAACGAGAACCGAATTTACATTCAAGCCGCAGACTTCGCATTTCAGGAAAGTAGTCTGAAATCTCTTGTTGATCCATATTAACTAAGCCCCATTCTTTGATTCCCGGGGTATCGATAATAAAAGTAGTAGCGTTTACTTTCAACATTTCAGCGAAGGTGGTAGTGTGCGTTCCTTTTTCTGAGAAGCCTGAAATAGCGCCTGTGCTTTGTTTAAAATCGGGAGACAATCGATTGAGCAAGGTCGACTTACCAACACCAGAATGTCCTGCTATTAGCGTTACTTTTCCACTTAGAATTTTTTGAACCACTTCAATGCTTTCGTCTTGTTGTGCAGAAACAGATTCTGTTAGCACGCCAATGCTTTGATAAAGTGTAAGCACATGTTCCAACTCTTCCGCTTCTTTTTCATTGAGCAGATCTTTTTTGTTGAAGAGAATAACTTGTGGAATTCGAAACGATTCTGCAGAAACTGAAACCCGATCGATGAAACCCAATGAAGTGCGTGGTTGTTTTAGGGTTGCCATGATCAATACCTGATCGATATTAGCAGCTAATACACTTGCATGGCCTGTGCGCTTAACTGACTGACGTAACATGTGATTATCGCGCGGAAGAATTTCAGAGATAATTCCTTCATTTTTATCAAGTTCAAAAATAACCCGATCGCCCACCGCAATTGGATTGCTTTCTTTAAATCCCTCAAGTCTTAACTTGCCTCGAGCGCGACAAGCATATTTCTTTTCATCTTCTCCGGTAACTTCATACCACGAGCCTGTTGATTTCAGTACCCGACCGATCATTCAGCAAGAAGTTTGTTGCAGTAAGACATAATCTTCTCAGTCGCGCCAAGATTTTCGACCACATAAGATTTCGTCACTTCACAAGCTAATAGATAGTTTTCAGGTCGGCTAATCATAAGTTCATAGTTTGATTTTAGTTCAGAATAATCACTCACGGAAAAAGCCCCGCCTCGCATAATAAGTTCTTTAGCTTCTTCGAACTTTTCATAATTTTTGTTTCCAAAGAAAATGGGCACTCCAAAGCAAGCGGCTTCCAAAATATTATGAAGACCTTTTCCATAGGCACCGCCTACAAAAGCGAACTCGCCATAACGGTATAAACTCGACAGCATGCCTACATTATCAATGATTAGCACATCGTACGTGTTGAGGTGCTGGCCCGTTTTTGAGAAGCGAACACTTTTAACATGAATCGAGGTTTCAATTTCTTTTAAGAATTTCTCGTTGATCTCGTGAGGTGCGATGATAAATTTTATTAAACCTTTATTCTCATTGATAAAAGGTGCTAGTACTTCCAGGTCTTCAGGCCAAAGACTTCCAACAACAAAAACTTTGTCATTGTCTTTAAACTGTTTTGCAAGATCAATTAAATTAGAGTTTTGGGTTATATCATGCACGCGATCGAATCTTGTATCGCCTGAAAGGGTCACGGTTTCAATACCAACTTGCTTAAGTAGCTTGATGGATTGATTGGTCTGAACAAAAAAATGATTGAAGTATTTTAAAATTCTGCGGAAGAATCCACCGTACGATTTGAAGAAAATCTGATCCTTTCTAAAAATGCATGAGGCGGAGATGAGTGGGATAGCGTTGGAATTTAATTCTTTTGAGTAGTGATACCAGAATTCATATTTAATAAATATGGCCAGCGTTGGTTTTGTGATTTCAATAAAACGCTTGGCGTTGCTTGCTGTGTCCCAAGGCAAATAAAAAATATAATCTGCACCCGCATAGTTTTTTCTAACCTCGTAGCCAGAAGGTGAAAAAAAAGTTAGTAGTATTTTAAAGTGTGGATGTTGTTTCCTAAAAGCTTCCATGATTGGGCGGCCCTGTTCAAACTCACCCAATGAAGCGCAATGAACCCAAACCAATGGCATTCCATTCCCTGCTAGCGAATTTTCTAACTTTAAAAAAATGCCTTTACGACCCTCAACAAAAAGTTTTGCCTTTGCATGAAAGATTGCCGCTAAAAAAAAGAGCAAGCGGGTTGTAGCAATTGAAAGGGAATAAATAAAAATCACCTAATTCTTAAATTTAATTTGCCGCTAAGGCACAAAGACACAAAATTTTTTAATTCGTATCCCGATAGCTATTGGGACGTAAATCTGCAATCGTACTTTCAAATTCATTTTCCTTTATAGTCGGGCTTTCTTTTCTCAACAAACGCCTTCATTCCTTCTTTCTGATCTTCAGAAGCAAACGTTAGATAGAAGTTTTTTCGCTCAAGTGTAAGGCCTTCGTCTAAATGTGTTTCAAAAGAATGATTAATGGATTCTTTAGCCAGTTGAACAGCCACGGGTGAAAGCTGGGCAATCTCTTTCGCTAATTGAAATGCTTCATATAAATACATTTCTTTCGGAACAACCTTGTTAACCAATCCATAAAAGTGGGCTTCCTCGGCTGAAAGAAATCTTCCTGTAAGAATTAACTCCATCGCTTTGGCTTTGCCAACGGCTTTGGTAAGTCGTTGTGTGCCGCCCGCTCCAGGTATAGTTCCAATTTTTATTTCGGGCTGACCAAACTTAGCGGTCTCGGAAGCAATAATCATATCGCACGTCATGGCAAACTCGCAGCCGCCACCTAATGCAAAACCTGACACTGCAGCTATAATAGGTTTTTTCGTTTTACGAATTTGATCCCAGGTGCTAAACTGATCAATCATCAGCATATCAATGGCAGTTTTGTCGGCCATTTGTTTAATGTCGGCACCAGCGGCAAAGGCTTGTTCGTTGCCAGTAATTATTATTACCCTTACCTGATCGTTTTTGTCTAGAAGTTGCAATACGTCACGCACTTCTTCCATTAACTGCTTGTTGAGTGCATTTAATTCTTTCGGGCGGTTAAGTTCAATAAGCGCGATGTGCGGCTCTTTTTGCTCGGTAACTTTTATGAATTCCATGGTAGAAATCTTTTATGGCAAAGCTAAAGATTTCTAATGGGCTGGCTTATAAAAAGAAAGGCCGCCTCTCGTTTAAGGCGGCCTTTTCTAACCAAAAGGCGGATAAAAAATGTGCTATGCAAGTTTTGATACCTCATAATTCGTTCAAGTAACCCACCCTATCTATTTTTGGACCATGAAGGTTTTGTTTGTGTGTCTTGGCAATATTTGTCGGTCCCTAATGGCGGACGCTATTTTTAATCATAAAATCAAAGAATTGAAGTTGGAAGAACACTTTCAGTCGGACTCATGTGGAACTGGCAATTATCATTTGGGTGGACTTGCGGACCATCATACTATCTTTTTATTAAATAAGAACGGAGTTAAAATAAATCGTGTTGTTAGACTTAATTTTGTCAGCATACTTATTGGCCAATGGCAATCGCATAATATTGTTATCCTTCGTGCGCTTGTGGTTACTAATTTTTAATTAACACCTGTAACGTTGAGCGCGAGGATTGCTCCAAAATAACTCCCGGCTTGGTGCGGTATTCATTAAAAGTTTTGACATCGTAATTTTTTACTGTTATTAATGTGAGTCCTGTATTATAATACACTTCAAAATCTTTGCTAAGCATCGAAATTAGTTTTAAAATTTTGGAGTCTTGAAAATCGACACAAAACGAAAATGAGATAGCAGAGTTTTGCATTACGTTTATGCGCGTGTTTGTTTGTGACAGCGCAGTAAAGATGGAGCTCATTTGTTGCTCGTTGATAAACGAGTAGTCAGTTACCTTACAGGAGATCAAACACTGATTGTCTTTGAACACAATCAATTGCGGTAACTTTATAAGTTTGCAATCATGAATGATTGTTCCTGGTAGCGTTGGGTCATCAAAATTCTTTACTAATAATGGAATACCTGCATTGGCTAAGGGCTTAATGGTTTTTGGGTGAATGACAGAAGCTCCATAGTAGGTCATCTCGGCAGCCTCCTGATACGGTAACTCATCAAACACGATAGCGGATGGCAATCGTTTAGGATCGGCACTCATTACACCGGGCACATCTTTCCAGATTGTAACCGATTTTGCTTTCAGGCAGGTAGCAAATATGGCGGCACTGTAATCCGATCCTTCGCGCCCAAGCGTTGTTGTAGTTTTATTTTGTGTTCCGCCAATAAATCCTTGTGTGATTAAAATTTTACGCTGAAGTTTTTCCTTTAGAGTTCCGATCGATACGCTGGTTTTTTCCCAATCCACTTTTCCTTCGCGATACCTTTCATTCGTATGGATGTAGTTTCGGGCATCAAGCCATTCACTAGCAAACCCTTTCTGTTGCAGGTATTTGTTTAAGATAAGAGATGATAAAACTTCGCCCTGCGAAACAACCTGATCGTAAACCTGATCATAATCGCCCCCTTTGGTTAAGGTTGAAATAAGTTGATCGAATTGATTTTCAATAGAAGTATTAAATTCAATATCGGCAATCTCAAGTTTCTCGATAATATTTTCATGATAGCGCCTGATAGTTGTTAGAACGGGCTGATAATCGATTGCGCGTTGAGCTGCTTCAACAACTTGCTCCAATGCATTGGTTGTTTTGCCCATGGCCGAAACAACTATTAATATTTGTTCAGGTGTAAACTGTTTAATAATGGTTGCCACATTTTGAATGGCTAACGCATTTTTTACCGAGGCTCCTCCAAATTTAAAAACCTTCATAATTAATTTTATTGATTTCAATCGTTTGCAATGCTATATTTAAATCTTTCTGCGGCTGCTGGGGCGAATTTAATACTCGCGCGGCCAATCAACGCTCGTAAAAACTAATTTCATGGAAGCCTCACGCATTGCACTACCCATAGGAACCGCACTGGATCGGTTTATAAAAAACAACCAGGATCAGTTTCAATATGCAAGTGGCGAATTATCGCAATTGCTCCGCGATATAGCCTTGGCTTCAAAGGTAGTGAACCGCGAAATCAACAAAGCAGGACTGATTGACATTATGGGTGCTATGGGTTCGCAAAATTCGGGGGGTGAACAGCAGCAGAAGTTAGATATCCTTGCCAACATCCGCTTTACGCGAGCCTTAACCAAAGGTGGTGAAGTGTGCGCCATAATTTCGGAAGAAACAGAATCGTATGTTGACTTGAATAATGAAGGTAAATACGTAATTGCTATCGATCCGCTCGATGGATCATCGAACATTGACGTAAACGTTTCGATTGGAACCATTTTTTCTATTTACAGGCGCGTGAGTCCGGTTGGGCAACCCATTCAACAAGAAGATATTTTACAGTCGGGAAGCGAACAAGTTGCCGCGGGCTATATTCTATATGGATCGTCAACCATGCTGGTGTACACAACCGGGCATGGCGTAAACGGATTTACGTATGAGAGCACGTTGGGTGAGTACGTGCTATCGCACCCAGATATGTCATTTCCGGAAACTGGAAGAATCTATTCGATTAATGAAGGCTCCTCCAATTCATTTTCAGAGCCTGTTAATTCCTATATTCAGTTCTGCAAGGATGAAAATTACACGGCCCGCTATATCGGTTCGTTGGTTGCCGACTTTCACAGAAATATACTGAAGGGTGGAATCTACATTTATCCGGCTACAGCCAAAGACAAGAAAGGGAAGTTACGTTTGATGTATGAGTGCAACGCACTTGCCTTTATTGCCGAGCAAGCAGGTGGTAAAGCAACGGATGGAGTAAATAGAATTTTAGAGATTAAACCAAAAGACCTGCACCAACGAACTCCTTTTTATGTTGGCTCAAAAAAGATGGTGGAGAAGGCAGAGAGTTTTATTTAGACTCTGTCTCAGTTTTTTTATCTACAAAAAGTTCGGGAGCGTTTTCTAGCAAAACGGAATACCACTTTACTAATTTTTTAATATCCGAAACATAAACCCGGCTCTCATCAAATTCAGGGAGGACCGATTTCAAAAAAGCTTTCAACTCATTATTGTCTGAGTTCGCATCTACGCCAATGTCGTTATTAAATTCTTTATAGATTTTTTTTAGTACATCTTCCAGTGCCGCAGTTCCTTCTTTGGTAGTGGTGTAGATTGAAATTTCGCTAAGCAATGACAATCGTTGGGTAGCACTTGCCACAATGCGGGTTTTTGTGGCATCTAAAGATTCGAGCAACACGCCAGACTTACCAGGTTTCAATACTTTATAAAGTCCGCCCTTCCCACTAATCGATGCTATCTCTGATAATTCCATAATGTGATAATTTATTTTATTTAGCGCGCAAAACTAAGCATTTTAGGTATTCGAGTTAATAGCGGTTTCAATAAAATCAAGCAGGGCATTTCGTCCTGATTTTTTTTCAGATGAAGTAATAAACATCGGGGGCAACTCAGCCCAATCGTCCAATAAACGTTTTTCAATTTTGTTTTTAGATTTTCCCAATTCCGACTGTTTTAGTTTGTCGGTCTTGGTTAATACCAGCGCAATCGGAATTCCGTGTGAGCCCAGGCGTTTGATAAATTCTATATCGTTTGCTTGGGGATCCAATCGCGAATCGATAAGAACAAACGTGCAGTAAAGATTTTCGCGTCCAGCAAAATACGAGTCAATCATTGATACCCAATTTTGCTTTATGCTTTTGCTTACGCTGGCATATCCATAACCCGGCAAATCCACTAAATACCAGGCTTGATTGATCAAAAAATGATTGATAGTCTGGGTTTTTCCGGGGGTTGAGGAAATCTTAGCCAGCTCTTTTCTACCCGTTATCATATTGATTAGCGATGATTTACCAACATTAGAACGGCCGATAAAAGCAAATTCGGGTTTATTAGGTGCCGGACATTTCTCAATCTCTGTATTACTGATTATAAATTCTGCTGATTTGATCTCCATAGTTGCGAATAGGGTACAAAGATGGCTAAACATCTTAATAATGTAATTTGTAAGTACCTTATTACCAGAAATTGCTGATTTTGATCCGTTGATATTTTGCTATTTTGCCTTTATCTTGAAGAAAAACTGTTTTTTAGTGTTGGCAATCAAATTTTAGAATCACATGCAAGGTCTACGCAGTGGTCTTATTTTTTTAACTTTTATTCTTGCTACAATCCAGGGCTGGGCTCAACAGCAGGATAAGGAACAAGCCCGTCAATATTTTGAGATGGCCAGTGAAATAATGGCTGGTACAAAAGCCATTGATGATGCGCGAGAATTAATGATTATTGCTGCTAACTATGACACGACAAACTTAAAGGCAAACACGGATGCTGGGTTGATGCATTTGAGTACGATTCAAAAAGATCAGGCAGTAAAATACCTGATGCGTGCATTTCGAAAAAGTCCAAATTTTAGATTTGATCTGGAGTATTTGATTGCAAGCAGCTATCAGTACGGTCTGCAATTCGATAAGGCTATTGATTTTTATATCCGTTACAAGGTTAAACTGGAGCATAATCCTAACTACAAGGGTAAAGATAAAGTTGAGGCAAAGGATTTAACAAGGCGCTTGGAAGAATGCGCGAATGGAAAAGAACTAGTTGGTGATCCAAAACCGTTTTCGATTACCAACCTAGGGCCTGAAATTAATTCGGAGTTTGATGATTATGCACCCGTTGTAAATGCAGACGAAACAGAAATGATTTTTACGACACGTAGGCGCGATGGAAACTCAAATGAAAACGTAGGGGAGAATAATAAACCATTCGAAGATATTTTTATAAGCAAAAAAGAAGGTGGAAGTTGGCAGCCAGCGCAAAACATTGGTACTGTTTTAAATACTCGCTTTAATGATTCCAATCTTACCTTATCGCCAGCCGGAAATATTCTTTTTATTTACAAGGATGGTATAGGCGATGGCAATATATTATCAAGCACAAGACAAGCCGATGGCATTTGGACAAAACCCGTTTCCCTGCCAGGTGTTATTAATTCCTCTTTTTATGAATCGTCTATTACGATAACAAAGGATGAGTCAACCATATTTTTTGCCAGCGAACGGCCGGGTGGGTTGGGTGGTCTTGATATTTACTCCTGCACAAAAGATAAGAAAGGAAACTGGACGAATGTAAAAAACCTTGGCCCCAGCATTAACACCGAGTATGATGATGATGCACCATTCATAGACTACGATGGTAAAACGCTTTATTTTAGTTCAAAGGGTAGAAAGGGCATGGGTGGCTTTGATATTTTTAAAACCACGCTTATGAATTTAGAAAAGAAAGAGTGGACTGAGCCTGAAAATGTTGGGTATCCGATTAACACGCCCGATGACGATGTGTTTGTTGTGGGCACCGGCACAGCCAATAGGTTTTACTTTTCCTCCGTGCGCGATGGAGGCTATGGCTATTCAGATATTTATCTGATCTCAGATTTGAAAAAAGACTCTGCCGTGGCAAAAGTACCAGAGAAGAAAGGTGTGCAACCGATTAGGTTTATGATCGAAATTGTAGACGCTGAAACCAAAGAGCCCGTTGATGCTGCCGCGCGCATGCGTGGAAAAGATAATACCGTAATTGGTTCCGTGGGCTTGGGTACTGGTTCGTATGAATTTGCAATTATGTCAACCGTACCTAAGGAATACGTAGTGTCGGTTGAATTGGATGGCTATATTTTCGAGAACGTAAAAGTTTCATTGGGCAGAGCGACAGAGGAACCACAAATAGTAACGCGTAAAATCTTGCTTCGCAAAGTGGCCATTGGAGAAGTGTCAGCGCTCCGGCACGTATTTTTTGATTTCTCAAAGGCAACTCTTCAGGAGGCTTCGTTTGATGAATTGAACATGATGCTAACTATGATGAAGCAAAACCAATCGATGCAAGTAGAGATTGGGGGACACACGGATGATGTGGGTTCAGATACATTCAATAAAAAACTTTCACAACAGCGTGCCGATGCAGTTAAAAATTATCTGACATCCAATGGAGTACCGGGGCGCAGAATCAAATCTATCGGTTATGGCGAAGAGAGACCACTCCTATCCAACGATGATGAAGCAGGTGGTCGCGAGATTAACCGCAGGGTAGAGTTTAAAGTACTCGCTAAGTAATCCGAAACCTTTCCTTTCCCTTCCTGTTTTAAATAGTACTTTTGTCCTTTCTTTAATTAATCATTTCATTTTGACTGTTGTTCCTTATAAAGAAGATAGTGCCGGCAAAAAGCAGCAGGTGGCACGAATGTTTGATTCCATCAGTGGGAATTATGATTTTCTAAATCATTTTCTCAGCATGGGTATCGATATTCGCTGGCGCAAAAAGGCTATAAAATTGCTTGCCGGTGGAAATCCAAAAATAATTTTAGATGTGGCTACCGGCACTGGCGATTTTGCTATTGAAACCTTGAAGCTTAATCCTGATCATGTAATCGGTGTGGATATCTCTGCCGGGATGTTAGATGTTGGGCGAAAGAAAATGAAAGCGCGCGGATATGATCAGAAAATTGATATGCAGTTAGCTGATTCAGAAAATCTTCCCTTTGTGGAAAATAAATTCGATGCTGTGATCGTTGCATTTGGTGTGCGCAACTTTGAGAATCTTGAACAGGGACTAGCTGAAATGCTTAGGGTGTTGAAGCCAGGCGGACGGATGATCGTGTTGGAATTCTCTAAGCCGAATAAGTTTCCGTTCAAACAGATCTATAATTTTTATTTTAAGTTCATTTTGCCTAAAATAGGACGATTAATTTCTCGAGATCCAGCAGCATATACGTATTTGCCTGAATCTGTTCAAGCTTTTCCCGATGGACAAGCCTTTACTTCGATTCTCGATCGATTAGGATATAAACAAACTTCATGCAAGCCCCTCACTTTCGGAATCAGTTCGCTTTACACAGGAATAAAATAATCCTGTTTTTTTGTTTGGCGCTGGCTCCTGCAGTTTCGCAGGCGCAGGTCTTCAAATGGGCACGACAGAATAATCCTAACTATGACGAGCGGTTGATTAGCTATGGATTTATGATTGGTCTTCACACCTCAGGTTACCAGGTTCAATACGCTGACAAATTTGTTACACCGCAATTTGATACACTCCAATCTGTGATGGCCGAATTTTCGCCAGGATTTTCATTGGGCTTTTTAGTGAACTACCGCATCAACGAGTTTTTGGATTTGAGACTGATGCCTAAGGCAGGTTTTTATACGCACAAACTGAGATACAATTATACAGATGAAACCACAAGATTTCAGTTTGTAGAGACTACCCACGTAGAGTTTCCATTGTTACTGAAATATAAATCAATGCGCAGAGGGAACGTGCGTATGTATATGATTGGGGGTATAACACCCGGGCTTGAACTCTCAGGAAAAAATGACGTCCAATCCTCAACAGCGTCATTAGATATAAGAAAGTATAATTTGCAATTGGAAGGTGGCCTGGGGTTTGACTTTTATTTTCCGCTTTTTAAATTTTCGCAAGAGATCCGCTTTGCTCGGGGGTTAACCAATATGCTGGGTACTGATCCAAGTATTTATAAAGATCCGCTGCAGCGATTAAATACAAATACTATAGCAGTGTATTTTATTTTTCAATAGGTTTGATAATCCCTTTGGTAGAAATCCAAAAGGCCAAGCTATAATTCAAGTAACATGTCTGAAAAAAGAATTGCTCTGATTACCGGTGCCACGTCAGGTATTGGTGAAGCAACTGCAAGGGTATTAGCAGCTAATAATTTTAAGCTCATATTGTGTGGCAGACGGAAAGATCGCTTACAAAAATTAGTAGCCGAATTGGAAGTGTATACCGAAGTAACCACACTCTCGTTTGAAGTACGTAATCAAAAAGAAGTTGCAACCAGCATTGCCTCCTTGGCTGCTAACTGGAAAACTATTGATGTGCTCATTAACAATGCCGGCAATGCCCATGGACTTGATCCCATTCAAACCGGTGATGTGGATGACTGGGATGCCATGATGGATATTAATGTGAAGGGCTTACTGTACGTTACCAAAGCGGTGTTGCCAGTAATGACTTCGCGAAACAGCGGCCATATAATTAACATTGGATCGATTGCTGGTAAGGAAGTGTATGCAAACGGAAACGTTTATTGTGCCAGTAAGTTTGCAGTTGATGCGCTCACCAAAGGCATGCGTATTGATTTGAACGCACATGGCATAAAGGTCACAGCCATTCATCCCGGTTTGGTAGAAACTGAATTTTCGTTAGTACGATTAAAGGGCGATGAAGAACGCTCTAAAAATATATACAAAGGATTCGATCCCTTAGTCGGCAGCGACATTGCTGATTTAATTTTGTTTACCCTCACCCGTCCGGCTCACGTTGTTATTGCCGACTTGGTCGTATTGCCAACCGCACAGGCGAGTGCTACGGTTGTTAAGAAAGTTTAAAACTATAATTTTACTTCCGCCTGATCGTACATCCAGCTGCCCGTTGCATGGCCACTTCAATTTTTTGACCGGCTAACAATTTATCAATTGCGTTTTTCGCAAAATTTTGCTTTACATCACTGGCTGCTTGAGGATTGTCATCAATGGCTCCGCTATAGACAACAATAAATTTCCCGCCTATGGTTGAAAGTAAAAACATCTCCGGACTTTTGCGTGCGCCAAATGCCTCCATTGCATTTTGATCTTTGTCGGCCAGATATGGTATTGGTAGATCTCCATAGTGAATAGCCATCTGGGCCGCATTCTCTTCAGTTTCCTGATTTGAATTGATAAAGAGAAATTGAATTTTCCCTGAATAGGTATTCGCAAGCTCCTTCAACCGATCTTTGTAGTAGTTATCGAACGGGCACTCGTGACTGGTAAAAACAACGGCTATTCCGCTTGACGATTTATAATTGCTAAGTGATACCTGCTTACCATCCTTGATATTGGTAAGAGAGAAATCTTTTATTTCAGTTTGAGCGTTTGCAGAGAATGCAACAACTAGCAAGATTCCAATCAATAATTTTTTCATCGTTAAAGTTAATCAGATTTTTCTGATGTTATTTGTATTCAATAATCATACCTTAGTGTAAACTAGCACATAATCAGGCTGCACGCTGTAACTCAATTCCTGTTCTTTACTTTTGCCATTAGAAATAATTTTGCCCTTTAGATCGCCATTTCGCATTAATTCAAATGGAGCTATCAGCAAATGATTTGAAAAAGAAAGGCCACGTTTGCCATACGATTTGTACATGGCCTCTTTCGCGCACCAATAAATACAATGCTTAACCACATCGGTGCCTGCATCTTTAAATTCAGTTGGTGCTAGCACCCGATGAGCAATACTTAAAAGCTTTGACTTTGGTTGTTCTAAATCTATCCCTACTTCATGCATTGAATCAATCTGCGCAGCAACGTACGGGTATGAGTGTGACAAAGAAATTGGATACGGATGCTTTCTAAGAAATGGCTTTCCATATTGATCCTTTTCAATACCAAGAAATTCTAAACCACAATTTTCTACCAAAGTTTTGATGAGCGCGCGACCCGCTAACCACTCTAATCTCTTTGTATAACTTACAATGGTTGAATCTATAATTTCGCCACTTACCTCAGAAAGTTCAGACTCTTGCTCGGTAATAAACCACAATGCCCACCCACTTTGCTTATCGGTCTTTTGGATTTTTAACAACGGCATTGGTTTCTAAAGCTTATTAATTCAATTTTGGTAAAAAATCGACTGGCGAAATTCAGGTAAAGATAACGATGAATCCCATTCAAGTAGAAAAACTTCAAACGCTTAAAGGTCATAATGACTGTGTGTATACGCTGGCTCCTTCTGGTGAGGAAAGTATTTTCTTTTCGGGTGGGGGGGATGGTATGGTTGTAAAATGGGATTTAAACAACCCTGAAGAGGGCGAATTGATAGCTCGATTGCCCAACTCGATCTATGCTTTACATGCGATAAGGAATTCAAACTTGTTGATTGCTGGTCAAAATTATGAGGGTATACATGTGCTGGATTGGAAAACCAAAAAAGAAGTTTCTTCACTCAAATTATCGACTGCTGCAATTTTTGATGTCAATTCATTTGAAAATGATATCCTGATTGCTTCGGGTGATGGCACGTTGTGGGTTGTTGATTTTGAATCCCTGACGATCAAGAAGAAATTATTGATTTCAGAAAAAAGTGCCCGCACCATAGCCATCAATTCCATTGCTGGTGAAGTAGCTGTTGGCTTTAGTGATAATTTTATTAGAATCTTTTCTTTGCGGGATTACAAATTGAAATATGACATTGATGCTCATTCAAAATCAGTCTTTGCATTGAGTTACACTCCCGACTATAAATTTTTAATCTCTGGCTCGCGCGATGCCCGCCTGAAGACTTGGGATGTAAACTCCAACTACAAGCAATCTGAAGAAGTAGTAGCCCATCTTTTTGCAATCAATCATATTGCTTTTAGCCCTTCCGGAAAATATTTTGCTACAGCTAGCATGGATAAATCCATTAAGGTTTGGAATGCAGACGAATTGAAGTTATTGAAGGTAATCGACAAGGGGCGCCATGCCGGTCATGGTACTTCTGTGAATAAACTTCTTTGGATGGATTTCAATAATCAATTGCTTAGTGCCAGTGATGACCGTACTATCTCGGTTTGGAATATTACTGGTTTGGTCACTGGTGAGATTAATTAAACAAGTGCCCACGCCTGTTTGAGTGCATTTTATAAATCCATGCCTTCATTATGTGGAATATTTCACAAAAAACTATACATTTGACTGTGGATTAACGTTTTACTGCTACTTGTGAAAGCATTGGTAGAAATTTTTTAGGCTAATATCATTTTTTAAACTTTCAAATTAAACCACGCCCTTATGAAAATCACACCGCTGGAAATCCGTCAAAAGGCATTCGAAAAAGTACTTCGTGGTTACGACAAAGATGAAGTAAACGCGTTTTTGCAAACTCTTTCGCAAGAGTGGGAACGTTTGATTGACGAATCGAAAGAAGTCCGGATGAAGCAGGAATCCACTGAGCGCGAAGTTTCAAAATTGAGGGAAGTTGAAAGCTCACTTTATAGAACCTTAAAAACTGCAGAGGATACCGGAGCCAACGTTATTGGTCAGGCCAATAAAACTGCTGAGTTAATTTTAAGAGAGAATCAGATGAAGGCCGACTCTATTATGAATGAAGCAAAAACAAAATCTAAAAATACAATTGAAGAAGCAGAGATGATTTCGAAGCAGATGCTGGAGGAAATGGAAGAGCAACTCAAAATGCTTGGCCAGCATTACAAAACATTAGAACTACATCGCGATAATTTGCTTTCAGATTTGAAGCGTACTGCAGGTGAAACTATTGATCGTGTAGAACGTGCAAAAATCGCGGCTCGCGATTTTGATCCTGATCAACACATTGCCTGGGCAAAACGCGAAAGCAAAAAAGCATTGTTCCCTAATGCAGAACTTGAGAGTGAAATTAAAAAATCACTGCCCATACCTGTTGAACCTGCCAAATCAGTATTTGTGGTTGAGGAAGTGCGGGTGCAGCGATCTTTCTTTGACGATATTCAATGATTGGCAAAGTTGCGCTGGAAGGACTTGAATTTCATGCCTATCATGGGGTGTATCCCCACGAGCGCTCTTCGGGCAATAAGTTTGAGGTAGATGTATTTGTAGAAACAGAATTTTTGGATTCCGCCTTTCATGATGACCTTGCCGGCACAATCAACTATGAAGAACTCTATGCCATAGTAAAAACCGAAATGGCCAAGCCATCTAAATTGTTGGAAACGGTTGGTTACGCCATCGCGAAGCAGACACTTAGCTTCTTTAAAGAAGCAAAAAAAGTAGAGGTGCGAATCTCAAAATTCAATCCACCTATTGGCGGAGTTTGTAAAAAAGCAACGGTTACAGTAAATCAAACTAAGAGTTAGCTGGATCAACAACCTTCTGCTGATCGGCAAACATGAAGCCTCGCGCATCAGCACCTTCATAAAAATCCACTTCTTTGCCAATAAGATACATTGTGTGCTTCTTATCCACATGAATATTTATGCCTTCGAGCAAATACGTGATGTCAGTTGGTTTTTGTTTATCAAACCCAATAATAAGTGCTACGCCCCCACAACCACCCCCACGAATTCCAACCCGCAATCCATATTCAGCTGGAATGTTTTTGGTCGCCATAATTTTACGAACCTCGAGTGCGGCTCGAGCGGTTAAGCCAACAGGTATAATTTTTTTGAACATCGGCAGTTATATTGGCGTTAAGACCGTCAAAAATATCTAAATTTTAAACACCTTTGAGCTTGATTTAATTCCTATGGAAGCATTAATTGAATTTGGTAAGATACTTATTCCTGCATCGCTCGTATTATATGCGGTCTATCTCACGGTGCGGTCGTTTATCACAAAGGAGATAGAATTGAAGAAACTTGAGGTTCGTACACGCAGTATCGAAACCATCTTACCAGCCAGATTACAGGCGTATGAGCGCATGACATTATTTTTAGAGCGCATTTCACCTCAAAATCTGTTGATAAGGCTAAATAACTCTGAGTTTACGGCTCGTATTTTCCAACACGTATTGTTGGATGAAATCAGGAATGAGTATAATCACAATGCTTCCCAACAAATCTACATGAGTGAGGCTGTCTGGACTCAGATCAGAAATGCGAAAGAAGATTTGGTAATTATTATCAACGAAGCGGCCACTACCATGACGCCTGAATCGACAGGAATTGATTTGTCTAAAAAGATCTTTAAGATTGTGATGGATAGAAAGGAAGACCTGATAGCACTTTCGCTTAACGGCTTGCGTGACGAAATTCAACAAACTTTTTAAATGTCAAAGGTTGCATTAGTGGCTGGCTCCACCGGGTTGATTGGAAGTCAACTAGTTGAACTTCTACTGAGTGATTTATATTACTCTAAAGTAATTGCTATTAGTCGCAGGCCATTATCAATAACTCATACTCGGCTGGAGAATGTGTTGATGGAGATTGATCAATTGCCAGATCATAATCAACTTACTGCAGATGATGTTTTTTGTTGTTTAGGCACAACTATGAAGCAAGCTGGTTCTAAAGAAGCTTTTCGAAAAGTTGATTTTGATTTTCCAGTTCAATTGGCAAAGCTTTTAAAAACCAACGGAGCAAAACAATTTTTATTAGTATCCGCATTAGGGTCAAACAAAAACTCAAGCATATTTTATAACCAGGTGAAGGGTGAAGTGGAGGAAGCCATTGCTACCATCGGATACCCAACACTTCATGTTTTTAAGCCTTCGCTATTAACTGGTTCAAGAAAGGAAAAGCGTGCAGGCGAAGATGTTGCTAAAATTGTCTACAAGTATTTGGGATTCTTGATTCCTGAAAAGTATAAAAGTATTGAGGCTATTAAGGTGGCTCGTGCTATGCAGGCTGCGACAAAACAAAGCCAGGCAGGAGTAATAGTTCATGAGTCTGCAAGTATGCAGCATTATTGAGTTATGAACTATCTTCTTGGGTTTATAATTATTTTCTGTTCTAATCCTGGGCTCACTCAAGTTAACAAACTTAATGGAGTGATTACGGATGCTGACACAAAAGAGCCAGTCGCTTTCGCCAATGTTTTTTTTGCTAATACGCGCATTGGTGTAAGTAGCGATGCGGATGGAAAATTTTCACTCAGTGGATTTCCATCAGGGAAATATGACTTAACGGTCACTTTTGTTGGATACACAACCTATCAGCAATCTTTAGAATTTAATGGTAATGAATTCAGACTGACTATCGAACTTGTTCAAAACGAGATTAAACTTAATGAGATTGTTGTAAATGAGGACACAACAGGTTGGGCTGAAAATTTTGAAATCTTTAAGAACAAATTTTTGGGAGAAACAAGAAACTCAAGGCAATGCAAGATTCTCAATCCGAAAAAAATTCATTTGTATTTCGATCTAAAAAGCAATTTGTTGGTAGCTCACGCACGCGAACCAATTCAAATTGAGAATCAGGCTCTAGGATTTAAAATTGATTACTATCTCTACATATTTGAAATGGATTTTCGTTCGGGCAAATTAATTTTTTTTGGTGTGCCAGCCTTTCAGAATTTAACTACCGAAAGAAAATCAGTTTTAAATCGGTGGGAGAAAGAAAGACTCCGCGCATACAATGGATCGATTACTCACTTCATAAGAGCCTTGCGATCTGATTCATTGCGGCAGCAAGGATTTGAAGTAAGAAAATTTTATAAAGTTCCTAACCCCGAGCGCCCTTTACGAGAAGTTTTAAATGCTAAGATCAATGAGTTGCGGGCAAGAAATGCTCGGGGAGATAGTTTAGATCATTATCTGAGGCTTCGATCAAAGCCTGAATTGATAGATAGTGTAGGGAAAGCTTTATTGTCAGGATCTGAAATTTTGAATTCTGAACATGAGGTTGTTTATAAGGGAATGTTGAAGGTGGATTTTAAAAAAGAAAAAGAAGAGATTGAATATCTCAGAACGGTTTGGCGCACAGCTGTTAAATGGCAAAGCTCCATAATGATTCTCATGGCACCTACATTAAAATTATATGAGAATGGATATTATGAAGACATTCGAGATGTATATGTAGAAAATTATTGGGCATGGTCTGAAAAAATGGCTGATATGCTTCCGTACGATTACAAGCCTGAGCCAAAATAAAGAAAAGTAAGATGATTGCAGTTATTCAACGAGTTTCTGAGGCATCTGTTAAAATTGAAACTAACGTGAAAGCAAGTATTCAACTTGGGGTGTTAGTCCTTGTAGGTATTGAGGAGGCAGACACGGATGAAGACATAGAGTGGCTCGCTTCCAAAATTGTAAACCTGCGCATCTTTAATGATGCTGAAGGCGTAATGAATGTAAGTGTGAAAGATGCGGGTGGAGAAATCATTTTAGTAAGTCAGTTCACCTTACAGGCAAGCACAAAAAAAGGTAATCGTCCTAGTTATATAAAAGCTGCGCGGCCAGAGTTAGCCATTCCTATCTACGAAAAGTTTATTCTAGTGGTAACGAGTCAACTTGGTAAGCCAGTACAAACTGGAGAATTTGGTGCCGATATGAAAGTGAGTTTGGTAAACGATGGCCCAGTCACGATTGTAATAGATACGAAGAACAGAGTGTAACTGGTTACTGGATTCTGGTCTCTTTGATCTATGCCATTCTGTATCCAGCTACTGGAGTCAAGTGCCAGTGTCTAAAAAATTGCAATCCCAACTAAAATTAAATTAGCCAAAATATAAAGCGCTACTACATAGCGAGACCCAACGCGGTTATAACGGATCGAAGCTTCCTTGTTTCCATTATCATATTGCCGCAAAGCGATGGCTGAAACCACTAGCGTTGCAAAAATGGCCATGAAGGTAAGGGTGTGCAGTGAATCGACTAATGTGAATGAAGACGTCTCGGGTAAAATCGAATCGATAATATATTTATTTCCGACAGTAGCAAACAATCCACCGACAGGTAAACCAAACCTCGGCTCCAGCTCTTCTACTTTAATTGTGAAACTTATAATCGAAATTAAAAAGGCAATGTACATGCCGATGAAAATTTTCATGAATAAACCCCAGGCACTACGTTCAATGTCCATTTCAATGAGGAAGGCTGAGAAATTTTGAAGGCTTCTTGAGGGTCGCTGATCTCCAAATCCTGTCTCATAATCATTTTTAGTATTGGAAACTGTAAAGTTTTTGATGTTCCAGCCATCAAGCGCATCGTCTTTATCGTAGGTGCTTCCTATTAAATCCGGCTTAAAGACAAGTGCTTTATTATCGAACAACGAATTCTCAATCTGAACACTCAAATGCTGTTCGTCAAAGGGGAAGTCTGCCACCTTCCAACTTTCTTTCATGGTGGCTTTCATTTTCATAATTGCCCAAGCGCGCCCGTTCAAACTGTCTAAAATTATCTCAGGAGTGTCTATTGACTTAGCATTCGGAATATCCAATTGAGTAGCAAAATCAAAATCAGGATTATCATATAAAAACCACAACCAGAAGCGCATAGTATATTCTTTATCACGAAAGTTTATATCGTGAACACTAATAACGTAAGAGCCAACAGTTACCGTGTCAGGCTGGGCACTGGCAGAACCAATGCAAGTAAGAACAAAGAGAATGAATAAGCTTAGGCGCGCCTTCATGGAGCAATAAATGAATTATCAAGATAGGAAAACTTTTTTCAAAGGAACCAATAATTTTTTTACCTCAATGGCTCCTAAAATGGCAAGGGCTGTGATCGTTTGAAATCACAGCCCTAAATTTCTGTTTCAATGTTCATTTAATATTTAGGAGTCAATTTTACATCCTTTGGTTTCTCTTTCGCATTTTTTACATACGTCTCTAGCCAGGTATCCATTTCCCAAAGCGTGTGCATGATACTTTCTTTAGCTGCATAGCCATGACTTTCATATGGCAACTCCACATAGCGTGCTGTGCCACCATGTCCTTTAATGGCATTGTAAAACCGTTCGGTCTGAATCGGAAAAGTTCCTGAATTGTTATCAGCCTCACCATGAATAAATAAAATTGGTTCTTTCAATTTATCAGCATACGAAAATGGTGACATCTTATAATAAACTTCAGGTGCTTGCCAATACGTGCGTTCCTCTGCTTGAAACCCAAACGGAGTTAACGTTCTGTTATAAGCTCCACTGCGTGCAATGCCAGCTTTAAAAATATCAGAGTGGGCAAGTAAGTTAGCTGTCATGAATGCACCATAGGAGTGGCCACCAACGCCAACACGAGTTGGGTCGAGCACACCTAATGAAGCGCCATGGTCAACAACGGCTTGTGCACTGGCAACTAATTGTTGTACGTAGGCATCATTTGGCTCATCATCGCCTTCACCTACAATGGGCATCGAGGCATTATCCAACACAGCATAGCCACGCATAACCCAATAAATTGGGCCGCCCCAACTTAATCGAACAAACGTGTTTGGTGAACCCTTCACTTGACTAGCTGCATCGGCAGATTTAAACTCACGTGGATAAGCCCAAACAAATCCGGGCAATGGACCATCTTCTTTTTTGTAACCGGGGGGTAAGTATAAGTCTGCAGTTAACTCTACTCCATCTGCACGCTTATATTTAAGCACTTGCTTTTTTACATCTTTGATTTGTGGGTATGGATGAGGGAACTCAGTTAATGCAGTTGCTTTTGTAGATCCAAGTGTACGCAAATAATAGTTTGGATTTTCTGTATTGGATTCGCGTGACGTAGCAAACGTTCCTTTTTTATAATCGAGGAAGGTGATAAACGTTTCATAATATGGAGATACGCATTGCCATTGTCTGATTTTCTTAGATGAATTTAAATCCATCTTATCAAGAAAAGGCATATCACCAATAGGCGAAGAACCAGCACCACTTAAATACACACTGTTATCCTTATTGATTAAAATAATATTTCTTCCATACATGTTTGTAGTAGTAACAACAGTTCCTGGATTGCTATAAGCGTCTTCATAGTTAAGATCGAATACAGTTTTCTTTGTACCCGCAGTGGGGTTTACCTGGTAAACTCTTTCTTTTCGTTCATTTGTCCAACGCTCGTATACCCACGCAATATTATCATTGCCCCAGATAATTCTTGAATAGCGAAGTGGCAGGCTGATCAATTCTTTTGGTGTTGATGTAAACGGATAATCCAAGGTGTAAACTTTATCGCGTATAGCTGCCTTTGCTTTTGGATCACCACCATCTTGCGCATGTGCCCACGCAAGTGTAGCAGGTTTATCGGTTCGCCAGGTGTAAGAGCGCGGTTCTTTTTGAGTAGCATTGAAACCAGTAGGAATGTAATCCAACAAAGGAACGCGGGTAATTTCTTTCACCTGTTTTCCATTCAAGTCAATCACACTTACAAGGGTTGGGAATAAGTAAGCAGGCACTAAATAAGAATACGGCCGTTGAATTACTTCGGCTAAAATTAATTTGCCATCGGGCGATGGCGTAAAATCGGCATGGATAGAAGCAGTACTAAGAGTCTTTTCCGATCCACTTAAATTTTTCAACACCAAATCTGATTGTGTGTAATAATCAAAGGCAGCTTCATCATACGGATTCTTTAATAAATCCTGATATGTGCGAGAAGGAGCTTTCTTGCCAAGATTCTCTTCAACCACAGGGCCAGATGGAACACGAGATTTCTGCGGAAGCGGTTTGATGTTGGCAGGGACTGCTGCAAAAATAATTTGCTGCGAATCGGAGAGCCAGCTATAGCCACCCATTACATTATTCACTTTGCGTTCGCTGAGTTTACTTGCATACATTGATTCTACATCTACAATCCATAGTTCAATTTTATCTGCATTGTTTTGTAGAAACGCAATGTGCTTGCTATCGGGTGAAAAACTTATGCTACTAGCAGTTAAAGGATTGGGAAGATTTTTAATTTCCATTTCTTTACTATCACTTAATCGTTTCGCCTTGAGGCCTATAGTATAGTTACTACGACTGGGCCCAAAGTTTTCAGGATTAATGCGCAGTCCGCCAATCCGAAGTTCTGGCCTCGATAATTGTTCTATAGTCGGAAAGTCGGAGCGCTCTAAGAATAACATCCATTGTTTGTCTGGTGAAAATGATACAAATGGCGTGAGCGGAGCTTCAAGTAATTTTACTATCTCTTCTGGAGGGCGTTGGTAGGAGAGATTTCCCTGGCCAAAACCAATTACAGAGGAAAACAGTGTAAGTAGTAGGAATATTTTTCTCATGGTTATCAGTTTAATATTTCAATTTTAAAGATGTGAATGCCATTTAAGTATGGAGTAAGTTACCTCAATAACCTCTATTTGAACTTGAAATTCTTTAGAGATCTTTAATTTTATGGATAATCGGCTTAAAATGTCAAAATCTTAGCCTAATTTTCGATTCCATTCAAACCTTACTTTATGCTTGACTTACTTCTACTTACCCACTCCGTACTAAGATATTTTATTCTCGTGTTTTTGCTGATTGTAATTGTGCGTTCATTTATGGGTTGGCAGAAAAAGTCCTTGTACTCACCCTTGGATGAAAAGTTCAGTTTGTGGTTATTTATCTTCACTCATACGCAGTTGGTTATTGGGTTGATTGTCTATTTCGTAAGCCCAGCTGTTATTTTTAGCGCGTCTTCTATGAAAGATGCGATCGCTCGCTATTGGTTAGTTGAGCACATCACTATGATGATAATCGCTATTGTTTTAATTACTCTGGCTCGCATTACTGCGAAGAAAATGACTGAGGCTGCTGCAAAGCATAAGCGACTGTTCATCTTCAATGCGATTGCACTCGTTATAATTCTTGTTGCCATAGCGCAAAGCGGCCGCGGGTTCTTCAGTTTTCCGGCTTAGAATTTACCTGTAGTCAAAACGAATCAGTGATTTCAAGCTTAGTATATCTTGGCTTAATGTGTTATTTTTAAAATCAAAACATTTTCATTTATGAAGAACATTCTCGTATTGGCTATTTGTGTGGTTGGATACTCTGTTTTAGCTCAGGAAATCAGTTCGCGCTATGAGTTGGTGAAAATGAATGATAACATCAACACGCTTTACCATCAGGTGGCGCCCGTTATTTCCATTGATGGAACCAAATTGTACTACTTTGTCAGCAACCACCCTCAAAACACATACGGCAAAGAGAACAGTCAGGATATTTGGGTCTCAACGCTTGACAACAAAGGAGTATGGTCGGAAGGAAAACGCATGACTGCCCCATTAAATGATAATCGGTACAATCAGGTTTTTAATGTGTTGGCCGATGGATCTTTATTAATTCGAGGCGGCAGAGCAAAAAACTCAAAAGGTTTTTCTTTAGTAAGCGCGGGTGGCAGTGTTACCGAGTTAGATATCCCCGGTTTTTCAACTATGGATAAGGGAATTTTTAATGGGGCAACCATTTCCTCTGACGCACGACATCTGGTTCTTTATTTTTCCGAAAAGCAAGGTGACAAATTTAGTGATCTATATCTTTCCAAGGAGGAGGGTGGCAAATGGACCAAACCAGAGAAGCTAAAGATAAGTTCGGCTGCTGATGACTACAGTCCATTCATGGCACCCGATCAAAAGACATTATACTTTTCCAGCGATCGTTATTCAAAAGATAAAGTGGGTGGCACAGATATATATAAGACTACCCGCCTTGATGATTCGTGGACAAACTGGTCGGAACCGGTAAATCTTGGCAAAGCAATTAACACACCTTCCGGAGATGCTTACTTCTCCATTGATGCAAACGGCAATATTTTCACGGCTCGTGCTGGTGCGCGTGTAGATGGAGGAAACTTTGATCTGTTTATCTTAAAGCCGCGCAATTTCAGAATCCGACTTACAGGTACAACGTATGATAAAAAAACTCAAGCACCACTTCAGTCGATGGTAGAGGTAAAAATGAAAGATCAGAAAACGGTAGGACTAAAAACAACCCCAAACGGAACATTTGAAAGTTATATTCCAGAAGTGCAAAGCTATTCGCTTAATGCAACAGCATCTGGTTATCTTCCATCTGATCAAAATTTTACCGTGCCTGTCATTTACCGCGATACCACCATTCATGTGGATATCTACTTAAATCCCATAGCGAAACAACTTGTATTGGCTGGTGATGTGTTAGATAAAAAGACTGACCAAAAAATAAAAAAAGCAAAAGTAGCTATCTCCTTAAAACGAGATCGGGCAACTCTGTATTCGTTGACTGCACTAGAAGGAAAATATGAGCAAAATATTTCAAGCCTTGGTTGGTATCTCTTCACCACGTCTGCGGAAGGATATTTAAACTCAACCGATAGTGTGGAGGTGGCAAGCGCTGAAGTAACCCCAATAATTAAAAATCTTTTCTTAACACCGATTGAAGTAGGCCTAACGGTGCGCCTGAAAAATATTTATTTTGATTTTGATAAGGCAACGCTTAAATCTGAATCCTTTGTAGAGTTAGACAAAGTGGTTGATTTCTTAAAAAGCAATCCTTCCGTTTCAATTGAAATTTCGGGTCATACCGATAGCAAAGGATCGGATACCTACAACGAGAATTTATCACAAGGCAGATCACAATCAGTGGTCGATTATATTATAGGTCAGGGAATTGATTCTCCACGATTGGAAGCGCACGGCTACGGTGAAGCAAAACCGATTGACAGTAACGACACAGAAGAAGGTCGGGCTAATAACCGAAGAGTTGAGTTTACGGTATTGAAGATTTAATCTGGCCAGAGCGAATCAAACTTGCGCTCAAAGATTTTTTTATCGTTGGATTTTTGTCCGGGAAAAAATCCTAATTCTATGTTTGTTACAAACTTGAACCCAACTTACGCTGGGTAAAATGTGTAACAGTAACTCCAATAATCTCGCCTTCGCGATACCGGTATAAAATATTGTTTGGCCCTAACTCACTTTCATCGGCCGCTACTGGCGCACCAAAATTTACATACATGGTATCTGCCGATTCATCAAATCGGATGTGCATATCTTTGACATGGCTATGGGTTATAACCTGTAAGGCTTACGGTGTAGAAGATTTAGTTTGATTCCAGCGATTCAAATTCTCTCTAATTTTAAGCATCGTCTCCCGTTTTCGGGGACGATGCGATCCTAAAGGTTGTGCCAATAACCGAAGGGTTGAGTTTACGGTATTGAAGATTTAAGTCTGGATTAGTGTTCATAGACAATTAAATTAAGCAGCAGCCGTTAATACTTTCAATTATCGTTCAAATTAAATAGGTAACTGATGAAAAAATTGATTTTTCTTATTCCTTTTTTTCTTTCAATTTTTACTGCCTATGCGCAGCGGCATAATAGATTCTTCGTTGGCTTAAATGGAGGAATTGCTTCGCCAACACTTAATTCGACAGATCAGTTTTACCCAATTGTTAATCCTAAGGTTGGATATCAGCTTGGAAACTTAATAACAGGCTTTGAATTAAACTCATTTGGTTCATTTCGTGTAGTTGATAAATCAAGTTTAGAATCCACTAACTATTCAAAAATTATTGCATACGGTATCTTCGTGCGGTACAACACAAACTCGCGATGTCTTCCATTTTTTGAGTCCAAAATTAATATTGGCTCGTATTCTTTAAACGGAAAAAAAGAAACTTATCGCGCATTTGTTTTGTCGCCCGCTGTTCATCTGATCAAAAGG
>Ga0209181_10002107_pt1 | contig 33031 bp, 25 predicted proteins | sample MAT05_FD_187208 | JGI IMG/M metagenome (GOLD analysis project Ga0209181, IMG submission 187208) | Freshwater microbial communities from Lake Fryxell liftoff mats and glacier meltwater in Antarctica - MAT-05 (SPAdes) (version 2) | ecosystem: Environmental > Aquatic > Freshwater > Ice > Liftoff... | reverse complement strand
GGTATCCACATCGCCCAGCGTAGGTGCGAGCGAACAAAAACGAATGCGGTTCATGCAAGCAATGCCGGCATCCAGTCCGCCGCGAAGTTCAAAGCTCAGCATCCCACCGTAGCCACCGTGCATTTGTTGCGTAGCCAATGCATGGTCAGGATGTGAAGCAAGTCCGGGGTAGTTCACGCGAGCTACTGCAGGGTGTTTTTCCAGAAATTCTGCCACGGCAAGGGCATTAGAGCAGTGCCGTTCCATGCGTAGCGAGAGTGTTTTCATCCCGTTGTTGGTCAGCCAAGCCTCGAAGGGCGAGCAGTTGGTGCCCACCAGTTTCATGGCGCGCCATACGCCTTTGCGCATGGTTTCTTGGTCGCGCCCAACGACTACCCCTGCGATAGAGTTACCGTGTCCGTTCAAATATTTGGTTGTGGAATGAATCACATAATCTACCCCAAGCGCAAAAGGTTGTTGCAAAACAGGCGTGGCAAAGGTGTTGTCTATGGCACACAAAGCCCCATACCGATGGGCCAATTCAGACAATGCTTGAATGTCTACACAAGCCAGCGTAGGATTGGCTGGCGTTTCGCAGTAAAGCATTTTTACAGCCTTGTCATCTTGCAGAGACCTTTCCACTAGTTCCAGATTTCGCAAATCGGCGAACAGCGTTTCGATGCCAAACTGGCTGAAAATACCTTTCAAAAGTTCGGTAGTACCACCATACAAATTGCCCTGACTCAGGACCTTGTCCCCTGTTTTGAGGGTACCGAGCAAGAGCGTGGCAATGGCCGACATACCGCTCGAAGTCATCACCGCCCAGGCTTCCATATCGAGACCAAAAGATTCCAACGCGGCGATTTTAGCGGCCACGGTATCCACCGTCGGATTGGCGTAGCGACTGTAGGCATGGCCGCTCTCAATGTTTTTAAAAATCTCGATGCCCTGATTGATGTCATCAAAATCAAAGGACGAGGTGGCATAAATCGGCAGCACGTGGGGCGCCGTCGTTCGGTTTTCAGGGTGTTCTTTTACGGTGAGCGAATCTAATTTCATGGGGCAAAGGTAATTGTTCAAAAGTTGGTGAGATAAGCGGTTTTCTACCTCTAAAACCGCAAGTGTTTCACCGTCATACTCTTGTTCATCAATTGTTTGAGCGACCCCACACCAATGTCTAGGTGGGTTTTGGCGAACTGCGTCGTCACTACCCGGTCGCTAGCATCAGTCTTGATGCCATCACGGGTCATGGGCATATCACTCACGAGCAAGAGTGCGCCGGCTGGCATTTGGTTCTTGAAAGCGGCTACGAAAATGGTGGCCGTTTCCATGTCAATGGCGATGCAGCGCAGGTCGCGGAGTTTGGCCTTGAAGTCCTCGCGATGTTCCCATACTCGCTTGTTGGTAGTGTACACTACCCCCGTCCAGTAGTCGCGCTCATACTCACGGATGGTAGTTGACACCGCTTTTTGCAGTGCAAATGCAGGCAAAGCAGGCACTTCGGGCGGGAGGTAGTCATTGCTCGTGCCTTCACCCCGTATGGCAGCGATGGGAAGTATAAGGTCGCCGTTGTGATTTTTACCCGTTTTAAGGCCGCCGCATTTCCCCAAAAAAAGCACTGCTTTAGGCTTAATTGCCTCCAAAAGGTCTATCACCAGGCCCGCATTGGGACTCCCGATGCCAAAGTTAATAATGGTAATACCCTCGGCCGTGGCGGCCTGCATCGGGCGTTCGAGGCCATGGATGGCCACTCCATGTTGATCGGCAAATTCTTTGACATATCCGGCAAAATTGACCAGCAGGATGTACTCTCCAAATTGATCAAGCGCCATTCCAGTATAGCGCGGCAGCCAATCTTTCACGATGGATGCTTTGGATGCTTTTTCTATTTCAAAATTCTCTTGCCACAATTGGTCTAGTTCTGCTTGTGAAAGCGTGCGGGGCAGGTCATCTTGCTTCTTCATGTTGTGATTTTTTCGTTTGGCGAAAGTCTTGCAAATCCTTGGGTTTGAAAAAAGATTTTTGGCAACTGGTTAGATGGAACAAGGATGACAGAGAATTTAATGCAAAGCAGTTTTTTAGTCAAATGCCACAAATTCAAAAACCGCTCTATCTTTCGCCCCTTCAATTTTCAAAACTAAAACTCTTCCTTGTATGGCAAACCTTTGGGTACGAAAACCTCTTTCCCAACTTTTGGCTCAAGCCGCTGACTCTGAAAAAGGGCTTAAGCGAACATTGGGCGCCTGGAATCTTGTGGCACTCGGTATAGGTGCCATCATCGGCGCAGGCCTTTTTGTGCGCACCGCCGCCGCCGCCGCCGAGGCCGCCGGCCCTTCCGTAACTCTTTCCTTTATAGTTGCAGCCATTGGCTGTGCCTTCGCGGGACTTTGTTACGCAGAATTCGCCTCTATGATCCCCATTGCAGGTAGTGCATATACTTATGCCTACGCCACCATGGGCGAGCTCGTCGCCTGGATCATCGGCTGGGCGCTCATCATGGAATATGCACTGGGTGCAGCCACCGTATCCGTAGCATGGTCGGAGTATTTGAATAGCCTGCTTGGAGGGGCAATACCCTATGGATGGTGTCACTCACCGTTTGAACATTTGCATCAACTTACGGGGTCTGATAAAATCAACCAGATTATTGGCTATTTTTCATCGTTAAATGTCGAACAACTGAATGACATTGGGATAGTTAAATTGGAAGAATTTTTGAGTTCAATCAGGAAGGGTGCTGAAGTAGGTGTTTATGCACTTGACCATGAACTTTACACTAAGTTGCCAGCCAACGCCCCTCAAATATTCGAGAACTACCACGGCATCATGAATGCACCATCGCTCCTTATCCTGCTTTTGCTCACGATGGTACTGATCAAAGGCACCCAAGAATCGGCGTTTCTGAACGCCGTTATCGTGGCGATCAAGGTCTCGATTGTACTGATTTTCATCGCTGTGGGTTGGCAATTTATTGACCCCTCCAACCATACACCCTACATGATCCCAGAAGGCACGGCTGGTCATGAGGGCTTTTTCAAGTACGGTTATGGGGGCGTTTTGGGAGGCGCGGCCATTGTGTTCTTCGCTTTCATAGGTTTCGATGCAGTGTCAACTGCTGCGCAGGAAGCCAAAAATCCGGCGCGGGACATGCCCATAGGCATTCTCGGATCGCTGGCCGTTTGTACAGTGCTCTACATCCTTTTCTCTTATGTCCTCACTGGTGTAGCCAATTGGACGGAGTTCGCAGCAGCGGGCAAAGAGGCCTCGGTGGCTTACGCCATTGAGAACCACATGCCTGGATACGAGTGGCTTGCTACAGCGGTTAAAGTGGCAATCCTGGCAGGTTTCTCGTCGGTGATTCTAGTGATGCTGCTTGGCCAAAGCCGCGTGTTTTACTCGATGGCAAACGACGGCCTCATCCCTAAAGTCTTCGCCGAATTGCACCCAAAATTCCGTACGCCTTACAAGTCAAACATGTTGTTGTTCCTCTTTGTGGGCTTATTCGCGGCCTTTGTTCCAGGCAGTATGGCAGGCGATTTAACCTCTTTTGGCACCTTGCTGGCATTTGTGTTGGTGAGCCTCGGCGTACTGTTCATGCGTCGCTCCAACCCGGAACAGCACCGCCCCTTCCGTACGCCCCTGGTGCCTTTGGTGCCGATCCTTGGGGCACTCATTTGCCTGGGCATGATTGTGGCGATTGACCCATTCACGCTCAAGGCCGCGTTAGCGTGGATGATACTGGGCTTGTTGGTGTACTTCGGCTACAGTCAGCGCAACAGCAAGTTGCAGAAATAAGTGTTGATTGTTGAGTGATAAGTGTTGAGTGATAAGTGTTAATGGTTCAACACTTATCACTCAACACTTATCACTCAGCACTTACCACTCAACACTTACCACTCAATGATCGTTTCAGCCATCGTCGCAACTGCCAAAAACAACGTAATCGGGAAAGACAACCAAATTCCCTGGTATTTGCCTGCCGACCTATCCTATTTCAAAAAAACGACCCTGGAGCACCACCTCATCATGGGCCGCAATTGCTTTCGAAGCATTGGCCGTCCGCTCCCTAAGCGCACCAATATTGTAGTGACTCGCGACCTGTTTTTCACAGCCGAAGGCGTGCTGGTGGCCCACTCACTGGAGGAAGCGCTCGGTATGGCATTCGATGGAGCCGAAGAAGAGGTTTTCATTATCGGCGGTGGAGAAATTTACCTGGAAACTGCCGACCTGTGGGACAAAATTTACCTCACAGAAGTAGACCTCGAAGTCGAGGGCGATATTTTTTTCCCTGAAACCGATCCTGCTGAATGGGTAGAAATTTCGAGTGAATCCCACCAACCCGATGAGAAGAACGAATGGGCATATACATTCCGGGTTCTGGAGCGAAAAATGGAAGATTAACACCGCAAAAATATTCCAACCAAACTCTTTGGAAAAAAGACCTGCATTTTTTTATACTTTTGCAACCGAATTTCGCGGAATAGGTAGGCCCGCGTGCTCTTCCTGAACTTCGGTTTCGTAATAAATCGTGCTTTACACACACCAATTCAAGTCTGGTTTTTTGACACATGGAAAAGAAGCGACTGCTCCTTATCACGCAAGAACTCGCACCCTACACTGAGGGCACCGACATTTCTGAACTCGTGGGGAAACTGCCCAAATTTTTTGCAGACCAAGGTTATGAACTCCGCATCCTCATGCCCCGCTTCGGCGTGGTAAACGAGCGCCGCCACCGGCTACACGAGGTGGTGCGCCTTAGCGGGATGAACATCATCGTGGACGACGACGATTACCCACTGCTCATCAAAGTGGCATCGTTGCCCGGCTCACGATTACAAGTCTATTTCCTTGACAATGAAGAGTTTTTCAAACGCAAAATGGTGTTTGAAGACGACAAAGGTCATCCTTTCGAAGACAATGCCGACCGCGCAGCGTTTTTCTGCAAAGGCGCCATTGAAACGGTAAAAAAATTCGGCTGGCCACCCGATTTTATCATGTGCCAAGGCTGGATGACAAGCCTGCTGCCGCTTTACCTCCGTACCGCCTATAAAACCGAGCCTATTTTTGCCAATGCTCAAATTATTTACGGAGCCTACGACACACCACACGAGCACGAAGGCGGTGAACGTTTTTTCCAAAAAGCGGCCATCAATAACCTGACAAAAAAGCACCTCGAGCCTTACCGTAATGGCGAAGGCGTTTCGATGCACAAAGGCGCAGCGCACTACGCCGATGCTGTGATCATCGGCAGCGAATCGCTTGATACCAACGTTCCGTACTTGTCTGTAGCCGGCGACAAACCCGTGCTCCCTTGGCAGCCCGCTGACGAGGCACTGCCCGGGTATCTTGAGTTTTTCAAGAGCCTGACGGAAAGCGTAGCGGCATAAGGAACGCGGCACCAATAACTTAGTCATTTGATGCCACCCTTTGTTCCATCAAATGACTAAGTTATTGGTGACGCGCTCCTAAGATGATCTGAATTTGTGGAATTGTGGGTTTGGGGATTTGGTTATTTGAGTAGCCATGCTTGGGTGCTCGAATAACCAAATTCCCAAATAACCAAACCCCCATACCCACAATTCCCCAAATCCACATTCACACATGACCACAAACATGAAGCAAAAACTCCCGGCTCTGGTCGGCATCCTGTTGATCGCCCTTGCATTTTGGGCTGGTTGCAAAAAACCGAGCACCCTGGGTGCCGGATTGGTGGACGAAGACGGTTACGACAGATTTGCCTTCACCGACACCATTGAAGTGCGCTGCACCGTCGAACGTGAAGACAGCTCTTTGACCTCTGACCGCAGTTCCACCGCAGAATATTTTTTGTGTGGCGAACTGAACGACCCCGAGTTCGGGAAATCCTCCTCAGACATCTATGCGCTGATGCTGGGAGAAACCCTGAACCCAAATTTCGACACCACTGCCCAAGTATTCGACAGCATTGTGCTTTACTTGCGCTATTCCTATGGTGGTTTTTACGGTGACACAACGAAGTCACAGATATTGCGCGTGCTGCGTGTGGCCGATGGCCAATTCATTCGCAATACCAAGAATTACTACTCTAACAACTCGATACCGACCAATGATGTGGACGAGATTGGCAGGGTAGAAAACTTTTTGCCCAAGCCCACCAAGCAAGACAGCCTTTTTGATGGCCTCGAAGGAGCCTTTTTAAGGGTTGTGTTGGCACCTGAATTTGGCCAGTATCTTTTCAATCTTGACAGTGCTTCTTACTCATTAGATTCACTTTTTTTTGGCAAACTGCGTGGTTTAAAAATTGTGTCGTCTTCGAACGGTGCCTCGCCCGGAGCGATGCTGGCATTTGACCTGAACAATTCGCTGAGCCGGATGCGGCTTTTTTACCACGAAAAACTGGACAGTACTGCCAAAAATTTTGACTTCTTTTTTGAGGGCGCAAACAAATTCACCCACTTTCAGCATTATCTTAGTGGAAGCCCAGCCGGGCAACTGATTGGCCAGCAGTATGCTGATGAAAAACTTTATGTACAAGGAATGCATGGCCTGCGGGTGAAAGTAGAATTCCCCTACGCACACTTTCTTGACGATATCGCAGTGAACCAAGCCCAACTTGTGCTTACGGTTGCCGACGATCATCCAACTTTGACTCCTGCAAGCCAGTTGTTTTTTTCCCAGTTGGAAGATGATTCTGTTTTTGTGCTCACCAGTGATGTAGCCTATTCTTTTGGCAGCAACCTAACCGGCGGATTCTCCAGTTTTGGCGGAACGCCCAAGAAAGTGGTGGACAATGGTATTACGGTAACGCGCTATCGGCTCACGCTCAGCGAAACGTTCCAACATATCGTAGACGATGACAGTAGCACCAACACCAAAAACCGAACGGTCTATCTTGGTGTTTATCCACGCAGTCGAACCGCAGCGCGTTCAGTGCTCTATGGCCCAAAGAGCTTATCTTTCCCAGCCAAATTGGAATTGAAATACACTAAAGTAAAGTGATAAAGGGGTGGAGTGATGAAGCGATTGCAGCACATCACTCCATCTCTTTATCATTTCATCCCTTCATATTATGTGCGGAATCGTTGGCTACATCGGCTTGAAAAAAGCCTACCCAATTTTGATAAAGGGCCTTATCCGGCTCGAGTACCGAGGCTACGACAGCGCCGGTGTCGCGCTACAAAACGGCTCGCTAAGAGTGTATAAAAAGAAGGGGAAGGTGGCCGAATTGGTGGAATTTGCAAAGGATAAAGACACCAGCGGAAATGTTGGCATGGGCCATACCCGTTGGGCTACCCACGGCAAACCCGACGACACCAATGCTCACCCACACACGAGTAGCAGTGGTCGGCTCGTGCTGATCCACAACGGCATCATAGAAAACTATTCGGTGTTGAAAAGTGCACTGCTACGCCTTGGCTACGATTTCAAAAGCGAAACCGATACTGAAGTTTTGGTAAACCTCATTGAAGAAGTTCAAAAACAAGAAAACCTTCCGCTGGAAGAGGCGGTTCGTCAGGCACTTACACAGGTGCACGGGGCATACGCCATCGTAGTGATGGATCGAGAGGACCCAAACAAAATAGTGGCGGCACGTAGATCGAGTCCCTTGGTCATCGGTATAGGAAAGGGCGAGTTTTTGATCGGCTCAGATGCTACCCCTATTGTGGAACACACCAAAAATGTAGTGTACCTGGAAGACGAGCAGGTGGCAACTTGTGCCCTTGGACAGGAATTGAGCATCAAAACCCTTCGCAATGAAGTGGCTACGCATACCGTCCACAAAATTGAGATTGAAATAGAGCAGTTGGAAAAAGGTGGTTACGACCATTTCATGCTCAAAGAAATATTCGAGCAGCCAACCACCATTGCTGAATGTATGCGCGGGCGTATGAATGCGGAAGATGGTTGGGTGAAACTCGGTGGCATGGATGAACACTTGAAACGGCTTGTGAATGCCGAACGTATGATTATCTTGGGCTGCGGCACTTCGTGGCACGCAGGTATGATTGCCGAATATTTGATCGAAGACCTGGCCCGTTTGCCTGTGGAAGTTGAGTATGCTTCAGAATTCCGCTATCGCAACCCAGTGGTGCGAGACAACGATATTGTGCTCGCCATCAGCCAATCTGGCGAAACTGCTGACACATTCGCAGCCCTCGAACTAGCAAAACAAAGGGGAGCGCTCACCTACGGCATCGTAAATGTGGTTGGCTCTTCTATTGCTAGACTTACGCACAGCGGATCCTATATTCACGTTGGGCCAGAAATCGGGGTAGCCTCCACCAAAGCTTTCACCGGGCAAGTCACCATGCTCAGCATGATGGCCCTGATTTTGGGCTACGAGCGCGGCTTCTTACCCAAATCGCAGTACCAAAAACTCGTCCAAGAACTTTCATTGATCCCTCAAAAAGCAGATGAATTGCTCCGAAAATGCCAAAAGCAAGTGGAATATATCGCGGGAGAGTTCAAAGATGCCACCAATGCGCTCTATCTGGGCAGGGGATACAATTTCCCTGTTGCCCTCGAGGGTGCTTTGAAACTCAAGGAGATCAGTTATATCCACGCCGAGGGCTATCCGGCAGCCGAAATGAAACATGGCCCCATTGCACTCATAGACGAGAACATGCCTGTGTTCGTTATAGCAACCAACAAAAGTGCGTATGAAAAGGTAGTAAGCAATATCCAAGAAGTAAAAGCCCGGAAAGGCGTGGTGGTGGCGGTCGTGACCGAGGGGGATGAGATCATCAAAAAACTCGCTGACCATACCATTGAAATACCAGAGACCGAAGAACCGTTTACACCATTGCTTTCTGTCATACCTTTGCAACTGCTTGCTTACTACATTGCCGTCATGCGTAACTGCGATGTTGACCAGCCGCGGAACTTGGCAAAGTCTGTGACCGTGGAATAAATCACATTTTTACCCGCCGAAGCCTACACCAAGGCGGGAACCACATTTTAAAATATGAACAGTTTAGATATAGAATACAACACCGAGCGTCCAGACATTCAATTTCCCGAATACGGCCGCTCCATCCAGGAAATGCTCTTGCACGCCAAGACCATCGAATCGCCTCAAAAAAGGCAAAAAACGGTGGAATCCATCATCGGTTTGATGATACAACTCGGCCCACAAGGCAACCGAAACATGGACGATTATCGCGAAAAGCTCTGGAACCATGTGTTTGCACTCACCAACTACGAACTAGAGGTGAATGTCCCATCTGGTATTATCATACGCCGAGAAGAAGACCGCGCAAAGCCCCAACCACTTGGCTATCCTACCACGGCTACCCGGATGCGGCACTATGGCAACAGTGTTCATGCGCTCATCCAAAAAGCCATTGATATGCCCGAGGGCCCAAAAAGAGAGGGGTTTGTGGAGGTCATTGCGTCCTACATGAAACTGGCCTATAAAACTTGGAACAAAGAGCACTATGTCAGTGACGACATTGTGAAAGAAGACCTTGAAATCCTTTCCAACGGCCAACTTTTGCTGCATGAAGGCCACGATTCTCTCGACAAACTAGCGGCAGGGGTAGGGAAATTAGACAACCGAAACAGAACCAATGTCATTAGCGGCAATGACCGAGGAGGACGTAGACGCGGGGGGCGTAATCGGGGAAGTACAGGTGGCGGCAATGGCGGCAATGGCGGCAATGGCGGAGGAGGTAGAAGCAACAACCCAAACAACAATAGTAACAACAACGCCGGAAGACGTAAAAAACGCTGATTTTTTGCTTCTATAAAACACCTATTTCTTTTAAGGAACGGGTGTCAAAATAACTTCCCAATTTGATGCCATTCTTTTGCCGCCAACCGTCCTATCTTTTTCGTTAAATAGCCCCACTATTCGCCTCAAAAGATAGTTGGCTAACGCCAAAATAATTGGCCTGAAATTGGGAAGTTATTTTAACACCGTTCCTAAGGAACGGGTGTTTACAATCTTTAAACAGCCTCTAATAAAAAAAATAAAAAAAATAAAGGCCCCTAACATTGATTTTTCAAAAACCCATTTAACTTTGCACCAAAATAGGCAATTTGTTGCTCGTTTGATTCAAATTAGAACAGTAAGCCATTAGGCTTTAAGATAAAGGTTTAAAATGAAGCGTGTTTTGATGACGTCCTTCTCCGAAAACGTTCGGAGGGGGACTTTTTTTTACCCGTATCCCGTCCGCAGCCCTTTCTTACCTTAGCCCCATGTCTCCTACACCATCCACATTGCATCCCTTACAGGTGCGCACCGTAGCACAAAACCTGCGTGCTATTTTTCAAGAAAATCGCTATGCCGACAAGGTGATAGAACACGCCCTGCGCAGCAACCCCAAAGCAGGAAGCCGCGACAGGGCTTTTATTGCAGAAACGACGTATGAGGTGCTGCGGTATTTTCGACTCTATACCGAGATTTTGGGCATTTTGCCCAGCACCGAGCTTGATTTTTGGCAACTCATTGGGGTTCATTTGGCCTTCAAAGACGTTGAACTTCCTGATTGGCAGGAATTCAAAACCTTAAAAACCACCACATTCTTTGCTAAAATAAAAGACTTCCAGCGCACGCGCGATAAAAAAGCCACTGAAGATTTGCCCCGTCGCATTCGCGAAAGCATTCCTGATTGGCTCGACGAATTAGGGCAAAACGAACTTCCTGACCAATGGGATGAGACGCTCCGGTGGCTCAATCGCCCTGCCCAAGTCGTGCTGCGTACCAACCGCCTGCGCACCAGCCCCTTGGAACTTCAGCAGGCACTCCTCGCTGAAAACGTTGATGCCCAAATCATTGCAAACTCTGATGCTCTGGTACTGAGCGCCCGGAAAAATGTTTTCCAAACCAGTGTTTTCAGAAAAGGCTGGTTCGAGATGCAGGATTACAGCAGCCAACTCGTGGCCGTGTTACTTGCACCACTGCCAGGGATGCGCGTGGTAGATGCCTGCGCCGGGGCTGGCGGCAAAACCCTTCACCTAGCCGCTTTGATGCAAAACCGAGGAAGCCTCATCGCACTTGACACACAGGCTTGGAAGCTGGAAGAGCTCCGCGCTCGCGCACGCCGCGCAGGAGCCTCCAACATAGAGACCCGCCCAATTGAAAACCGTAAGACCATCAAGCGTTTGTATAATTCGGCCGACCGGCTTTTGCTCGACGTACCCTGCAGCGGTCTCGGTATCCTGCGCCGCAACCCCGATGCGAAATGGAAACTCCAGCCAGAACAGATCGAAAAACTTCGCAATACCCAACAAGAAATCCTCCAAAATTACAGCGCCATCACGAAGCGTGGTGGACACATGGTGTACGCAACTTGTAGTATTTTGCCTTCCGAAAATCAGCATCAGATAGAGCGGTTTTTGGAAAGCGAGGCTGGCAAGGAATTCAAACTTGTAGAAGAACGCCGAATTTTACCACAGGATGAAGGTTTCGATGGGTTTTTTATGGCACTTTTGGCTCGGGAATGAATTTACAGAAGGGCTGAAAAATCCAGAGCTGGATTATTCTGAAGGATCAATTCCCTGACCATTGGCAGTCACCAAAAACAAACAAACAAATCCACACCCAAAATATGACACTCGAATCCTTGCTTAAAGACTATGCAAGTTTCAATCTCTGGGCCAACATACAATTTGTCAACTGGTTGAAAACAAAGCCCTTAGAACTGATGGTACGCGAAATTCCGTCCAGTTACCCAACCCTGCGTGACACGCTGATTCATATTTGGGGGGCAGAGCAAATCTGGCTCGAACGACTCCAACTAATACCACCCACCACTTTCCTCTCCGAACGGTTCAACGGCACAGTCGAAGATGTTTTTGAAGGAATTTTGAGTCAATCAGAGGAATTTGCCAAATATGTGGATGCCTTGCCCGATGCTGATTTTCAAGAGATTTGTACCTTCAAACTCTTGAACGGTACAGAAGACAGTCGCGCACGCTCCAAGATGATTCACCACTGCCTGAACCACAGCACTTACCACCGGGGCCAGATGGTAACCATGGCGCGCAACTTTGGCTTAACCGACCCGCCCTGCACCGATTATATGAAATACGTTCGCATTAAATGAAAATCCTCCATTTTTCTGACACGCACCTTGGTTATCAGGCATTTGATCGCGTAACAGACGCAGGCATTAACGCCCGCGAGCAGGATGTGTACGATGCTTTTGAGCGCATGGTAGAACGGATTCTGGCAATCAAGCCTGATATTGTAATCCATTCAGGCGACTTTTTCCACCGCCCCAGCCCGAGCAATCGCGCCCTGACCTTTGGGCTGGAACAACTCCGCCGCATCGGCCAGGCGGGCATCCCTACGGTAATTATTTCGGGCAACCACGAAACCCCGAAGACGATTTACAACGCACCCATTCTTCGCGCACTGCGCACTTTGGAGCATGTTTTCCCTGTTTTTGGAGAACATTGGGAAACCTTTGAATTCGGGAACGTAGCCATTCACGGCGTCCCTCATATCAACGACAACCGATTGTTAATCAACGAATTGGAGCGACTTGAACCCCTAAAAGGCAAGTTCAACATCCTCATGTTACACACCTCCTTGGGCAAGCGCTACCTGATGGAGGAATACGGCGAACAAGTATTCCCAGCGGAATTTGAAACCAAATTGGCGGGCTTCCAATACGTTGCACTCGGCCACTGGCACGACCGACAAGCTGTGAACCTGCACCCCTGCGCCTGGTATTCGGGCAGCACGGAGCGGTTCAGTGACACCGAAATCGGATCGGAAAAGGGGTTTCTAATGCTTGATATTCAGCCGGATAACACTTGTGCTGTGCGTTTTGAAGCTATAATTACCCGTCAGTGGCTGCGCTGGGAACGCAGTGGCTGTCACGAGGTTTCGGTAGCCGAACTGGAGGCGGAATTGGAAATTTTTAAAGAAAAAAATCAAACGCTGGATGCCATCATTTCACTGATTTTCAACGACATACGCCCGGAACAAACGCTGGAACTCGGCAATCTCCGCCTACGTCAAATATTCCCGGATGCTTTTCAACTTATTCCGAAGCGCAAAACTTTCAGCGACCGGGCTTTTGTTCACGCGATTGAAGCCAACCAATTTGAAAGCTTGGACAAGGTTTTTGCGGATTATTTAAGAAGCAAATACTCGGAGGATGAAGGTATGGCGGAGAAGTTGGTGGAACGGGCGAGGCGGTATTTTGGGGAAGAATTAATTTAAGATTTGCGTACTTTTTTGGCAGCGGTTGATATACAACTTCCCGAAAGTTTTAAACTTTCGGGAAGTTCGGTCCAGCAACAAAGTTGATCTGAGGCCGGTTTGTGTGTCATCTCGATTAAAAAGATGAAAAATAATGATCCTCAACAATTTAACCCTCGCCAACTACAAGCAATACGGCCATCTCGAACTCGAATTCAGGGAAGGCCTGGTCGGTATCATTGGCAAAAACGGTGCAGGGAAATCCACCATTTTTGAAGCCATCCTGTACTGTCTTTTTGGCCGCGACGAAGGCAACAAAGCCCATGTGAGATCGGCTTTTGCCGACCCAAAAGCCACCGTGGAATTGCAGTTGGATTTTACAATTGGCGAGATTGGCTACCGAGTGCGGCGCGAGTTTCGGGGCAAAGCCCTAGCCGTTGGGGCCGAGTTTTACAAAAACGACTTGCTGGTAGCCAAGGGCGTTTCGCCCGTCAACGAGGAATTGGTGAAAGTGCTGCATATAGAGCGCGATGCTTTCAAACGCTCCGTCTTTTCTGGCCAAAAAGAGCTTTCCGAACTATCCGACACCTCCGGGGAAGCCCGAAAACGCATGGTGCGCCGAATGCTCGGCCTTGATACCCTCGACGATGCCCAGTCCCGAGTGAACACTGACCTCCGCGACCTCAGTAGCCAAGCCGCTGGTCAACGACAGAACCTCCTCTCCAATGAGGTGCTGGAATCTTTGAAAACTGAAATGTCAGAGCGAGATAAATCCTTGGATGCAAATGGATTGGAGGTTAAAAAGGAGCGGCAGAAACTTCAGGATATTCAAGAAAAACACCGCACGGAGAAGGAAAAATTTGATCGAGAAGAAGCACGATTCAAACGCCACAGTCTCTTACGGAATGAACTCGGTCAAGCCGAAGAACGTCGTACCGGATTGAGCTTGCAGCAGGAAAATTTGAAAAAGAAAGAAGGCGATTTACACTTGCAAAAAACAAATCTTGATGGAATTCGGGCCGAGTTTTCAGGCTACGAAGCCAAGAAAAAATCGCTCGATGCGCTAGAGCACGAACGTTCCCGCAATACCAATCGGGAAGCGCGTTTGGCAAAAATTGCTGAAACCAAAGAACAGTTAGAGGTGACCCTTGCTAAGATCAAAACCTTGATCGTGCAGTTGTCAGCACAGGCTACCGTGGAATCTGCCTTGAAAGAAAAACTGACCGCGGTGGCCAATTTAGAAGCCGAAATGGAAGCCAAGCGCATCGAATTGCGTGAAATTGACAAACAAATCGGTGGTATCGAAAAAAGCCTGAGTGAACGGAAGGGAAAATTGGAACGCCTGCGCGAGTTGGGCAGCGAAGGCAATTGCCCCACCTGCCTCCAGCCCCTCCTTGATGGCTATGAACTTGCTTTGGCAGAACTTAACAACGAAATCCATGGCCTGCAAACCAATCAGTTGCAGCAACTTGAGGCACAGAAAAAAGCCGTCACCGAAGCCGGGATTGCGCTAAAAAACCGACAAACCATCACCCGGAACGAATCTAATAATCTACTTCAAGAACAAACACGCCTGACAGAAATCGCTCGCCAGCTTACGAGCGAAGAATATCAAAAGCGAACATTCGAAAGCCGCTTGACTGCCGATGAAACCATCCTCCGCGAGATTGGCGAGGTCCATTTTGACGAGGCAACCTATCAAAACTTGAAGACGAAACTTACTGCCCTGGAGCCGCGCTACCGCGAGTTTTTGTCGCAAGAGAACTATGTTTCCCGCGAACTTCCGGCCACCCTTTCTGCGTTAAAATCTGCAGAATCTGGTATTGCTGAAGCCAGCCAAAAAATTTCTGTGCTGAGCGCAGACCTCTCTACTGTAGGGTACGACGAGGGAGCGTACAATCTTGCTAAACAGGCGGTTGCAAGTTTCACAGATGCGTTTCAGGCGCAAACGGAAACCGTGCAGACCTTGGAGAAAACAGGCCTCGAGCTCCAAAATGAGCAATCAAAATCAGCAGAAAAGCTCCGCATCAACGATCGTATCCTTGCGCAAATCAGCGACAAACTAGAGGAAGTAGAATTACTCCGAAGACTCACCGAAATGCTCGGTCTGTTCAAAACCGAAATCCTCGAAAAAGTAAGCCCCGGCATCTCGCGCGAAGCCAGTGATTTGTTCAACCGCATCACGAAAGGCAAGTACGAGGGCATCCGCGTGGACGAGAATTTTGACTTCGCGATCACCGACGGCGGAGTGTTTTACCCCATTGAGCGGTTTAGTGGCGGAGAGGTAGACCTCGCCAATTTCTGCCTTCGCATCGCCATCACAAAAGCCATCATGGATCTGAGCGGCTCGTCCGCCGAAAGACGGATGGAATTCCTTGCCTTTGATGAAATTTTTGGGAGCCAGGACGAAGAACGTCGGATGGAAATGATGTTGGCGCTCAACTACTTACAAGAGCAGTTCCGGCAGATTTACATCGTGTCGCACATTGATAGCTTGAAGGATTTTTTTCCGCATTTATTGGAGGTACAGTTTGCGGCAGAGGGCAGCACGGCGGTTTGGCGATGAAGACTTCAACCTTTTCTCTTCCCAATCTTCTCCAATATCGCCTCCAATTTCTCTAGCAACCAAGCACGATCTGCTATGAGTTTGGTTTCTTTGACTTTGGAAATTAATTGTTGAGCACGATCAGAGTTCACGGCAGTCTCCGAGTGAAGTATCTGTTTCATCATGTTTACGAAGTTTACATAAAGCTCCTTTTTGAGGCTCGGTATTTTGTCCTCGCGTGATAGGAACACTTTTGCAGCCTCAATCCGAGCGTCCAGCCATTGACTTTCTCTTAACTGGTACAAGATTTTGATTTCCAATATTTTCGAGGCGATTTTATAGTGCATTTCCTCATATTTATAAGGGAAGAGTACCTCGTATGCAGTTTGAAATTCTCTGACAAAGAAATGGTAGTTGGCGAGATTGTACCGATAAGCATCTTCAGGATGTTCAGTACCCTTTATTCGGTCTTTGTGGCTCGTCAAAAAGTCATACGCCCATGAGTACTCTTTGATAAGAAGCGCCACTGTGGCAACACTCTGAAATTCTGCAAAAGGAATACCACCATCCTTGTAAATACGCTTTTTTTCAAATCGTCGCAGATAGATTTGGAAAAGTTGGGGGAGCGCTGATGCATTGCCCTGATCCCATTCTCTTACAAGATAATTAATTGCAGAAGTTTCAAAACTGTCCAAATAAGCAAAAGGAATATGCCCCTCAGATTTGGAGAGCAAATCAAGGTATTCCGAAAAAAGTTCGCTCGAAGCGCCCACTCCTTCTCGCAGAAACTTGAGCGACAGGTACATTAAACGGCCTAAAGGTTTATTAAAAAAATAGCCAAGGCGTTCTGATTCAATATCTATCGGAATCAATTGCTCAAAAGGGGGTAGAGCAAGGGATGTGACTTGGTTTTGGAAAAGCAAGACACAGGTCAAATAGCAACGTTCTAACAGAAAAAACTCGTCTAGGGATCGTAATGTTTTTATTAGGTTGAGATCGCCTTTTTTATGGTTAAAAGCACTAAGCCGCATGGTCTCCTCCAATTCCACTCGATAATTCCATAGATACTGATCCCCAACCCATTCCTCCTTTTTGCGCTGCAATTCAACAATGCTTTCTCGAGTAGCCCAAAATTTTTTGTCATTTCCTTTTTGGTTGAAATACTTTAAAATCAATAGCTCTTGTTCCCGCTCGTCCCATTCACGGTCCGCCATTTCGAAAAGCACAAATTTCCTGACCAGTTGATATGCCTTGTGCATCCATCGGTTGAAAGTGTTTTTGGCATACGGCACTCCTGAGAATGCTTTTTCCCAAAGGACTTCATCTTCTACCGAGACTTCCCCTTCTTTTTGTTCCAGATCTATCAAAGTGTGATGGAGCAACACAAGGCAATCATGCCCTACAGGAAGGCCTGTGCAATAAGGAGAATCAAGAAAACTACGCAGACGAGCGCGTTCAGCTTTATCCAGCGTAGCAGCCAATTGCATGGCCCCTCTGTTACCTTTATTTGCCATTTTTTTCGTCGTGTGCTGCGAAAGTGTAAAATTAAAAAAAATTGTAATTGAAATGGTTAAAACCAACAGGCCATCTTTGTGGCATCTATCAGAAAGCAACAAGTTATTATTCCCCGTTCCTAAAAATGCAAAACTTCAAAATCTTGTAACCGAGCGTCTCAAAAAACCACCCTTACCTTTGTATCGAAACTTTTAACCTACAATAAAGGATATGTTTACATTTTTGAAAGAGAATTTCCGCTCTGTTTTTTTGCTGCTTTTGGCAGCTCTATTGATTTTTCTTTACCTGTGGTTTTTCCGACAAAAAGCCAAAGACCCAGTCCCAACTTTTAAGGTTTCGGCAGGCTCTATTCTCGTCACACCAGACAAATCCTTAGGCGCAGACCTGGTAAAAATCTCTGCTTTTGATGCACAAGGGACTCCGCTTGCCAATGGTGAATTGGTGGCCCCATTTGACACCTCTTTTAACATCAATTTTGGAAACAACGTTGATTTGGTTCGAGTCAAAATGGACTACCTCAAAAGTGGCAAAATCATTGGTTGTCCACCTTTTGATGAAACGATCGTAATTCCGCCCGTTGGTGTTCCCATCATTACGACAGACGTGCCCGTTGGCAGAAGCAGTACCTCTTTCACTTCCAACAACTGGTGCGACTGTGACTTTGGTCCGGGTGGTGTATTGATCGCGCATCCATGCCCCTCTCCAACTACCCACTGGGAGTTTTCTATTGGTACAGCCGCCAGCGCAGGCAAATACAAAGTGGAGGTGACCAAAAACACCACAATAGGCGGAGTAACAGGTACTCCAGTTGTCTCCCGCTTCATCATCAGCATTGATAACCCGACAGGAGGCATGAACGTGTTGTACTATACAGGCTTTAATATGAGCTGTACATCCTCCTCTCTCGTGCCCGCGCTCAGCAACGATGCTGACTTCAGTTTACAGGCTTTCAATAAGTTGATATACTATAATACTTCATCGCTGAAATACACTTGTCAAGTACAAAAAAAGCTGGATTGTACTGGCTTACAAAGCGATAGGGTCATCGTAGTCAAATGTGATGACACCCCGCCACCATCTAGCACAATAGTAAATTACTCGGTCACGGTCACTAAAGCAAGCACAGCTTGTGGCGATGGAAGTCTATAAACACCCTGTATCACCTCAACCATAATCTATCGGCAGTACGGCTGATAAATTCCAAAACCTCCCGACTCGGCTTGCTCATCTGGGCAAGCCGAGTAGATCGGGGGGAAACAAAAACCACCCCATTTGAATAACAAACCTATCCTGGTAAGAAGTGCTTCATATTAAAACCCTATTGCCCCCCTTCTAACCCTTCTAACCACCTCAAACCCAATTTGTAAACACCCCAAACCCCGGCCTTGAACCAGCTGGGGTTGTTTTTTATGCTGCACCCGCCTTCTGATCCTCGTTTACTTTCCGCTCACCACCACCACAATCTCCCCTTTCACTTCTTTTGACGTAAAATGCACGAGCAATTCCGAGAGCGGAGCCGTTTTTACTTCTTCAAATTTTTTACTCAATTCTCGAGCCACGCAAGCTTGCCGATCCGCGCCACAATGGGCGATGAGTTCTTCCAAACATTTTACCAGTCGAAACGGCGATTCGTACAGCACAAAGGTGTGCGGCAATACGGAGAGATATTTCAATCTTGTTTGGCGACCTTTTTTGTGTGGCAGGAATCCTTCAAAATGAAAGGTGTCGCAGGGCAGGCCACTAGCTACCAGGGCTGGAACAAAAGCAGTTGCACCTGGCAAACATTCTACCCGAACCCCTCGGCGCTGACAGGCCCGCGCCAACAAAAAACCTGGGTCAGAAATACCGGGTGTTCCCGCATCTGAGATAAGGGCCATGGTCATACCGGAAGCCAATTCATCTACCAGATGCTCCACTTTCGCGTGTTCGTTGTGCGCATGGAAAGCGCGCAAATGTGTTTTTATCTCGTAATGGTCCAATAGTCGGCGGCTCGTGCGGGTGTCTTCCGCCAGCACGAGCGATACTTCTTTCAGCACCCGGATGGCACGCAGGGTAATGTCTTCGAGGTTGCCGATGGGCGTTGGGACGATGTAGAGCATGGGGCGAGAGATTATGATTGACTGCGGCGGAAATCTGTATAAACGTTGAGGATGGATTGCAGGTAGTCATCAGGTAAAGATGGAAGTTTTTGGTGAAAACCATCCGAAAAAAGGTCTGGAAAATGCTCGAAAAAATACCATCTAAAAAGTGTGAACGATTCCTTGATATCGTATGCCTTCTCTTTCATCTCGATAAAAATCTGTTCCAATGCTGCACTCAAGCCTTGTTTGTCAAGATGATCACTTTCAAAAAGGAGCAGATGGTTGCGAACTCTGTCCAATACATCATCAACAATTCGTTGCCTTGCTACACACAGGTTTTGACGAAACAAGCGGCAAATTTCACTAGTTTTATTGCCTCGAGCTGAAGTATCTGTCCCAAATATTTTTCCTTCTGAGTCGAACTTAAAAAAATGCCTGGGATTGTCTATTTCAGGGTGCAAAAGCATGGGCTTCTCGGCAAGCATGAGGGTATGGTTCACCTTAAATGCGTCTGTGTTGGGAGAGCCTTCGTCAGTGAGTGGATAATGTGCAACTCGAATTCCTAAAATAGGGAAACGAGTGCCTTTTGCGCCACCACGGTTACAGTCGTGACATGAAGGCAGCAAGTTTGACCATTCGTAGCAAAGCCATGGGTAGCCTTCGTGACCACCGTCCTTTCTTGATTTCCCTGTGGGTCTGTAGTGCTCTATTTGAGCTTCGTATTCGTTATTTTCGCAGTAAGCACATTTACCTAGATAATATGCAGCGAGCGCTTCCCGTGTTTTCTGATCACTATTGTCCCGACGATAAATTTTGTCATTGATTTTTGAAGTGTCACCCAACAAGACTTTGTCGAAGTCTTTGATTTTTAACATATCCTGCAAATGGACAGGCGTTTCCTCCCTTGGGTAACTGCGTTTGACAAACCGCATGGCCTATGCTTGTTGAGTAAAGGACAAGAACTTCTTGGCTTTATTTGATTTTCGAGCCAAATCAAGCAACTCTTGATCCAAAACATCATTCAAGACAGCTCCTTCGTAAGTCGTTTCTGTAGTAATCCGCTGTTTTTCATCATTAAAACTCTCTGGAAAAATTTCCTGAAACCCAAAAATTGGCGAAGTCAATATAGTATTTGGCAGCAATGTGCTGACATCAATATCTAGCCGTTCAACTGTGATACCTTCCTCTTTTGTCCTATCGACTTTGAAGAGAATCGAATCTTTCGGTGCCCCTAAAATCGGTATCGGACTGTGTGTGGAAGCGATGAATTGGATTTTTGGAAAGACTTTGGAAAGTAAGGCTGGTAGTTGGCGTTGCCAGATTGGGTGCAGGTGCAAATCCAATTCATCGATGATTACGATTCCCATAAAATCGTGGGGAGTATTCCAAGAAGGGTTGGACTCAAAAAAACGGACGCACATATCACCCACAAAGGCTATGATATTTTTAAAGCCCGAGGCAAGTTTTAGAAAATCAAGCGGAGGAAGGTTGTCACCTGTTTCGAGGTCTTTTTCACAATACAAAATGCGTCTAGAATCCTCGTCAAAAAAGATGTCGCCGATGCCGGGCATTAGACTTTTGAACATCTTGACTACGGAGGTATAGCGCGATTTGCGTTTCGGGTCGGTGTACCAGTCTCGAAGATAGCCTTCGATATTCAGCAGGTGGGCACTGGTTTTGAAAAGACTAAAACTGGCTGAACTGCGGTCGGTTCTCTGTTCTTTTGAAATTTCGTCTGTGATTTCCAAACGGTGTGGGCCGTAAGCCGCTAAACTCGGTGAATGAGCCTCGGCACTGCTGTTTGTAGTCACTTTTTCGTCATCCCAGTAACGCAGTACAATATCCGTACCTCCATTGGCAAGTTCAGTATCGCCGTCTCTTTTTCCATTAAACCCGATAAAAATGGCCCGAAGCAAGCAGGATTTCCCATAGCCGTTGTTGCCAGTCAGGAAAATCCATGGAGCTCGTGGCAGCCCAACTAACTCCGTTTTTTCGATGCCTTGAAAGTTATGTATAAATAACGATTCAAGCGAGATGGGCACCTCTCCGGATTTTGGCTTGGATGGTTTTAGGGGTGGAAACAGGTTGGACTTTTGCCGTTTTTCGCGGAATTCCATCACCGTGCGAAGCATGGATTGGAACTCAGTTTCGTCAATAAAATCAAAATTAATCCGCTCATTTCCCAGAAGCGAATTAAGCGGATTGTAAGACCACGCATCCTTGTTTTTAATGGCTGTTTCGATTTTTCTACGATCATCACTTTTCAAAAAGGCCCTCATCTTATCAAGTATGTCAAGACTGTCTTTTAGATACCAACGTACTAAAAAAGTTCGTCTGAATGGGCGTTTGAACATTCCAACGTGCTCAAACCCTTGAAATGATTCAAAAGCAGCAAATAGATTTTTTGACTCTTTTTCAAGATTCTTTTGCTGTAAATCGCAAAATAAACCTACCCGGCCATCCGTGAAAATATTCAAAACGAATGGAGCGGGGAAGCTCCAGAATTGAGTTGTAAAATATCCCTCTGTGGGTGAATTCATAAACCAATGTCCTTCGTTCAAAAGGCCAGCAGCATTACTTCGACGGAGCGCAAACCTTAAATCAGGCTCCGTCTCTGCCCGGTAGCGCAGTAAGAAATCCAGCACATTGTCTTGGAGTTCGATGAGCGATAATGGTGGCATCGTCATGGGCAGAAAATTTTGTCAAAAGTACGGCGACCTACCCATTTTTCAAATCAAACGAGTAACTCTCCATAATCAGATTCGCCAGCAATTTCTGGCAGGCAGTATCCACCTTTTCGCGGGCTTCGGTTTCTGAATTGGCTTCCAGGGTCATGCTGACGTGGCGACCGATGCGCACATCCTGTATGCCAGAGAGGTTGAGGTGTTTCATATTGTTCACCACGGCTTTGCCTTGTGGATCAAGCAGTTCGCGGTGAGGCATGATGTCAATTTCGGCGATAAACTTCATTCTATGGTGGATTTGTTGATTTTTTACCCGCCAAAGCCGAAGCGTAGGAGGGGGTGATTTGATTGGCCACGAATTACACTAATTTTCACGAATTGGAATAATGTATTAGTTCAATTCGTGGCTAAATTAACCAGCAATAATATTCTTTCTAAAAATGACCGACAAAACGATGTAGCAAACGATGATAGCCGACAAAGCCAGTTCTTTCAGGAAAAAAACGAGCACACCAAACAAAGCCAAAAAAACAAGGTTGAACCCATTGCTCTTCCAATCAAAACGTTTGATTTTCATGCCAAACATAGGAATCTCACTCACCAAAAGCCAAGAGAGCAGCCCCACCAGTCCGTACAAAAGCCATTGGTTTTCAATCACTTCTTTCAATCCAAAAAGGTTGTGATGTGCTGTCAGGGCTAGTCCCAGAACAAACACAGTGCAAGCCGGAGTGCTGAGGCCGATAAAATAGTTTGCCTGCCGAGTATCTAAATTAAATTTCCCCAAGCGCAGCGCAGAAAAAGCCGATAGCACAAAAGCGGGTAAAGCATAAATCTCCACAAACGTATTGCCATAAGCCGCTGTTATCGAAACATCCCCGCTCAAAAGACGGTACAGCATGGCCCCCGGCACCACCCCAAAACTCACCACATCGGCCAATGAATCGAGTTCCTTGCCAAGCGGTGAACTTACTTTCAAAGCTCGCGCCGCCATCCCGTCTAAGTAATCAAAGACGAATGATCCAGCAGTAAAAAGGGCTGCCATTTCGGGCTGCCAGTAAAAAGTGTAGAGCAAGGCGCAACAGCCGCAAAACAAGTTGGCAAGCGTGAGCGCGTTGGGGAGATGTTTCATCGGCGGCAAAAGTAGAGAATCTCTGGCGAAGCTTATTTTGCTAATTTGCGGCGTTATTGTAGATTGTCAAATGGTGCAGAAGGGGCTTCCGTTTGGATTTCAACATTTTAAGAAAATTTTGACTAAAGATTCAGCCAACAAAGTGGGCTGTTTTTGCGTCTTGGGCTATACAATGCCTCTATTTCCAAAAATATCCCAAATATCCCGATTTCAACAGCATACTATGAAAAAAACTACCCTCATTTTTGCCCTTTGTATTTGCGCTGCCCGTTCATTTGCGCAACCTTCCAACGACGAATGCTCCAGCCCGATCGTGTTGCCTGCCGCTTTGACTTTTTGTAGCCCGACAGGCGCCTACACCAATGTGGGCGCCACACCCTCCGCCTATGGAGCCCCCGGATGTTTTGGTACGGTGCAAAACGATGTATGGTTCGTCTTTACACCGCAGGCAACCGATATGACAATCACCGTACGTGGCGCAACAGCACAAGCACCCGGTGGCACTTTGCAAGACCCACAGGTATCCCTCTACTTTGGCACCTGTGGCGGGAGCATCAATGAATTGGTTTGCGATGCATCTGCGGGCAACAATAATATTGCGGAAGCCTACAAAGGTGGGCTTTTTGTAGGATCTACCTACCTCATCCGGGTTCAGGGCGCAGCTGGACAACAAGGAACATTTCAAATCTGCATCAACAACTACAACCCGCCCGTAGTCCCAACCTCCGACTGCCCAACCTCCTCGATTTTATGTGACAAATCACCTTTTGTGGTGCAATACGTAACAGGTGCTGGAAGCAATAATCAGGAAATGCAAGATGCTGCTTGCTTTAACAATGGTGTACCTGGAATATTTGAATCCAACTCCACCTGGTTTGTTTGGACTTGTGCACAATCAGGCACTTTGACCATGACGCTGACCCCCTTGAACGGCCCGGATGATCTTGACTTTATTATTTACCGACTCCCCAATGGAATTGGCAACTGTAACGGAAAAATTGTGGAACGTTGCATGGCCTCCGGGCAAAGCCAGGGGATCAATTCCACCGCATGTCTTGGCCCTACTGGAATGCGCAATGGCGACCCCGATGTCAGCGAAGACGCGGGTTGTTCTGAGCCTGGCGACGATGCCTGGCTCAGACCTTTGGATATGATTCAGGGCGAAACGTATGCCTTGGCCGTCAATAATTTTTCTGCCACAGGCAACGGTTTTTCCATCGAATTTGGCGGCACCGGCGAATTCCTTGGCCCTGAAGCAAAATTCACAACCATACCCGAAGCAGTATGCCTTGGAACTCCTGTACAAGTGATTGATGCTTCCACTTTCGCCCTTGGATCCATCACTGCATGGAAGTGGAGTTTCGGAGCGGATGTTCTGCCACAAACCGCCACTGGCCCCGGACCACATACCGTGACGTTTAATACGCCCGGTGTGCACCCAGTCGTGTTGACTCTGGAAACCGATTTGGGCTGCAAAGTCACAGAAATTCAATCTGTTTTGATTTACCCGGATGTGCAAGTGGATGCCCTGATCGCCGCTCCCGACTGTAACGGAACAGCCAATGGTCAGATTACCATCAGCAATATAACGAGCGGTACTCCACCTTATTTATTTAGTTGGAACAATGGGCCCTTTACGACCGAAAATTTCCTGGACAGCCTCGGTGTGGGTTTCTACACACTAGCCATTGTTGATTTTAACAACTGTAAAACCGACTTAGGGATTCAAGTAGACGAACGGATTTTGACTGCAGAGGCAAGCGTAGACCCGCCGCTTTGTTTTGGCGACGCCAATGGAGTCATAACACTCAATGTGACCAATGGCAAGCCCACCGTGCAGTTCGACTGGGGCAATGGCTACATCCCCAATAATTCGCAGGGCGGATTTGCTGCGGGCACTTATACCATTCAAGCCATTGATGCCGTGTTATGTGAAGGAACCTTCACGGTGTCTGTGGCAGACAATCCCGAACTGGAATTGGCCATTGACACGATTGACATTTCTTGTTTCAGGGCCAATGACGGCATGGCAGAGGCCATTCCTTCAGGTGGTACAGGTTTATACAAATACCAGTGGTCAACCGCTGCTACCACTCAAACCATCAGCAATTTGACACCCGGACAGTATGACGTAACGGTTTCAGACCGAAACGAATGTATCATTGTCGGCAGCGTTTTCATTACCGAACCACCAGATGTGGCCGTAAATCTGCTGGATGTGCTCGACCTTATTTGCAATGGAACCCCCGAAGGCGAAATCCGGGTAGAAGGCATCGGGGGACGGCCACCCTATAAGTTTAGCCCCGATGGCATCACGTTTTTCGCGTCCGATACCTTGAAGAACTTGTTGGCGGGCGATTATTGGGTAAAAGTTAAAGACGCTTATGGTTGCCAGGATTCGGTATTCGCTATGATTAGCCAGCCCGCGGCACTTATTGTAGTCTCCGAGCCGGCAGACACGACCTTGGACCTTGGATTCACGGTAGACATCAGTACAATTACTGCACCCTTTGGCCGTCCGGTTACCTTTGAATGGTCGCCCGGCATTGGCTTGAGCGAAACCAATATTGCGGAGCCGACCGCTACGGCCATTGATGATATTGCCTACATCGTCAAAATTACCGACGAAGACGGCTGTATGGCCTTTGACACCGTTAGGATTCGAGTCAAGAAAGACCGCCCGGTATATTTCCCAAACATTTTCATGCCCGACAATCCTTATCCGAACGACCATTTTACAGGCTTTGGCGGTCCGGCCGCAGCGCAAATTTCTCTGCTGCGCATTTATGATCGTTGGGGCAGTTTGATCTACGAAAACCGAGATTTTGACCTCAACGAACCTAATTTTGGTTGGGACGGCACCGCCAAAGGTCAAATAGTAGATGGAGTATTCGCCTGGTACGCGCTGGTGCGCTTTATTGATGGCGCAGAATTGCAGTATGATGGGGATGTGACCGTGATACGATGAGAACTTCACATTTCACGCATAAAACTTTGTGTCCCGCTTGGAAAATAGGCGGAAGTCGAACTACCTTTGCCACCGTTTTGGGAAAAAGGAGTGACTTATTCTGCTTTTTTCATTGATTTTGAACGAGTTACATAAATTTTAGCAAAAATAACGGTATGCCAACCATCAATCAACTTGTGCGGAAAAGCCGCGAAAAGGTGGAGTATGCGAGCAAGAGCCGAGCGCTCAATTCAAGCCCGCAGAAGCGTGGCGTATGCACCCGTGTGTATACCACGACACCCAAAAAGCCCAATTCGGCCCTCCGCAAAGTAGCCAAAGTGCGCCTTGTGAACGGTCTTGAGGTCATTTGCTACATCCCTGGTGAAGGTCACAACCTTCAAGAGCACTCCATTGTGCTGGTTCGTGGAGGTCGTGTAAAAGACTTGCCTGGGGTACGTTACACCATCGTGCGCGGCGCGCTCGACACGGCTGGCGTGCAAAAGCGCAACAAGAGCCGCTCGAAGTACGGCACCAAGCGTCCAAAGAAATAAATTTCAGTGGTAAGTGTTAAGTGTTAAATGATGAGTGGGCATCCCTCACTTTTTTGTTTACCTTAATATACTACCACTTATCACTAAACACTTATCACTAAGAAATGCGTAAGCACAAACCGAAACCTCGAGTATTGGCCGCAGACCCGCGTTATAACGACACGATGGTAACACGTTTCGTGAATAACCTTATGTGGGACGGCAAGAAGAGCGTTGCATTTGGCATTTTCTACGATGCGTTAGACATCGTAAAAAGCCGCACCAACGAGGACGAGTTGCAGATCTGGAAGAAAGCTCTCAACAACGTTATGCCACAAGTGGAAGTCCGTAGCCGCCGTGTAGGGGGCTCTACTTTCCAAATCCCTACGGAACTCCCTGCTAACCGCAAAGTCTCCATTGGTATCAAGTGGATGATCAAATATGCCCGCACCCGTAGCGGTAAAGGCATGGCCGAAAAACTCGCCGCCGAAGTAATGGCCGCCGCAAAAGGCGAAGGCAATGCGGTGAAAAAACGTGAAGACGTACACAAAATGGCCGAAGCGAACCGCGCTTTTGCCCACTTCCGTGGACGTTAAGCAAGGCTAAGCCACCGCCCTACCGCCGAAGATTGCAACGCCCAGCATAGTGTTTGGGAAAGCAATTTTCGGCGGTATCGGCATTTTTAGAGGTTTTGAAAAAGAAACACCGTTTTCATTTTTCAAAATTTTCTTACAAATCAAAGGGTTTACTCAAAATTAACATTCGGAAGAAAGGAATTTAATCGCCTTAAAGCGATACTTTGTTCTGAATGAATGTTGAGGAGGTCGAAAACGTTTGGTTGCTTGAGCAATCCTCCACAAACCAAACGTTCACAACATCCTCAACCCACAATCAATTTCTCTCACAACAATCAATAAAGTAAAAAGTCATGGCAACGGACCTTCGGTTTACCCGGAATATTGGTATCGCCGCCCACATTGATGCGGGCAAAACGACTTTCACCGAGCGTACGCTCTTCTATACAGGTGTCAACCACAAAATCGGCGAGGTGCACGAAGGTGCAGCTACGATGGACTGGATGGAGCAGGAGCAAGAGCGCGGCATCACGATCACTTCGGCTGCCACTAGATGTCACTGGACGGTGGATGGTCAACTATATGATTTCAACATCATTGACACCCCTGGCCACGTGGACTTCACCGTAGAGGTGAACCGTTCGCTGCGTGTGCTCGACGGCTTGGTGTTCCTGTTTTCGGCAGTAGATGGCGTAGAGCCTCAGTCCGAAACCAACTGGCGTTTGGCCGACAACTATAAAGTGCCACGCATCGCGTTTGTCAATAAGATGGACCGCGCTGGTTCTGACTTTATGATGGTGGTGAAAGACATGAAAGCCAAACTCGGCTCGAATGCCATTCCACTTCAAGTGCCTATCGGCTCGGAGCACAACTTCAAAGGCGTGGTAGACCTCGTAATGGGCAAAGCAATTGTCTGGAATGAGCAGGACCAGGGCATGACCTACACAGAGATCCCGGTTCCTGAGGATCTGAAAGAAACCGTGCATGAACTTCGCCAGCAACTGATTGAAGAAGTCGCTTCTTACGATGACAAACTGCTCGAAAAATTCTTCGACGACCCCGATAGCATCACGGTGGACGAAATGCGTGCAGCGGTTCGTTCCGCTGTGTGCGATCTGAAAATGACCCCGGTGATGTGCGGTTCAGCTTTCAAAAACAAAGGTGTGCAGGCCTGCCTCGACGCTGCTTGCTATTTCCTTCCGGCACCAACCGATATCGCTGATGTAACGGGTTTAGACCCGCGTACAGAAAAAGAAGTGTCTCGCAAACCTTCGGTGACCGAGCCTTTTACTGCCTTGGCGTTCAAGATCGCAACCGATCCCTTCGTGGGCCGCTTGTGCTTTATCCGCGTGTATGCGGGCAAACTCGACGCTGGTTCTTACGTTATGAATACTCGTACAGGAGACAAAGAGCGCATCAGCCGCCTGTATCAAATGCACGCCAACAAGCAAAATCCGATTGATTCGGTGGAAGCGGGCGACATTGCAGCAGCAGTTGGTTTCAAAGACATCCGCACGGGCGACACGCTTTGCGATGTGAACCACCAGATCGTGCTCGAAAGCATGGTGTTCCCCGAGCCTGTAATTGGCCTGGCGGTAGAACCCAAAACACAGAAAGACCTGGATAAAATGGGCATGGCCCTCAACAAACTCGCAGAGGAAGATCCAACTTTCCGCGTGAAATATGACGAAGACACCAACCAAACCGTCATCAGCGGCATGGGTGAATTGCACTTGGAAATCATCGTGGACCGTTTGCGCCGCGAATTCAAAGTGGAATGCAACCAAGGCGCTCCACAGGTGAACTACAAGGAGGCTTTGACCAAAACCACTACGCACCGCGAACGCTTGAAAAAGCAAACAGGCGGTTCCGGTCTCTTTGCCGATATGGAATTCACCCTCGGCCCTGCCGACGAGGACTTCCTCAACAGCGACGACTTCAAGAGCGGCAAAAAGAAATTGCAATTCGAATGGGGCATCGTGGGTGGTTCGATTGACAAGAACTACCAGAAACCTATTGCTGACGGTTTCACACAGATGATGAACAATGGCATCCTCGCTGGCTACAACATTGACTCGATGAAGGTTAAGGTACTCGACGGTGGCATGCACGCCGTTGACTCCAAGCCAATCGCGTTTGAGTTGTGCGCCAAGGAAGGTTTCCGCGCCGCAGCTCCTGCTACCAAGCCGGTGATCATGGAACCAATCATGAAACTTGAGGTAATCACCCCTGAAGATTATGTTGGTCCGGTTATCGGTGACTTGAACCGTCGCCGTGGCTTGCCGAAAGGCCAGGAAGGACGTATGGGTGGCGCAGTAGCCATTCAAGCCGAAGTGCCGCTTTCCGAAATGTTCGGTTATGTGACACAACTTCGTACCCTGACTTCCGGCCGTGCTTCAAGCACCATGGAATTCAGCCACTATGCTCCGCCACCAGCCAGCGTTTCTGAAGCGGTGATTGCGGCTGCTAAAGGCGGGAAGTAAAAAGTTGAAAGTAACAAGTTGAAAGTTATAGGACTCCCTGTAGTGCATTTGCGCTGCCGGGAGTTTTTTACTTTAATGCCACGGCTATGCCGTTCCGTGATTTATTATTCTGGGTCTGCCTTTTGTTACCATAATGGTATGCCTACGGCATTTTTTTCGTTCGCTGCGGATCAGCCGCGGGGCTACTAAAAGCCTAGGATGGAACAAGAATGTTTTAGGAATTAAATTTTTATGAAGAAAAACGATCTACAACCCTTGCATAATCCATTCTTATCCTATAATTTTATACAATACATTTTATACCAAAACACGTTAATCATGGCTAACACCTACCATCAACTCCACATCCAGACCGTATTTGCGGTCAAATTCCGGCAAGGATTAATCCTACCCGAATTCCGGCAAGAGCTCTTTGGCTACATTGGTCAAACCATCAATGATCTGGGGCACAAAACTTTAATCATCAATGGAGTAGCGGACCATGTCCATTGTTTCTTTGGCTTAAACCCCAAACAATCACTCTCTGACCTGATGCAAAAGGTCAAATCCAATGCTTCAGGCTGGATAAACGAACGAAAGTTTTTAAAGCACCGATTTGAGTGGCAGAAAGGATTTGGGGCATTTTCCTACGCAAAATCGCAGGTCAATGTGGTATATCGGTACGTTCAAAACCAAGAGGCACACCATAAAAAGCGTTCATTCCGAGCCGAATATCTCGAATTCTTACAAAAATTCGAGATCGACCACGATGAAAAATACATTTTCCACGAGCCCATCTAAACGGCGGTTAAGTCACGAAAAAACGGCATAGCCGTGACATTATGGTAGCCCCCGAAGGGGGGGGAGTAAAAACGGCGTAGCCGTGGCATTTTATAATGTCACGGCTACGCCGTTCCGTGATTTATCATCCGGTTTGCCATTTGTTACCATAATAGCATGCCTACGGCATTTTGGGGAATACGCCTTATTATTGTGCCGTTTTTCACCCCGCTATGGTGCCTATGACTTCCCAACATTACTTTGACCAAAGCCTCCTCCCCCACTCCAGCCTGCGCTTCCGCATGGTACGTGTGCCGGTTATTGCTTGCCTAAAGAGGCACAATGGGAGTATGCGGCGCGAGCAGGCCAGGATGAAAGCCTCAAATATGCCGGTTCCGACCTACTCGACCAGGTAGGCTGGTACGAAGACAACAGCGGTGGCGAAACGCGGGAGGCTGGCTTGTTGATGCCCAACGCGCTTGGGCTGTACGATATGAGCGGCAATGTGTTCGAATGGTGTGAAGACTGGTGGGCCGATTACCGTGCTGAGCCGCAAGAAAATCCGCGCGAACCTGAAAAGGGCGTCCACCGCGTCTTGCGCGGCGGCTATTGGGGCGGCGGCCCGCAGCATTGCCGCCTGGCGTTCCGCGACTACTTCAGGCCGGACTACCGCCACAACTATATCGGTTTCCGCCTTGCCCTGCAGGTAGATGGTTAGCCGGACGGCCTTACCCGTAAGCAAAAGAGGCGCGGAGCGAATATGTACCCCGGAACTCCGTTCCGGGGAGGTTTTTTTAAGATAAAGCGGTTTTTTGCTTCAAAAAAGATCCCCGGAACGGAGTTCCGGGGTACATACCAACCTTCACAACATGGACAAGCCCGCCTTCATCGCCGAATTGGAATCAGCGCTCAACATCGCGCTGCACCCTGCCCCCAAGCACGGCCACGACCCCATCCGCAACGTGATGTCCTGCCGCAAAGACCCCGAGCGCGAGGGCGGCTGGCTGACGCAATATGCCTTGCACTCGGATGGCTCGCTGGCTGGGCTGAACCTGGCGGGGTTTGGTCTCCATCATAAAGACTGGCAAAATATCACTTGGCGTTTCGACCTTACTCGCCTCGAAGCCTTGAACTTGCGCGGCAACGCCTTGGATGCCATGACAGATTTAAAGGAAATGCCAAACCTGCGCTAACTCGACCTTTGCAACAACCAGCTCAGAGAGTTTGTGCTGCCAGCGGGGATTGAGGGGTTGGAGCATTTGTGGCTGACGGGAATGAGCATTTGAGTTCGCCGCCCCCGCAAATCGTGCAGCAGGGAAGGCGAGCTTTGTACAAATATTTCAAAGAGTTGGCCGAACAAGGCGAGGAGATGGTGTACGAAGCAAAATTGCTCATCCTTGGGGATGCTGGCGCGGGGAAAACTACGCTTGCCCGCAAAATCGAAGACCCTGGCGCGGACTTGCCCGATGCCGTGAAAGACAGCACCCCCGGCATTCAGGTTCGCTCGCTCCAGTTGACGGAAGCTTCCCCGGCTTTCACCATGCATGTCTGGGATTTTGGCGGGCAGGAGGTGTACCACGCCACGCACCAGTTTTTCCTAACCCAAAAATCGCTCTACATCCTCTTGTGCGATGGGCGCAAGGAAGAACAGTTTGACTACTGGCTGCAGATGCAAGAAATATACGGACATGAGAGTCGGCTGTTGATGATCGTCAACCAGAAGGGCGAGATGCAGCCGAATCTTCCGATGAGCGATTTGCGCCGCGATTACCCGAATGTACAGGAGGGAACACCGACGGTGATCAATCTCGCCACCGACCATACTGGAGCGATCAATTTGCGCAAGCATATTGAACGGAGCATCCGAAACTTGCCCCAGTTTGAGCGTGGCGAGCGGGTGCCGAGAAAATGGGCCAAGTGTGCTACAACTGCATTATCAGTACACGTTCATGCCCAAAGGCATCATGGCGCGGTTGGCCGTGCGGCAACACGCCCTGCTGGAATCGCCCCGGGTGGTGTGGAAGCGCGGGGCAGTGTTCGCCGACAAGGGCGCAAGGGTAGAAGTGATAGAGAGCTATCGGGACAAACGCATCAGCCTCCGCTCCAACAGCAACAGCCGCCATGCAAAGGAATTGATGACAACCATCGCCCGCGAAATAGATGCGCTCAACCGCAGTTTTCATTTCAACGAACGGATGAAAGTGGAGCAGCGTATTCCCTGTAATTGTGCCACTTGCCAAGGTCTGGCCCTGCCCCATTTTTTCCTCCGCAGTAATTTAGACAAAGCAGACAAGGCAAAACAACCTGTACAATGTCTGGAGAGTTTTGAAATGGTCAGCGTTCGCGCCCTGCTGGACGGTGTATTTGGTAACGCTGAATCGAAGGGCAATTCGCACCAAGGCGTTTCCACCGAAACCATCCAGGAAATGATAGAGCTGGACCAGTTGAAGGAAGCATTAGAATTGCTGAAAAGCGATTATCCCGAAGCGATCAATTATTTGGGCGAACTCAACTCGGCAGAAAAGAAATACCAACGCGGTGAAATTGATTTGAGTGCGTGACAAAATCGGGGCGGCCCATTTTCATGCAGCCTTATTGGGTGTCGTTTGCTGTTCTGTTTGTATCCTGAAAGCCATAAAAGCTTTCATATCGCCATTGGTTTTGACGGC
>Ga0209181_10002106_pt1 | contig 33041 bp, 27 predicted proteins | sample MAT05_FD_187208 | JGI IMG/M metagenome (GOLD analysis project Ga0209181, IMG submission 187208) | Freshwater microbial communities from Lake Fryxell liftoff mats and glacier meltwater in Antarctica - MAT-05 (SPAdes) (version 2) | ecosystem: Environmental > Aquatic > Freshwater > Ice > Liftoff... | reverse complement strand
AGATTTGGCCAGCATTACCATGCCAACGCTGTTGATCTGGGGCTTAAATGATACGATTACGCCCCCCGAAGTGGCCTACGAGTTCAACCGATTTATCAAAAATTCGGAGTTGCATTTCATCGACAAGTGTTGCCACGCGCCCATGATGGAGCAGCCCGAACGCTTCAACGAACTACTGCTCGACTGGCTCGCCCGGCACCCGATTGGGGAGGAGGTGTTGGCCTGACAGTTTTTTCAGTGACCAGCCAACAGTGAGCAGCCAACAGTTGGTTTTACGTAAACTAATCGTGCATCGGCAAACTGTTGGCTGCTCACTGCTCACTGAAAAAACTGTTCCCTGTTATGACTAAACGCGATTTTCTCCGCTCCGCTACCGGCTTCGCTGCCCTGCCGTTTGTTCCGGTTAAGCAACTCCTGCACACCGTGGCCGAAAAATCGGTTGGGGAGGTGGCGCAGGATGAAGCTTTCTGGACCGAACTCCGGTCGCATTTCACAGTTACGAACGACTTTATACACCTCGAAAATGGCTATTATGTGCTGGCTGCCAACGAGGTGATGGATGCCTTTGTGAACCACGTCCGCGACATAAACAAGGTGTCGTCCTACTACATGCGAACCCGGCAGTTCGACGATAAGCTGGTGGCCCGCGAGCAGTTGTCCGAGTTGCTGAGTTGCCCCGTCGAGGAATTAATCATTACCCGCAATACCACCGAATCGCTCGATACCATTATTTCGGGCATCGACTGGAAACCAGGCGACGAGGCTGTGATGGCCGTGCAGGACTACGGCGCTATGCTCGATATGTTTACCCAACAGGCCCGGCGCTATGACATTGTGAATAAACAGATCTCGCTGCCCAACCACCCTAAATCCGACGAAGAAATTGTGGCTTTGTACGAAAGTGCAATCACGCCTAAAACACGCTTACTGATGCTTTGCCACATCGTGAACATCACCGGCCAAATTCTGCCCGTTCGGAAGATTGCTGACATGGCCCACCGGCACGGTGTGGAGGTGATGGTGGACGGTGCTCATGCCGTGGGGCATTTCGATTTTAAACTGCCTGATTTGGGTTGCGATTATTACGGAAGCAGCCTGCACAAATGGCTTGGCAACCCGCTGGGTGCTGGTTTGTTGTGTGTCCGGCGTGACAAAATCAAAAATATCTGGCCAATGTTCGGCGATGCAGGCTTTGCCGACGATGACATCCGAAAACTGAACCATACCGGCACCCACCCCGTCCACACCGACCTGACCTTGCCCGACACCATTCGGTTTCATAACATGATAGGCATTGCCCGCAAAGAGGCCCGACTGCGCTATTTACAAACCTACTGGACATCGAAAGTCCGGCAGTTGCCCAACATCATTCTGAACACCCCCGCCGACCCGACCCGCGCCTGTGCCATTGCCAACGTGGGCGTTCGCGGTCTCACACCTGGTCAACTGGCGAAAACACTACTCGACAAATACCGGATCTGGACCGTGGCCATCAGCAACACCAATGTGCAGGGCGTCCGGGTAACCCCTCACCTCTACACCACCACGGCGGATCTGGACGCATTTGTGAAGGCGTTGACGGAGTTGGCCGCGTAGAGACGCAAGTATGCGTCTCTACGGTTTTTTCACACCCTCATGGGAAACTCTACTGATTTTTTCTTAGTTTTCCTGCATACAGTCCTTCTCCGCTGTCACCAAACGTTATGCTTGCTGCCGAACTCATTGATCCGATGCTCCCCGCCCTGAAACTGACCGACACCGTTGGCGAGGCTTTGGAGTGGATGCAGGAACATCGAATTGGCCAGATGGTGCTGACCGATCAGAGTGAATACAAAGGGGTACTGTCGGAAGATTTGCTCATGGATGTGGCCGACGAAGACCGCTCCCTGACCGATGTCATGCGGCTATTTGAGCAGGTATATGCATTTGAGAATCAACACTCTCTCGAACTCCTGAACCTGGCTCTGGAACATCGGCTCGAAGTTATAGCCGTGCTCAATGAGAACCGGGAGTTCATAGGGACAGTCTCGGTTAACGAACTGCTGAAAAATTTTGCCCGCGAACTAGGCATTACTGAACCAGGAGCGATTCTGGTTTTGACCATCGACGAGCGCGATTATTCGCTGACTGAAATCAGCCGATTAATCGAATCGAACAACGTTAAAATTATCGGAAGTTATTTCAGCAGTGCCGCTTACGGAATGCCCGACCGCTCGCGGTTGACGCTCAAGCTAAACCGGCGCGATATTGGGCCCGTCGTTTCAACGCTCGAACGCTTCGGCTACAACGTGGAGTCGGCGTTTGCCAATACGCCTATTGAAAGCATTGACCAGGAGCGGCTCGATTTGCTGCTTAGGTATTTAAATACGTAACATGAAAATTGCCATTCACGGGCGTAATTTCAGCGTACAGACCAAACCGTACGTGCAAGCCATGTTCGATGACTTGGCCGAACGTAAAGCTGAAGTTCAGATTTCGCATTCGTACCACGAGTTTCTGAGTTTTGCGGGCGTAGCCCACGGTGCCAACGCCACCTACCACAACCCCAGTGAGTTGTTTGATGCTGACTTCATGCTCAGTTTGGGCGGAGACGGTACCTTGCTCGAATCGGTGGCCCACGTAGGGGGCCGCCAAACCCCCATCGTCGGTATCAACATCGGGCGGCTGGGATTTCTGGCAACAGTGGCCCCTACCGCCATCAAATACATGCTCCACGCCATCACCAACGGTCAGTTTACGATTGATGAACGGTCGCTGGTGAGCCTCCAAACCGACAAAGACATTTTTGAAGGTATCCCCTTCGCCCTCAACGACTTCATCATCACCCGCACCGAAATGTCGTCGATGATCACGGTACACACCTACCTCGACGGGCAGTTTCTGAACTCCTATTGGGCCGATGGCCTGATTATTTCAACGCCAACTGGCTCCACGGGGTACTCACTCAGTTGTGGAGGGCCCGTGTTATTACCACATACCGACAACTTTATTATCACGCCCATAAGCCCACACAACCTCAATGTGCGCCCAATGGTAGTGATGGATTCATGCCAGCTATCCTTTGAGGTATCGAGCCGCAGCGGTAATTTTCTGGTGGCCTTAGATTCTCGCTCCCGCACGGTCGATGTCTCAACCCGGATCAGTGTACAAAAAGAAAAATTCTCTGCCCGTCTCGTCAAACTCAACGACGACAATTTTCTCAACACGCTTAGGAGCAAGCTCAATTGGGGGCTTGATGCCCGAAATTAGGTAGAGACGCAAGATCTTGCGTCTCACCGCCGGATGGTTTTGGCTGCCGCGAGTGAGACGCAAGATCTTGCGTCTCTACAATTCTGGCATAATTTTCGCCCTCACTTTTCAATAAAAGACCATTTATACCCGTTTCGGAATAGAGTCGGTGTTAATCGACATTCAGTTCGGATCGATTTTCCATCACAATATGAAGCGTACATACGCATTGACCTCGGGTGTTTTGTCGGCGCTGTTAGTGGGCGCGATAGCTGGAGAGAGCATAGCACAGCGTCGGCAGAACTCCCAATTTGCTCCTTTTTCGGAGGTAGGCTTCGGTGTTGGCACGTCGAGTTACTATGGCGACCTGGCCGGGTATCGGTATGCCCCCAAAGCCACCTTTATTTTGCTCCGCTGGAATGCTGGTCTGAATTATACCCGGCATTTCACCCCTCGTGTGGCCGCCCGCGCCGGGTTTACCTGGGCACGCATCACGGGCGATGATTATACATTCAACAAAGGCAGTAATGGCAGTGCCGTGCAATACGTGCGTAACCTGCACTTCCGAAACGATTTGAAAGAGTTTGCATTGACGGGCATTTACAAGTTCCGCCCCGATGGTCGCAACTCAAACCAGCGGGCGCAATTTTCACCGTATGTGTTTCTGGGTCTGGCGCTGGTTGCACACAGCCCCGAAGCCCGCACACCCGTTGGCTATGTTGACCCTAACACACCCGATCAGGACAGCGGACGGAAATGGGTGAAACTACAGCCACTCGGCACAGAGGGTCAGGGACAGCCGGGCTATGCAAAGCCGTATTCGTTGGTAACTATGGCCATTCCGGTAGGTTTTGGGGTTCGCTTCAAATACAATGATGATTGGACCCTTGCGGCTGAGGTTGGGTATCGGTACACATTCTCCGATTATCTGGACGATGCGGGTGGGCCTTATGCCGCTGCAGGTGTATTGTCGGGCTTATCGGCTACCATGGCTGACCGACGGTTAGAGCAATTTGCTGCACGTAAAAATAAAGATCGCAACCCTCAATTTACCGACTATACAACCAGCGATGCGAATGCCCTTACAACCCCGGCTCGGGGAGCTAAAGGTATTTTGTCAGATGGCTACATGCTGACTCAGGTACAGCTTATTTATACTATTCCGGGCAAGATCAAATGCCCACCTATTCGGTAACGAATAAGAACGGAAATCACTCCAACAACAACATCTTGAACAGTAAACAACACGCCCGACTATTCACGGTCGGGCTTTTTATCGGCCTTTTTACCCTTTCTTCGGTCGTTAACGCCCAACAGATTGAGGTGGGTGCAGGCTTGGGTGGAATGCTTTACAAAGGCGACATTTCACCCAGTTTGAATCCACGTTTTTATCGCCCGGCGGCTAATCTGTTTTTTCGGTACAATCTCACGCGCTCTTTCTCGGCGCGGGCGGGTATTGCCATGGGTGGCATCAAGGGCGAAGATCAGGTCAGTAACGACCCTTTTCAGCAGGCACGCAATCTGTCGTTTCGGACGCGGGTAAGCGAGGTAACGCTCGACATGGAGTATTTTTTCCGGGACTGGAAAATGACTCGAAAAACAAAAAACTGGTCGCCTTATGTATTTGGCGGCCTGGGTTATATGTCGTACAGCCCTAAAAAAGAAGGTGGCTCACACATCATTTATCCATTGGGCGTGGGTCTTAAATACGAAATTAAGCGCCCCTGGAGTATCGGCCTGGAGTTCGGCACCCGCTTCACCCGCAATGATGACCTCGACGGGCTTGCCAAAACACCCGGTGCCCCTAAACTCTCCTCGGGCAACCCCGCACTCAGCGACAGCTACACCTACACGGCTCTGACAATCAGTTACACGTTTTATAAGATTACGTGCCCTGAATGATTTTTCAGTACTTTTACCGGTCAACTCTGTCAGGATTATTCGGTGAAAGTAAGTTTAGGTCGTCTTATGCGCTTTTTGGGGGTTGTGGTAGCCGTTGTTTTGGGTGGGGTAAATGTGGCATCGTCACAAGTGGTGACCGCTATCCCGACGGAGCCAACCGTGTACAGCTACTGCCAGGATTTTCAGACACTCTGCGTAGAAATTCGGCGTCAAGCCATAACGTCCGCTGATGCCCGCAATCGGTTCAGCTTCATTATGAATGGCTTAAAAGCTCGTTTCTCAGGTAAAGACTCGTCTTATGGAGCCATTATGGAAGCCGACACCCTGACACGCTCCGATAGTATTTCTCTGGATAGCCTCAAACAAACCCGTAGCTACTTTGCTTTTCCAATTCGGGGGTATGGACCTAGCGCCATTGGCGGCACCCACGGCGAGGGGTATCGAGGCACCGGATTCGATTTATTTGATTATACCGTACGCGGCAGTCATCCGGCTCAGGATATTTTTATTCGCGATACCAACCAGGATTGCCTGGACGACCGCAATCGGCAACCTGTTGATGTGCTGTCTATGACAAACGGACTGGTGGTGGCGATTGAAACGGACTGGAAGCCTGGCAGCGAATATCGGGGTGGCAACTGGATTTGGGTGTATGACCCCGTTATGCATGGGCTATTTTATTACGCTCACAACAACGTGATCGACGTAACCCCCGGTCAGTGGGTGCAGGCCGGGCAAAAGTTAGCCACTTTGGGCCGAACGGGTTTTAATGCCTATAAAACCCGTTCGCCAACGCACCTTCACCTTATGTACCTGCAATTGCTACCCAGTGGCCTGCCTATTCCCCGCAACCCATATTCGTGGCTTCTCGCAGCGAAACGGACTTAAGACTCTCTTACCAGACTTACGCCTGACAGGAAGAAAATCATGCCCACAATAAACGGGGCTGCCGATTCGCCTTTGGTAACGCTCAAACCAAGTACTGGTTTTCCATCTTTTAGAAACGCTACGCAGGCAAACAGAATGACAACGGTGCCGATGATGGTCAGCGCAGCACCAAAAAAACGCCTGAATTGGTTATTGTTCATAAATCTTTTGTTTCAAGTTTCATTAGCTACGGCGTTAGTCCCCGCTTCCGGCCCTCTTCAAGCAGAAACGGCATCGCTCCTTCGAGTGTATTCGGAACAGTTCCCTCAATAATAGCTTCCCGAATTGTCGTTTTTATTTCGCCCACTTCCTTTGACGGCTGTAAGCCAAATGTCTCCATAATGAGTTCACCAGTAATGATGGGCTGGAAGTTGCGTAGTTTATCCCGTTCTTCCAAATCGTTCAGCTTTTGTTCTACGTTTCCGAAGTTACGGAGGTGTTTTTGCACTTTCTCGTAGTTCTTCGATGTGATGTCGGCTCGGCACAGGGCCATCAGTCCGTCTAAATCGTTACCTGCATCAACCAGCAAGCGCCGGAGAGCTGAGTCAGTGATTGTTTCTTTGACAAGGGCAATGGGCCGAAGGTGTAGCCGAACGAGTTTCTGAACGTACTTCATTTTCTCATTCAGCGGCAGTTTCAGTTTCTTGAAAAGTACCGGCACCATACGGGCACCCAGATCTTCATGACCATGAAACGTCCAGCCAACACGCTCATCGAAGCGTTTGGTAGCCGGTTTGGCAATGTCGTGCAGCACAGCCGCCCAACGAAGCAACAACTCTGTTTCGCGGTCGGGAGCGGCCTTTGCCGGGTTTGCTCGATTAGCCACATTGTCGAGCACTTGCAAAGTATGGTAAAAGTTGTCTTTATGCCCTTTCCCTTCTACCACCTCTGCCCCCCGAAGCAGCACAAATTCTGGAAAAATAATATCTAACAGCCCCGCATGATACAGCAGTTTAAACCCATAAGAGGGTATTGGCGCCATAATAATCTTGTTTAGCTCGTCGGTGATTCGCTCGGCCGACACAATGCTGATCCGGTCTTTCATCCGAACAATAGCATCGAAAGTGTCTGGCTCAATATCAAAGTTGAGTTGAGCTGCAAACCGAATGCCCCGCATCATACGCAGCGGATCGTCGGAGAAAGTGATCTCCGGATCGAGCGGGGTGCGAATGGTTTTGCGTTTGAGATCAGCAAGCCCTTCAAATGGATCAACCAGGTCGCCGTAGGTGTCGCGTATGAGACTAATTCCCATGGCATTGATCGTAAAATCACGCCGGTTCTGGTCGTCCTGAAGCGAGCCATCTTCTACAATCGGCTTACGCGATTCGGCCCGGTACGATTCGCGCCTTGCCCCAACAAACTCTACCTCAAGGCCATCGGGCGTTTTGAGCATCGCCGTTCCGAAGCTCTGAAATACGCTAACCTGAACCCCCAATTGTTTCCCTACGGCGTTGGCAAGCGCAATACCACTTCCCAGGCAAACTACGTCGATGTCTTTTGACGGTCGGTTCAAAATCAGGTCGCGCACGTAGCCACCAATCACATAAGCCGATACGTCGAGTGCGCTGGCCTGCTGGGCAATCTGGTCAAAAACAGGATTTTTATGGAGTGTCTCCGAGAAATTCATAGCTGAGCAAATGGCTAAGGAAGAATGGATGCTGAATAATGAAAAGAGCCTGGCAGGGGAGCTGTTTAATTATTCATTCTACATTGTCCATTTTTATGGTTACCGACGAATAAATGCGATTTCGCCGTTGAAACCGAGCCGCATAATCTGTGGCTTTTTTATGACGGATATAACCTGCCCAATGCCCCCTTCGATGAGGCCCTGCGTTTGTTTGGGTGGCATGGAGGTTTCGAAGGGCAGGGTTAATAGTCCTTTGCTATACCCCCCGATGAAACGCTGTATTTCAGCGTTCAGCGAACGACGAACCGCAAGCTCCGGGTCTTTGTCGAGCAACACCGGCGATACGTTTTTACCCTGTGCATATAACACGGTCAGCGGTTTGTTGGCAAACTCAACCAGATCAAAGGCAATTTCCGGCATTTTGGCTACGTACAAACTTACCTGATTGGCATCCTGCACCAACACCGTTGGCAACAGCGGGTGGCCCATATCGAACTGAAGTTGCAGGAGTTTAGCAACAGCCTCATCGTTTTGAGGGTCACAAGCGACAGAGAAACCCGTTTCGTCGGCCAGGCCAATGAGTTTTCCCTGCCGGAGTAGTTGGGTGAGTTCGCGGGGTGTTTGAATCATACGGTTTATAAACTCACAAAGATACGGGGTAGTTTCCGGGATAAAACGCGAAAGCGTGAATCTGCGATGATCCCTTTGCGCATTCAAACTATATTGCTTGGTTTCAGTCCTCAAAAAACACCCAGCGACCGCCCCGTAGTTCGTAATCATCCTCAATGGGTTTCCAGCGCACCGACAAAGAGCCACTCGTGCTGAAGTGTCTGGTCTCGAAAATCCACCCGTTTCCTGTTATCTTTGAAAACCGCTCAACTGTACTCATTATGGCCGACGCACTTATTTCCCCTTCATCTCCTAAAGCACTCAACCGGCCCCGTCGGGTGTCGCTCGACGCTTATTTTCGTGCGGAAGAAAAGGCCACCGACAAGCACGAGTTTCACAATGGGCTTATAAGGTAAGCAACAGCGACACCAAAATCCGCATTGAACAGTTCGACAAAGTTGTTTATCCTGATGCCGTCGTGATTTGCGAACAACCGGCGTATTTTCAGAATCGCTTAGACACGATTACCAATCCGCTGCTAGTAGTCGAAGTGCTTTCGAAATCGACTGAAAAGTACGACCGGGGGGTAAGTTCGACTTGTACAGAACCTTACCCTCGTTTAAAGAATATGTGATTGTTAGTCAGGAATACAAGCACGTTTCGGTATACACCCGCCAACCCGATAATACCTGGATTTTGCGTGATTATGATGGTAACGATTCGACTGCCGTGCTCTATGCTCTTCGCGAGTGCCCGTTATCGCTAAAACGGTTGTATCGCGGCCTGGAGATTTAACTTAGTACACCTTATTTCCCTGTCCGGCTGGCTTTATCATCCCCCGATTTCCCAGCCAGCGAATACGTTAACTTATTGAGGTAAAACACTTCGCGGGGGTTAAATCCCTGGCGGGGATCGTCGACAATTTTCTGGAAACCGCAGGCCAGAAAATACTGTCCGTACCAGGCCGCTAAATTTTCGTTTTCACTGTCGGTAATCTTCTGCTTGTCGTTGGCACCTACCTTGAGTGAGTACTTCTCAACCTCCCGAACGGTCCGATTTCCCTGAATTACCTCGGTATGGATTTCGCCTTTGTGGGGGTAAGCCATTACCAGTTTATCGTTTTGCTGCGACACCTGCACCAGTTCGGTCAGTTCAGCGCTTTCCAGTTCCTGAATAGCCAAACAGTTATCCCACAACAAATTGCCCTGCCTATCGAACCCGCAAACAATGGCATGGGTGTACCGGAACGTGTCGAAGTAGCGATCAACGGCGGCTGGTCCAACGCGGGGGGCATTCACCACGTAGGGCAAGGCCGTTCCCCGATACTGAGGATAATACACTTCGGCCACCAGCAGCAGTCCTTCGTCGGTCAGAATGGGGTCATGAACAATGAGCCGGTATCGAAATTTGGTGTCGCGATTTTCTAGTTTGCGCTTGTCAAGTTTGGCCTGCATTTTTTGCTGCTGTTTCGGCTTCAGATACTTGAAAAAGTTTTGCAGAGCCGAGAATTCGATGTACTGAATCCGATCGGCATCGGCAGGGCCGGTTTCGCCGTGGCTAATGCGCGTCACGTAAATTCCCTGCGAGTAGGGCGTACAATCGGTAGAATAATTACCAATCAGCATCAACTCATCATCGTTAACAGTCAGCAGCTTACCGGAAATTAAATTGTGATCTTCGCCCCCAAACTCAAGGGTTCGGATCGGTTTAGCATCGTAGCCATACGAACGCACCGAAAATTGACAGCCGCGTTTCTGCGTATGCACCAGCACATGTACCTCGCGTCGGGCGGGGTCGACCTCGATACTACTTATTTCGATGTGATTGGCATACAGACCGGGGAGTACTTTGGTTGTGTGGTCGAAGAATGAGAACGCCATGACAACGGGGCGCGTGTTGTGGGTTCCGCCAATATAAGCCTGATTGTCAACTACTTTGAAATGGTTCACAATGAATCCATCGAGTAGGTCACCCGTAAAGGTTTCAGTGAGGCCGTCCTGAAGATTGACCCTCAGAATCTGAATATTGTCGGTGTTTACCTCCTGAAAAAGCCAGTACAAATAGTCATGGTTGTGGTACGACAGCCGTGGCTCAAAACGCCCATCGCTTTTGAATTGAGCGGTCCACAGTTCTCTCAGGTCGGTGTTGTAGGCCTGAAACCGAAACTCGGCGGGGTCATTCGCATAAAAACCACCTTTTCGAATCGTTACCAGAACCCCACGCTCGGCCAGCGTTGTTACATCAAACGATTCGTTGTCCTCCATGTTGGTGGAGAGTTCGAGTCGGCGGGCCTGTTCCATCTGAGCCTGCACGGACACACAGGCCGCTATCAGCAGCCAACCCATCAAGAAAAGTAATCGTGCAGCCATGGTTTTGCGTTGATAGGTGAAGTTAGTAACAAAGCGTCTCAGATGCAATAACTAATATAGGCCGCACTAACCAAATAAGGTGCCGCTGTGGATAGATAGCCGCTGGGAAGTAAATAAAATAAAAGAATTAGTTTAGAATTGGGTGTTCGGCGCTTATTTAGTAGAAATGACCTCTTGGTTGTGTCTGTAACTATAAAGGATGATATAGGAATGGAGTATCAGACTGCAAGCAAAACCGGCTTAAATGCGTTTAGCTGCTCTGCGGGACTATTCATTCGCTTGAACCGGTAAGCCCTGCCTTGATTCTCTCAAAGGTGTCAGCGTCCTTTCGTACTTTTGCACCCGGAAAACTCCCCGTTGGCTATCTGGGTCAACTGCATCAAATGGATTTACAAGCGCAATTGAAGGCCGCAATTCAGCAGGCCATCGCCACTATTTACGGTGAAACCGTTACTGACATTACCCTGCAACCCACCAAACCTGCGTTTGAGGGTCTTTATACATTCGTCACGTTTTCCCTGACCAAGGCGCTCCGAAAATCGCCCGTGGAGCTGGGGCAGGCTATTGGGCAGTGGCTTGTTGACAATACACCCGTAGTGAGCGGCTTCAATGTAGTACAAGGTTTTCTGAACCTGATTGTTGCCGATTCGGTCTGGACAAACCTGCTGACGACACTCCGGGCGGGTGTGCCAAAACCCGAAAAGAAGGAGTCGGTGATGGTTGAGTTTTCGTCGCCTAATACCAACAAACCGCTGCACCTTGGCCACTTGCGGAATAACTTCCTGGGCGAATCGGTGAGCCGGATTCTCGATGCCAACGGCTTCGACGTGGTTCGTACCAGCATTGTAAACGACCGGGGTATCCACATCTGTAAGTCGATGCTGGCGTATCAGAAATTTGGTCAAAACGAAGATGGCCAATGGGAAACGCCCGAATTGTCGGGCCTGAAAGGTGACCATTTGATTGGCAAGTATTATGTGCTGTTCGACAAAGCGTACAAAGCTCAGATTGGCGAGTTGATAGCCGAGGGAGTCGAAAAAGAAAAAGCCGAAAAGCAGGCTCCACTCATTCTGGAAGCCCAGGCTATGTTGCGCCTTTGGGAGCAGGGCGATGCCGAAACGGTAACCCTCTGGAAGCAGATGAACGAGTGGGTATACGCTGGTTTTGCGGAAACGTACCAAAAAATTGGCACCCATTTCGATAAGACCTACTACGAATCACAAACGTATCTGCTGGGTAAAGAAGTAGTTGAAGAAGGATTACAGTCGGGCGTTTTTTACCGTAAAGACGACAACTCTGTCTGGATCGACCTCATCGCCGAAGGTCTCGACCAGAAACTCGTGCTTCGTTCCGATGGTACGTCGGTGTACATTACCCAGGACCTTGGCACTACCGACCTTAAATTCAACGATTTCCGCAACGACCGTTCTATTTGGGTGGTAGGCAACGAGCAGGATTATCACTTCCAGGTTCTGTTCTCGATTATGCGCCGGTTGGGGCGGCCCTACGCCGACGGTTGCTACCACCTTTCGTACGGCATGGTCGACCTGCCAACGGGCAAAATGAAATCGCGCGAAGGGACAGTGGTCGATGCCGACGATCTGGTGGCTACCGTTACCGAAGCCGCCCGTGCAGCTGCCGACGAAGCCGCCAAAGGCAAAATGGACGAGTTTTCGCCCGAAGAGCAGGAAACACTGTTCCAGATGATTGGCCTCGGTGCTTTAAAATATTTCCTGCTGAAAGTTGACGCCCAAAAACGGATGCTCTTCAACCCCGAAGAGTCCGTAGATGTTCACGGACATACGGGGCCTTTTATTCAGTACACCTACGCCCGAACGCGCTCCGTAATGCGGAAAGTGGCCGAAATGGGCTTGTCTATTCCTGACGAGCTACCTGCTGTTACGTTTCACCCGACGGAGCAGCAGCTATTGTTTCTGTTAAATCAATACCCCCAACGTCTGGCCGAGGCCGGCGCCGATTATGCGCCCTCATACATGGCCCAGTACGCGTATGAACTGGCTAAAACATTCAACCAGTTCTACGCCGAAGTCTCCATTCTAAGCGAGCCAAATCCTGATATTCTGCTTGTGCGGGTGGTATTGGCAGATCTGGTAGGGCAGACGATTAAAAAAGCAATGGGGCTACTGGGAATCGACGTGCCGGAGAAGATGTAGCATGACAAAAAAACGTACATTACGATCTAAACCACTTAACCAATTTAGATCGTATGAAACGGGAAATAAAAAAATAGATGTAGGTTCTGTAGCCCTCGTGTATGGTGCTTTGTTAGCTGCTTTGGGACTCTTTTTTGCCCTCCTCTTTATGGCTTTCGGCTCAGTCTTTATGGGTATGATGGGCAAAGGAGACGGAGGCTCAGCCATGTTTGGCGGGGGCATTGCGATGCTCATTATCCTTCCTATTGGCTACGGTATTCTGGGAATGGTGTTTGGAGCCATTTTTGGGGTTATTTACAACCTGGTGGCCCCGCTTGTTGGCGGTATCAAAGTCTATGTCAGCGATGCAGCCTGACGGTTAAACCATTCTTTCAAACAACGGGTTGTTAATGAGTGACCAGCTATTGGTACTCATTAACAACCCGTTCCTTTTTTAAACTAGTTTTATGAAACGTACACTCACTGTTTTCGCTATTGCCGCCCTCGCACTGGTGGCCTTCAATGCTATGTCTCTTTCAACAATTGTAAAAGGTATTTTCAGCGACAAAAAAGACGCTGCTTCTGCACCAGCCAATGCTGTGTCATCTGCCAAAACCCTGTTTGATTTCACGGTCAAATCCATCGACGGAAAAACAGTCGATCTGGGCAAGTACAAGGGCAAAAAGATTGTGATTCTGAATACAGCCTCAAAGTGCGGTTATACTCCACAATACGGCGACTGGGAGAAATTCCACAAAGCACATGGCGATAAAGTGGTCGTGTTGGGCTTTCCTGCCAACAATTTTATGAGCCAGGAGCCAGGCAGCAATGACGAAATAGCGTCGTTTTGCCAGAAAAACTACGGTGTTACTTTCCCGATGTTTGAGAAAGTCGACGTGGTGGGTAACGATCAATCCCCGCTTTATCAGTGGCTTTCTAAAAAAGATCAGAATGGCTGGAACGACAAAGCTCCGTCGTGGAACTTCTGCAAATACGTGATCAACGAGCAGGGCCAGCTTACCAACTTTTTTGCATCCGGCGTGAAACCCAACGATGCAGAGTTTAAAAAGGCAGTAGGACTATAAAAGAGCGAAAAAGTGAAGGAGCGAAAAAGTGACCTACAGGCATCATCACTCTTTCGCTCCTTCACTCCTTCACTCTTTCGCTACTTATGAGAAATTGGATTGCTGCTGCCCGGCCGCGTACCTTGCCACTGGCCCTGGCCAGTATTATTTTGGGTAGTTTTCTGGCCTATTCGGCAGGCATGTTTAACCCACAGATTGCCGCTCTGGCTTGTATGACCACTATTTTCCTGCAAATTCTGTCGAATTTTGCCAACGACTATGGCGACGCGGTGTCAGGTAAAGACACAGCCGAACGAGTGGGGCCACGCCGGGCCGTGGCCACCGGCGACATTACAAAGGCTGCCATGCTACGGGGCATCATTATAACGTCGGTGTTATCGCTGGTGTCGGGAATCTGGTTGTTGGCAGAGGCTACCCGCCTAGGGGGACAAACCATTTTCTGGTTCTTTCTGATTCTGGGGCTGGGTTGTATTGCCGCAGCCATTGGCTACACCAACGGAAAACGTCCCTACGGTTACGCAGGTCTTGGCGACATTGCCGTATTGATCTTTTTTGGCTGGGTCGGTGTGTTGGGCACCTATTATCTGCATACACTCCGGTTCGATACGCTGTTGTTTTTGCCTGCCACCAGCGTGGGCCTTTTCGCTACGGGCGTTTTGAATATCAATAACATCCGTGACATTGAAACCGATGCCCGGACTGGCAAAAATTCTATTCCGGTACGACTTGGCCGGCAGGGGGCCGTTCAGTATCACTGGGCGCTGTTGCTGGCGGGTATGTGTTGCGCCCTGCTTTACTCGGTGCTAACGTCGGCGCCAATGATTACGTACCTGTATTTGCTGGCCTTTCCGTTGTTTGTACTGAATGGTCGGGCAGTGGCAACGCATCACCAACCTTCCGAACTCAACCCCCGTTTAGGGCAGCTTGCCTTATCTACTTTGCTCTTCGTGATCCTGTTTGGCGTTGGGCAAGTTATTTGATGAGTTGCTTCCGGGGTATTAGTAGTGTTTATATTAACAGTTAACTTTGTTTTATGCTCACCTTGACTGTTGATGGCATATTACCACCAGGTCGCTATAAGTGCTCCCCCTCCGAGATTTTTGATTTGTTTGTTAAACCGTATCCGACCAGTAACCGTGAGTCGTTATTCACCTACTGGCAAGAGTACGATATCAAACTTAAAGCATTCACAGGCGGTCAGAAACTAATTCAGTGGGTAGATGGAAGTTTTATCACAAACAAACTCAATCCAGGCGATATTGATTTTGTTACGTTTATACCCTACCACCTATATGAGCCATTAGTAGATGAATTAATCGATTACTATACTACGTTTTCGCTCTATGACCACGGTTTAGATGCTTACATTTGCCCTGTTTATCTGTCAACTCACAGTGAATACGTTCACTTTGTAAGTCGACGACAATACTGGCAAAAACTTTTTGGAAGTCAAAAAGACAATCTCAATAGGAAAGGCTTTTTAGAATTAACACTATGATACGGGTTAAATCACAACTACAAAAAATAAACGCCATTCTAGATTTACTGACCGATGTAAATCGAATATTGGCTCAAACTCAGAACGATCGTTTGCAACAGATGCAGTACGAGCGGCAAAAACAGCAATACTTAACTCAGTTAAATGAATTACTGAGTACGGCAACACAGCCCTTAACAGTGAGTCTAAAACCCTTACCTAGGGCAGCTTAGTTGTGTCATTTTATTAATCTTAACTTCCAGTTCAATAAACTAGACTCTCTCCCTGCTATGCATAAACTTCAACTAATTCTGGTGGCCGTTTTACTGGCTACTTCGCCCCTACTGGCGCAACGTTCCTCCTCTAATCCGCCTGCTGAAGGCTTCGACCTGGTTGGCTCTGACCCGGCGGCCATAAAGCTGGCTGATCAGGTGATGCAGGCAATGGGAGGCCGCAAAGCCTGGGACAAAACTCATATCATTGCCTGGACGTTTTTTGGCAACCGGCACCTGATCTGGGACAAATGGACGGGCAACGTACGGGTTGATAATCTTAAAAATGACCAGACCGTGATCCTGAACGTAAATAATGACAAGGGTAAGGTTTTCCGCAATGGTAAAGAGGAAACCAATGCCGACTCGGTGACCAAATACGTAAAAGCAGCCAAAGGAGCCTGGATCAACGACTCGTACTGGCTGGTGATGCCCTTCAAACTCAAAGATTCGGGTTTAACGCTTAAGTACCTTGGCGAAGAACCTGCGCAGGATAATAAAGCCGCCGAAGTGATCCAGCTTACATTTAAAGGGGTAGGCAACACGCCCGATAACAAGTACAAGGTTTGGGTAGACAAAACCTCGCATTTAGTGTCGCAATGGGCTTACTACGCAAAATTTACGGATGAAAAACCCGGCTTCACACTCCCCTGGACGGATTATATCAAGCAGGGCGAGATTCTGCTTTCGGGCAAGCGTGGCCCCCGCGAACTCACTGATATTCGGGTATTTACGGGCCTGCCCGGCGAAGTATTCACCGCATTCAACCGGCCCGATTTGAGCCGGTATTAGAATAATTTTTCTTTCTTTCTATGGAATCCCCTGTCTTATCTCCCCCCGTCAACAAAGTGAAGCCGCGTGGCCGAACTGGTGTTTTGCTGGTGAACCTCGGCACTCCCGACAGCCCATCAGTACCCGATGTGCGCAAGTACCTTCGTGAATTCCTGATGGATGGTCGCGTGGTCGATATTCCTGCCATTCCCCGGTTTTTGCTTGTCAATGGTATTATTGCCCCGTTCCGTGGGCCCAAATCGGCCAAGGTATACAAAGAGTTATGGACAGAAAGGGGCTCTCCGCTTAAGTATTATGGAGTGGCTGCGGAACGCCTGCTTCAGGAACGACTCGGCACTGATGACTATGAGGTGAAGTTGGCCATGCGCTACCAGAGCCCTAGTATTCAAGACGGATTAGCTCATTTCCAGCGTCTTGGCCTTACCGAGATTATTGTTATTCCGTTTTTCCCACAATATGCCTCGGCCAGCACCGGCTCGGTGTACGAGAAAGTGATGGACATTCTGAAAGCCTGGCAGGTAATGCCGCAACTTCGGTTCGTCAATAGCTTTCACGATCATCCCCTTTTTATTGAGGGCTTTGTGAATTTGGGCAAGAAATACCTCTCCGAACGCCACTACGACCACGTTCTGTTTAGTTACCACGGCCTACCCGAACGCCAAATCCGTAAGGGCGATGTAACGAAGCAGGTTTGTAAGCTGGGCGATTGTTGTGGGTCATTAACGGCCATGAACCAGCACTGCTATCGGGCGCAGTGTTTCGAAACAACCCGCCAGTTGGTGAAGCACCTGGGCATTCCCGAGGGTAACTACACAACCTGCTTTCAGTCGCGCCTGGGCAACGACCCGTGGGTGAAGCCCTACACCGACGACGTTATTCCCGAACTGGCCAAAAAGGGCGTTAAAAGCGTGCTGGCTTTCTCGCCAGCCTTTGTAGCCGACTGCCTGGAAACGACCATCGAAGTAGGCGAGGAATACAAAGAACTCTTCGAGAAACATGGTGGGGACCACTGGCAACTGGTCGAAAGCCTCAACGACAGCCCAATCTGGATTGATTTGCTGACGGATTTGGTAAAAAAAGGGTAGGGGGGACCGCGTAGGCAGGGTTTAGAACGCTAGGGTTGTAGTTTAATTCACTTTTAAATGTCCCACCATTTCCGCTCTGTCCGCTACTTTTTATTCAGCCACTATTTCTCGGATGGGCTGCGGACTACGCTTGCCATTTTGTTGCCCGCGCTGTTCTTTTTCCAGGTTCAAAACCAGCCCGATTGGGGCCTTATGGTGGGTTTGGGTGCCCTGTGCGCCAGCATCACCGATTCGCCCGGCCCGCTCGTGCACAAGCGCAATGGCCTGCTTGTGTGTTGCGGGTTCATTTTTGTCACGGCCATTCTCACCGGCTATGCCCGATTAAACCCCTGGATACTGGGCCTTGAAATTGGCGCACTGAGTTTCTTTTTTGCTCTTTTCAACGTCTATGGGAACCGGGCGGCAGCCGTTGGGTCGGCGGGAATGCTGATCATGATTCTGACGATGGATCGCCCTTTGCCCACCTCGTCTATCTGGTGGCACGCCCTGCTGATTCTACTTGGTGGAATCTGGTACACCGCCATTAGCCTGGCTTTCCGGCAGTTTCGACCCTACCGGCAGGCCCAGCAGGCACTAGCTGAGTGCATTCACGAAATTGCTGATTTCCTGCGTATCAAGGCCGATTTTTATGATGGGCATACCAACCTCGACGACGATTACCGGCGACTGGTGGCGCAGCATGTGAAGGTGAGTGAGAAGCAGGATGTGGTACGGGAACTGTTGTTTAAAAGTCGCCGGATGGTAGAAGAAACTACCTTGGAAGGGCGGGCATTGGTGCTCACATTTTCCGAGGTGGTTGATCTGTACGAGCAGATTTCGGCCATGTACTACGACTATCACTCGCTTCGGGAGCGGTTTGGATCTACCGGTTTACTCAATGAGGTGGCCCGTCTAATCTGGCGATTAGTAGAGGAGTTGGATGCCATCGGGCTGTCGATTCAGGAAAAAGGTACGCGCCAAACACCGCTCGACTTATCGACTGATCTGGCCCAGTTATATGCGCAAATCGACAATCTGACCGTATCCGAACAAACTGGTAACCCGCTGGTGTTGAAGCGAATTCTGGTCAGTATTCGCCAACTAACGGAACGAATCAATGGGCTTCTATATCTGCCAGTAGACGCCCCTCAGCCCACTGAAAAGGCTCCTGCTACCTCCTATGACTACTCCCGTTTTGTGTCGCATCAACCCATCCGGCTGAGTCAGTTACGCGACAACCTGAGCCTCCGTTCAACTACCTTTCGGTACGCCCTCCGCATGGCCATTGCTTGTTTAGTGGGGTATCTGATCGCCACACTCTGGAGCAGTGGGCACCATACCTACTGGATTTTGCTGACTATTACCTTCATTCTCAAACCCGCCTATGCCCTAACCCGGCAGCGCAACCGCGACCGGCTTCTGGGTACGCTGGCAGGTGGTCTGATTGGCGTTTTGCTGCTGCTAACCATTGCCAATACAACCGTTCTATTTGTGTTCATGGTTGTATTTATGCTTGGCACTTATAGTTTCCAGCGTTGGAATTACATTACGATGGTGGTATGCGTAACGCCTTTTGTGTTGATTCTGCTCCATTTTATGGGCGTTGGCCTCCGCGAAGTGGTCGAAGAGCGGGTGCTGGATACGATTGTAGGCGGACTCATTGCGTTGGGAGCCAGCTACGGCTTGTTTCCGCGCTGGGAATCCGATCAGGTAGCCAACCACCTCCGCGACGTACTACGGGCCGACCTCCAATATCTCCAAAAACTGGCCGATAGTTTAAGTGGTAAACCCGTATCGGTAATCGAATACAAACTGGCTCGCAAGGAATTATACGTGCAGTCGGCCAACCTATCAGCAGCTTTTGAGCGGATGTTGTCGGAGCCTAAAAGCAAACAGAGCCACCAACAGGATTTGCTGGAGTTTGCCGTTCTGAACCACATTTTTGCATCTAACATCGCCACTATCGCCACCAATACAGTAAACCAGGATACTCTCTCGCTGGGCAATCAGGTTCTACGACCCCTCCGCCGGTCGGTGGCTCATCTTCAGGATGCCCTTGCCCAAATCGACCCTCAAAAACAGGTGGCCATTCCAGTAGGGGCGATTACCAATGCCCCAGGAACAATTTTGCCAGAGACAGTTTCTACACCCACCTTGCCCGATGAACAGTTACTGGCCGAACAACTCCAGTTCATTCAAAAATTGGCTATCGACATGAAACGGGTAATCGGCGAAATCGCGTAATACAAAAAACCCCGGCAACAAGCGTCACCGGGGTTTCCTTCGACATATTCTCTCAAAAAATCGTTTATCGAATACCGGCTGGTAACTCCCGCCCGCTTATTCGTCCAATCGTAATCGGAATGCACTTTTGCGGAGGGCAACTGTTGAACCCGAAATCGATTGAGTAATCATTCTGCCCGTAGCTACCTGTCAGTACCGTAGCTATTGCGTTTCCGTTGCTTTTGAGTCCATCAGAGTCGATCAAATCATCGCCAGCAATGTTGGCCGCAGAGACCGTCTGCCCTATCAGCATTGGTGCCGACAGGTTGATTCGGATTTCGTAGGTGGTGTATGGTTGTACACCGTCTGGCACATTGTCAGGGCCAAAATAATACTCCCCGCTGGCATCGGTTTGAGTGGTAGCTACCAACGCGCCGTTCTGATACAAACCCAAGGTTACACTGGCAATGCCCGTTTCATCGGCATCCTGCCGCCCGTTGGCGTTGGTATCGTTCCAAACGCGGTTACCAATCTGAATCGGAGCAGCCCTACAAGCCAGCTCTACGTCGCCCAACCCATTGGCTTTCCCAAACGTTATGGCGTTATCAGATTGATAAACCTGGGTGCCGCTGCGGTGGTATTCCTGCGACCGCCGTTGCTGCCCAGTCAGGTTATCATAAAACCGGAAGCCCGCCGAATTGAGATCGAGCGGGTTGAGCGTTACGTTCACTACCTCGCCACGGCCCGGCAACAGCGCTAAACCTCCGTAACTGGTTTCGCTGTGGCAGCAAAACGCATTATCGTCATAGAATTCACCACCACCCGGCCCTTCGCCGTTTTGTCCACCGAGTGTACTCAGGCTTGAACAAACCGAGCCAGCCGCTTCGAGTACGTAGGTTCCGTTGGGCCCACACTGACCTGCCCGCAACAGATCGCCAGCCGCCAGGCCCGAATACATTTTGGTATCGGCGGGGTCTGGCGCATCGTTCAAATAGCCGGTCTGATCGCCAAAACGGTCGCGCAGACCCAGAATCATGGCCCCATCTACGTCAAATTCAATGTCTGTCAGCCAGGGTTGCGGGTAACTCACATCGGTGCCTTGTGTACTGGTTGAGCTATACGGCGCATTGTAAAAATTGTCGCCCCAGGCATACCACTTCTTCAGTGCTTCAATGCCGTCCAGGGCCGCACCTTTGGGATAGGTTAGGAGGAAATTCAACATCTGATTAGCGGAGGTACTAAAGGTATTGGTTAGGGGTGCCACATCGAACGCATACACCGACGCATTACCCGGCGCCGGCGCAGCGAGTGGGTTTTGCCTAACAACAACTCCCTCATTGCTGCACACCATACCCACAAAGAGTTTCCCCCGCGACACTTTCAGCGCAAAGGGGCGGTAGGTTTGGTTCGCGCAGCCAGGGTCAGGAATGGCAACAGACGTGATGATACCGGGAGCCAGGTAATTGAGCGGATCAACACCAGCGGGTGCTTCAGCCACTATAGGAATCAAATAAATACGCCGATCGAATAGATTCACGACGTAGAGCATGCGCCCATCGTCAGAAATTTCGATGTCGCCCAAACCCGTTTTGCCAACGGCATCAAAGGCCCCGGCATCGCGGTTCGACGTTCCTGCTTCGGCAGGCAGGCCCGAGTGCGGGTCAGGTCCGGCGTTAAGCGTTGTGAACAATGTAGAGGTGTTGGTAGTCAGGTCGGTGAGGTAAATACCGCCGGGGCCACCCGGCCCAAAACCAACGTGCCGTTTCGTGAAGGCCGCCGAAAATAGTTTATTAGCCGCCCGATGCACCGCCAATCCGTATACAGCACCAATTTGTTTCCCGGTAGCTACCATTGTTTTGGGGGGAGTAAGTCCCGACGCACTGTAGGGTACCGCCACCAGCACGTCGCGGTTGCCCGCAGCCCCCGCACTCGACGTTGCCGTAGTACTCACGGGGTCGCCATTGATGTAACACGGCACCAGCAAAGCGGGGTCGGGAACACCACAATAATGGGCCGGATAGTTTAACGCGAGGTCGACATTGGTTGTCCCAGCCGCCACAAACCGAACATCGGAGCGGTTTTGCGTGCCTCGGAACGAAACAAAATCTCCCGTCTGGAAATTCGCAAATGATACCCGAAAGTTGCCCGAACCAGTGGCCAGCGTGTAGGTTCCTAAAGTACTGGTTGTGGCGCTGGCAACGGGCGTGCTGGCCGCGTTAAATGCCGTGACAACCACACCCGCAATACCTGGCTCACTGTAAGTGGCTGACACAGTAGCTATTTCTCGTTGACCGTTGCTATTGAAGTCGCGAAAAACGGTTCCGCCAACCGTTTGACCAGACGACTGTGAGCCAATAAAAAGTAGCGTTGCAAACAGGCCAAAGCCTGACAGGAGTATAGTTAGTTTCATACAACACAAGTCAGTTAGCGAATGATGGAGCGAGCATGAGATCGCTAAATTTTAGACGTTGGAAACAACAAAAGGCAACACATGAAGATAAATTGGTAAGATATTTTTAGTCACACCAAATTCGAGACGTGTGTTCACGTTCATAAAACCAGCCTAACCGACATGCTCATGCTCGAAGCCGAAGATAACTATACCTATTTTGTGACCTCTACAAAATGAATGATGAGTGGTGAAATATTTCACCACTCATCATTCATTCTTTCTACCGTACTTCTTTCTACCGTTGTACGGCAATACGCTCCGTGAACTGCTTGAAATCTGGACCAACCACGAACGTATAATCACCTTCGGGCAGGCGGTTCAAGTCAAAGCGGTGTGCTTCGCCTTTCTCGTACGTTTCGCTGAATACCAGGGTGTTAATCCGATCGTAAAGTGCAATATTAACCATTTTTGTACCGGGCATAGCAATTTCAAACTTGTTTTTTCCGTATGGAACCAGCGTTGGTTTAACCAAAGCGGATGCATTCTGCACGTCAACACTTACCTGATCGTTGCGAATTGTTAACCCCTGCGACAGCCAGAAATCGTTGTTTGTAGCGGTCAGGAAATAATGTCCGTCGGGTAAATTAGCCAGATTGATTGATGTTCCCTGTCCGGCACGAGCCCGAACGTCTCCTTTGTAGAGCGTTGTTCCGTCGGCATCAATAATAGCCATCTCAACTCCGCTAGGTGTATATAGGCGTACTTTCTTGCTGTCTGATTTCTGTACATTCACCCGCGACACACCGTCACTCGTCTGGCCAAAAGCACCTCCCGTGCTTACCAGTCCTGCAGCCACCATTAGGGCAGCCATTGTCAGTTGAATCCGTTTCATTTGCGTTTTGTGAATTAGTGTTGAACTGCAACAAAGGTGTGCGGTTCAGCCTATCAAACGCAAGAGTCTACAAACTGAAAATCATGGTTTTGTGCAAACTTCTTTATTCCGTGCAAGTGAATAGAGTAATCGTATAGCGAAAAGCAGTAAAGTCCAACAAGTACCTATAAATGAACTACTTGCATTTTTTCTATGATCTTCAGGAATAATTGAACAATGACAGTGGAAGCCACTATACTATATGCCTCAAAGTGCAATTTTAATTTTTCGAGGCTACAGCCCATCATAGATAACAGAGGGGGATTACCCGGATTTTTTTAATTAAATCCAGAAAAATCCCCCTCTGTTAAATGCACTTATAGGGGGCTTCCCAGCTACCCCCGTTTCTGATTCTGTGCCCGAATACGACTACATAGCATCCGTATAATATTCTGCATTACCTCGTCACGTTCTTCCATGAGGTCGTAGAAATCGGCCTGGTCAATGCGGTACAACGTTAGGTCGGTATGGGCAACAACCGATGCCGAGCGGGGTTCGGCATCTAGCAGAGAGAGTTCGCCCACAACATCGCCCTCTTGCAAGGTAGTTAGTTGCCGGTCGCCGTCGTAAATACCGACCTGTCCTCGATGGATAATGAACATAAACGTACCAACCTCTCCTTTCTGAACAATAGTCTGCCCTTCTGAAACGTACACCTCTTTCATAATTGGCGCTATGGTACTGAGAACGTTGGCGGGAGTACTGGCAAACAACGAACTGTTCCGAAGAACCAGCACACGCTCGATTTCAGAAGTAGCGGTGGCTTGTCCGCTAGTGTGGCCAGGGGAAGTTGTGTTGTGTTCCATACGGGTTAATGTCGATGATGTTTGAGCAAGGTTCTGGTCGGCAATCAAGTGTTCGGCCACTGTAACCGTCCAGGGTGTAAAGCGAGTCTGACCTTGCTGCGTGATATAGGATTTGAGGTCCGTCTGTCCCTCAAAAGGACCAACGGATGTATTGATTAAAACTAGTCGCTCAGGTAGGGGCAGATCATCGGTTAGGGCTAGCAGCGTACCGTACACGGGGCGAGGAATCAGGTTTTCAAGCAATTCGAGGGAGTTGGCCCGGCGCTCCTGAGCCTGATGATCGAGACTTTGGCGCACACTATTCACGGTCTCCTTGTCGTACAAACCCATCATCAGCAAAAGCAACCGGTCTACAACCCCATCCATTTCGTACTGAACAGCCTCTGTCAGTAAGGAATGGGGGTCGCTTTCGGCGCGGCCATGTAACAAACGCTGGGCCAGCCGGAGTTCTTCACTAACCAACTGTTCGTAAAGCTGATCAGTCTGGTCGATGGCAGGGAATGAACTGAGGCTTTTCAATAGGGCCGACCGCATCGGAACGGGTGTATGAGGCAACATCTCAAGCAACCAGTTTTGCGCGGCTTTACTGCGAATTCGATCGACAACAGCAATCGTTCGCCGAAGCAGCAACGGGTTGTCGGTGGCCGACATAGGCATGGGTAAGGCAGGTAGCACTTTGTCGCCCACCGTTGCCAAGGCCCTCACGGCGGTGCGCCCGTGTTGGCGATCGGTCAGAAACGCAACCATCTGGTGCCAGACCGTTGGGTCGGTTTGCACTCCGCCCGCCATCAATGCCCCCGACACAATAGACGGATCATCACTTTTAAGGGCATTCAGTACATACGGTACCCTGTCGGTAAGGTGCAGAGCCGTTATACAGGCCAGCACTACTTTCTGGTCGGTGGGGTTTTGACCCTGCGCCAGGGCGTTCAAACTCGCTAAAGCCGGTGCCTGACTGGATCCATTTCTAAAAAACCCGATAATAGCTCCCTGCCGCACAGCCCGGTCACTAGTACTGAGAAGCCCCGTGGCAATGGCATCTTTGGATTGCCCTGCCAGCTGTTGAGCGGCTTGCTGGCGTACCAGCGGATCGGCATCAGTACGAACGCGGTCGGTCAGGGCAGTTGGTGGCAGGTGAATAGAGCGCTCGGTTGCTACCTCCAGCGTACGAAGTCGAACACGGGCATCAGCATGATTCAGCAACGTATCCAGCTTCTCAAGAAGCAGAGTAGGCTGATCGTGGGGTAGATAGTCAAGAGCTGCCAGCACCGCTTCGGGACGGTCGCTATCTAAGGTCTGCGCAATGATGGCAGTAGCTTCGGCCGGCAGAGCCAGCTCATCGGCAGCAATAAACCGGCGACCAAGCGCGTCCTGCAAGGTATGCAGGTAATTATGGTAGGTTTTGGCGAGCAAAGGCCACAGTGCCGCGCTCACAAGGCCAATTCCCACCAGCAATGCCCAGTCGGCGTAGTAGGGACTTTCGCGAAGAAAAAACAGGAACACCCCGGCAAGGCCCATGCCCAGTGGTTCAAAAAAACCTTTGGCCAGCGTATGGCCTTTCAAGCGTTGATGGGCGGGCAGCGGCTGAAACAATACCAATACCACGGGATCGAAAAGGGCGCGACGTACTACCTCGAACACTAAATACAGGCCACACAAATAAATCATCTGTAGATTCTCATCATTGGGCCGTAGCGACACAAATAGGTAGAGAAAAACCCAGCCGAGAGCAGCACCGGGTAACAGCCGAAGTGTATTCAGAATACCAAATTGCTCGAGTGTCCGGCGCGATGCCAGCACCTTCACCACCATTGCCACCAAATAGGTTAGGGCCAGCACATAACTTAGGTACGTCAGAACGGCGCTTTGATGGTGGACTTTGTGTTTTACGTTGATAAAAAACTCGTACTCGATGCCAGCCGCTACCATGGCCACCGGAATCATGGTCAGGCAAACCGCCCGGATGAGTTCGCTGCCGCCAAATAATTGTTGAACCCAGCGCGTTTGAGGCCGCCGGATGGGGCGGGCTGGGGTGTGGGGAGCATGTACGTTGTGGAGCCGGATGGTGAGCGCCGTAACATACAGAGCCGCCCCAAAAACCAGAAATGCCAGCACCAGCAGCGCCAACAAGTCGCTATGGTTGTGAATAAGGGCAACCAGAATAGCCCCCAGTGCCTTGGCGGGCAAATCGCCCGAGCTGATAATGCTAAACAGCCGCTTGCTCTGCCGAACGTCGAAAACGAGGGCAGAAATAGCCCAGAATTCAAGATTTGTTAACAGATAAATACCCCGAAAACCAACCATAATGGCCACCGCAGCCGCCACCGAATGGCCAAACGCTACCAGTACGGCAATGATAGCCGTCAGCAAAATGACGGCCCACAGTACACGAACAACCAACCGACTGAGCTTTAGATGATGCTCGAAATGGGCGTAAACACGTCCGATACCTATCATACCCAGCGCAGACACGATGTAGGCTACCGGCAGACTGGTTTCGGGCTTATTTTCGAGCAGAATTACGTTGGCGGTCACGTACACCAGCATGGTGCCGATACCTAACAGAAAATTGTGCAGAAAAAACAGCCCGACGGTCTGCCCTTCATCGGCCCGAATACCAAGTGAGCGATTAAACTGTTCGGATGAGCGGTTTCCAATCATAGAAGCAAAGAAAACACAAAACGGGCAATTTTGCCCGGAAGCTATTATCTTACCAGCCTAAAATCGTACAACAACTCTTTGACCCGACCAGCGCATGGATATTTCCTTTTTTGTGATGACCATCATTTACATCCGGTTTGTCCAGCGGTTTCTACAAACAAGCCAAACCATGCCCCGTGAAGAGAAGCTCTTACTGGGCACTCAATTTGCTCTTGGGGCGGTGGCAGGGCTTAGTTTTTTCACGCCTAAATATATTGACCAATCCCTTGAATGGACGTGGAAACTTGGACTTGTAGTTTGTTTATACGTGTGCTATACTGTTCGTGAGCAACGCCTGCCCCGCATGTTGATACAGGCCATTTTCCCTTTCGTTGTCGTTACCTTACTCAGTGATCTGCTCAAGTTATTATTCCCCTCGTTTCACGATGACTATGATGACACAATATCGCTGATCGGCATGGCCGCTTTAACCTGGCTGATTGCATTTACCATTTACACGTCCCGCCAGCGCAAAGCCCTCGACAAAGAACGCGAAGAACGCGAACGCGAACGGCAAATCAACGAAGCGGCCAAAGCAGAATTAGAACGTCTGGTTTCGGAGCGCACTGCCGAAATTACCCGCCAAAAAGAAGAACTTCAGGAAGCCCTTTCCGAGTTAAAAGCGGTCCAAAATCAACTGATTCAACAGGAAAAACTAGCTTCGTTGGGTGAACTCACCGCTGGCATTGCCCATGAGATTCAGAACCCACTCAACTTTGTCAATAATTTCTCGGAAGTCAGTGCAGAGCTGGTGACTGAACTCCTGGAAGAGCGGGAAAAAGGACTGGAAAGAGACGAGGGTTTGGAACTTGAGTTGCTGAACGACCTCACTCAGAATCTCCAAAAAATAACCCATCACGGTGGGCGAGCCAGTAGTATTGTAAAAGGAATGCTGCAACACTCACGGGCCAGCACCGGTCAGCGCGAACCCACCGACCTCAACGCCCTGGCCGACGAATACCTCAAGCTGGCCTACCACGGTCTGCGCGCCAAAGATAAAACCTTCAACGCCCGATTTGACATTATGGCCGACCCAAGTATAGGTAAGGTTAGTGTGGTGCCTCAAGACATTGGCCGGGTACTGCTCAATATGTACAACAACGCTTTTTATGCCACCCAGAAACGGCGGTCGGAAGGCCGCACCCCCGGCGATCCGGTAAAACTGAACCAGCCGGGCTACCAACCCACTGTTACGGTGCGGACCGAGTGTGCGGGCGAAATGGTTCGCATCTACGTTGGCGACAATGGGACAGGAATGACGGAAGCCGTTCGGGTTAAAATTTTTCAACCCTTTTTCACCACCAAACCCACGGGTGAGGGCACCGGTCTGGGTCTGTCGCTGGCACACGACATCATCACAAAAGGCCACGGTGGTACTGTTGAGGTAGAGAGCCAGGAAGGCGAAGGGACAACATTTATCGTTGAATTGCCCGCTTAAGACCTACTGGTTTGGGCTAAGCTTGAGACTTGCTTTTGACGAAAAAAATCGCTTACTTTCGTATAAAAAGGGTTCTTAATCGACCATTCCAATGTCTGTTACTGAAATGATTAACAATGCGAAGCAGTTAGAAGCAACGAGTTTTGAAAAATTATATCAAAACCTGACGGCTCTCCGTGTGCGACGGCATGGCACACATATGCTCGATGAGACAGAGTCCAATTTGCTTTTGATCATAAACATAGAATTTGATTCCCAACAATGGGAACGACTACAATACCTCGACTGGAAAATGGCTTTCGGAGCATTAAGCGAGAACGAAGAAGCAGAATCGCTTCAATTAGCTGAAACCTTGGAAAGCTACAGCATTGAACGGCTAAAAGCTTTATCACAGTTGGCTACAATTCGCCAGGTTTCTCTTGACGAACTAATAAACCAACTGTGCATAAACGTATAAATATGCCCAGATTTACTGTTTCGATTACCCTGATAGAAGCGGTTATTTCGCGGGCTTCGAAATGCTGTGAATACTGTAAAAGCCAGCATAGATATTCACCAACTGTCTTCACTATTGACCATGTTTTACCGCAAAGTGTTGATGGTACGTCTGACTTCGACAATCTGGCGTATGCCTATTTTCTCTGCAACAGACTGAAATCCAACAAACTAAAAACCTTTGACTCTGCCACTGAATCGTGGGTTGCTTTGTTCAGTCCCCGCAAAGACGCTTGGAGCGATCATTTTGCTTGGAATGAAGATGCTACTCAGATTGTCCCTCTCACCATTGTAGGCCGATGTACTGCAAAAAAACTCCGGTTAAACCGGGAAAAATTAATCGAGTACCGAAATTGTATTATCCCGTTCGGAACACATCCGCCAGATGCTTAATTAAGCCAACTATGCCTCAACTTTCCCTGCTCCTTGCCTGCCTCCTGACCCTCTCAGCCATGGCACAACCGTATAAACCGCCTGTATTTGCCAACGCTGACCGGGCCGCCAAAATCAAAGAACTTGCACCTGCAATCGAAACTATTTACCGGGACTGGGCAACCAAAAATCACTTTCCTGGCCTAACCTTTGGGGTAGTTGTCGACGGACAACTGGTGTTATCAGGCGGAACGGGCTACACCGACGTAGTAAAAAAAACGCCTGCAACGCCCCAATCAATGTTTCGGATTGCGTCGATGACCAAAAGCATCACCGCCCTGGCGATTCTGAAACTCCGCGACGCGGGCAAACTAAGCCTCGATGCGCCAATCAGCAAGTACATCCCCGAAGCCAAAAACCTGACCTATCTCACCAGTGATGCCCCGGCCATTACCGTTCGCGACCTGTTGACACACGCGGGCGGCTTTCCCGAAGATAACCCCTGGGGCGACCGTCAATTGGCCGATTCCGACGCCGAGTTGCTCAAACATGTCCGCGAGGGTGTTTCGTTTTCCAACGTACCGGGCATCAGCTACGAATACAGTAACCTTGGTTTTGCATTGCTGGGCCGTATCATCACCAACGTATCGGGCAAACCCTACCAGAACTACATCACCGAGCAGGTACTCAAACCCCTGGGCATGACCCACACCGAATGGGAATACACCCGTGCTCCGGCCAATCAACTAGCCCACGGTTACCGCTGGTTCAATGAACAATGGGTTGAGGAAGCCCTGTTGGCCGATGGCAGTTATGGTGCAATGGGTGGCCTGTTAACATCCATCGACGATTTTGGCCGTTATGTAGCCCTGCACCTGAGCGCTTGGCCGCCCCGTAGCGATGCCGAATCGCCTATATTGACGCGTAGTTCATTGCGCGAAATGCATTTACCCCGAACCTTTCGGGATCTGAATCCGGCGTTCAAATTCCCCGGTGGTCGCACTACACCAATGGTAAATCATTATGCGTATGGACTAGGCTGGAGCCGCGACGGCGACGGACGTGAGTATGTAGGCCACAGTGGAGGTTTGCCAGGTTTTGGAAGCCAATGGCGGATACTGCCCGACTACGGCATTGGCGTTATTGCGTTTGGTAATCTGACCTACGCCAACCTCGGTACGCCCAACTGGGCAGTAATCGATTTGATTCTTACCAAGGCGAGATTACAACCACGGCAGTTACCGGTATCAGAAATATTGACCCAACGCAAGGCCGAGCTTGTAGCACTGTTGCCTAACTGGACAGAGGCCGAAAAAAGTCCGATTTTCGCTGAGAACTTCTTTCCTGACGAGTCAGTGGCTAACCGGCGCAAGGCGAGCCAGGCGCTGTTTGCTAAAATCGGGAAAGTAGTACGCGTAAGCGAATTGCGCCCCGAAAACCAGTTGCGTGGGCAATTTCAGATCCAGGGTGAGCAAGGAGCAGTTGACGTTTTTTTTACGCTTACCCCCGAAAAATCAGCCTTGATTCAACAATTGGATCTGACCGGTGTCTCAAAAAAGCCTTAGACACAGTTCGTTTTGCTTATTTTTGTAAAATAGCAAAAAACCCTCCATGAATATTTTAGTAGTTGACGACGAATCCGATGTGAAATCCCTGTTCGAGCAGCGGTTTCGCCGTGAAATCAGGAGCGGGGAAATTCGCTTTACGTTTGCCAACTCCGGGGAGGAAGCCCTGGAATGTCTTAAAAAACTGGCCTCCGAAGCCGTCCTGATTTTGTCGGACATCAACATGCCCGGTATGAGTGGTCTGGAATTGCTACGTCACATAAAAGACGACTTCCGCCAGCCACCACCGCCTATCGTTATGATGATTACGGCGTATGGCGATGCTCAGAGCTACAATCAGGCCATGGAACTTGGTGCCGACGATTTCCTGACAAAACCCCTGGATTTTGTTGAACTCAAAGCTAAACTGAAACCGTTAAATAATGTGTAATGAGTTATGTACAATGAATAATGCTCTACTGTAGTGACGTGTTTTTTTCGCTCATACAGCATACATTCTCCATCTCTCATTATACGTTAACTTTATGAAAGCTAAGATATTAGTTGTTGACGACGAACAGGATTTGGAACTGCTCATAAAGCAGAAGTTTCGTCGCCAAATTCGCGAAGGGCATTACGAGTTTCTGTTTGCTCAGAATGGCGTAGAAGCACTCGTCCAGCTCCGGGCCTTCCCTGATATTGATGTTGTCTTGAGCGACATTAATATGCCCGAAATGGATGGGTTAACATTGCTCGTCAAAATGGCCGATTTAAATCCTATCATCAAGGCCGTGATGGTATCTGCCTACGGCGATATGGACAATATCCGCATAGCTATGAACCGGGGCGCATTCGATTTTGTCTGCAAGCCCGTCAACTTCGAGGATCTGGAAATGACCATGCTAAAGACGGTTAAACACGTTCAGCAGATTCGGGATACCCTTCAGGCCATTAAGGAGAACAATATTCTACGGATGTACGTCGACGAGAGCGTTTTGAAGTTCATGACCCGTTCAGAATTTGAAGCCTCGCTTACGGCCAACGAACTAGTCAAAGCGACCATTCTATTCGTGGATATTTGTGGGTTCACGTCCATCGCTGAGCGCGAAAAGCCGAATACAGTGGTTGGACTTATCAATAAGTATTTCGACCTGATTGTCAAAGAGATAATTACGCAGGAGGGCTACGTCGATAAGTTTATGGGCGATGCTGTGATGGCTGTTTTCCAGGGCGAATACCACCTCGACCGAGCCATAGAAGCCGCTCTGGCTATTCGTACCAGCATTGGCTCCGTCCGCGATGCACTCGACACCGAACCCGACTACCAGCCTCAGGTATCTATTGGTATAAATTCCGGCGAAGTCGTATCCGGCAATATTGGTTCAGCGGCCCTCCGCCGACTCGATTACACCGTGATTGGCGATGTTGTCAATACGGCCCAACGGTTGCAAACGGTTGCTCAGGCTGGCCAGATTTTCATTACCTCAGCGTCCTATCAACTCGTTAAGGAGTCGTTTCAATGCGAAGAAGTGGGCTCGTTTCAACTCAAAAATAAAGCTGCACCGGTAGTACTATATCAGGTTCTGTCGTAATTGATAGTCATTTTGTGGTCATTCATTGTCAGTAAGTTAGTCAAAATGACCAATGACTACTAATGACCACAAAATGACTATTTCTTCGCCTGCCCCAGCACCCGCAATAAGTTTCCGCCCCAAATCTTGGTAATGTCAGCTTCGGAATAGCCCCGGCGTACCAATTCGAGCGTTAGGTTTTCAATCTCGCTTACATCCTCAAGGCCATTTACGCCCCCTCCCCCGTCGAAATCGCTGCCGATGCCTACGTGGTCGATGCCCACCAGCTTTACGATGTGGGCGATGTGGTTAACAATGTCGGCAATGCTCGCCCGTTCGTTGGCATATACTTTTTTGATAGAATCTGTTTTGGCTTCTATTTTAGCACGGACCTCAGGCGTTACCACTTTACCAACACCCGCCATACGAACGCTATTGAGCGCCTGCCGGTGTTCGTCGGAGGGTTTGCGCAGGTAGTCACTCACAAAATTGACCTGAATCACGCCACCTTTGGCCGCCAGATCTTTAATCATCTGGTCGGTCATGTTGCGTGGAAATTCGCACAACGCCCGCGAATTCGAGTGCGAAGCAACCACAGGCGCTTTCGAGAGAGCCAAAACGTCGTAGAACGATTTATCGGAAATATGCGACACGTCGATCATTATCCCCAGCCGATTCATTTCGGCTACAACCTGCCGCCCAAACGGACTCAGGCCGTTATGAATTGGTCCATCGGGGTCGGTGGCCGAATCGCAAATGGCGTTGTTGGCAAAGTGCGAAAGCGTGATGTACCGACATCCCAGGTCATAGTAGGTTTTCAGTAACGACAGGTCCTCTCCCACCGGATAGCCATTTTCCATGCCGATAAACACCGCCCGGCGACCTAGTTTTTCAATCCGATAGGCATCAGCGGGTGAGGTAGCTAACTCCGCCAGCGCCGGGTATTTTCGTAAAGCCACGTGAATCCGGTCAAAAATGTCCAGTGCCTTTTCTTTAGCTGCTGTGTGACCTTCGGGCGTTCGTGGACCCTGCGCCATATAAACCGCAAAAAACATGGCATCCAT